>ERZ1031010.85-NODE-85-length-11696-cov-27.128941_pt1 | contig 11696 bp, 11 predicted proteins | sample MGYA00518594_ERZ1031010 | MGnify/ENA primary metagenome ERZ1031010 (study PRJEB33718, sample SAMN03159722) | human skin metagenome | collected 2014-05-20 | study: EMG produced TPA metagenomics assembly of the PRJNA266117 data set (Human skin bacterial metagenome... | reverse complement strand
CTACACGTAAGGAGTCGTCGGCAGCGTCAGATGTGTATAAGAGACAGATAATATTCTTACTGAATATGAAAAGAAATTTTCTGAAAAAGGCTCACGAATTTATCGTATGGAAGCGAAATTTCATAAAAATTTCGAATAAATTAAGGCAATAAGCTAATCAATTTTGTAGTTACTACAGTTATATTGATTAGCTTTTTTGTATTAAATAGCCCTTACGTAGTATCATTTAGTACGAATTGATTATATTTATCTTTAATATTTATGATATTCATTTGATTTTCTAATTCATTTGTAATAGTTTGGATTAAAAGAAGTATATTACATTTAAACTTTCATGGAATTTTATCAAATCAAAATAAGGGGGGAAGATCATTGATGAAACTAGGGAATTTTACAATTCATTATTTACCAGGCGGTAATACATATATTGATGGAGGGGATATGTTTGGTGTAGTTCTTAAATCATTATGGACTAAAAAGTATGAAGTTAATGCTAAGAATCAAATTCATACGCCTACGCATCCAATTTTAATACAAATAGGTGATTCTAACATTTTGATTGATGCAGGAATAGGGAATGAAAAGCTATCAGACAAGCAATGTCGTAATTATGGTGTAGAATATGAGAGTTTGATAAATGAGGATCTACAAGATTTAGGTTTAACAACTACTGACATTGATATGGTTCTAATGACTCATCTTCATTATGATCATGCATGCGGTTTAACTGATAAAGAAGGTAATGCCATTTTTAGTCAAGCAACTCATTTTATACAACAAGATGAATGGCATGAATTTTTATCCCCCAATATAAGAAGTCAAGCAACCTATTGAAAGGATAATCAAGGTGATTATTTGCAAAGACTGATATTATTTTCTGATAGCATAGAGCCATATCCAGGTATAAATATGATACATACCGGTGGTCATAGCTACGGTCATTCAATGATTACCATAGAGAGCAAAGGAGAAAAAGCTGTTCATATGTCAGATATATTTCCAACAACGGCACATCTTAATCCATTGTGGGTAACTGCTTATGATGACTATCCTATGAAATCCATTCGTGAAAAGGAACGTTTAATACCCTATTTTATACAAAATCAATATTGGTTCTTGTTTTATCATGACGAAAATTATTTTGCAGTTAAATATTAAGAAGATAGAAAGACTATAGAAACATTTATTTCTAGATAAATATTTAAGGTTATAGTCTGGCACACTTAAAAAGTGTCAAACTATAACCTTGATTTTTTAATTATTAGATATCAATTATAATTCAATGATGTCTATCACTTGACCAGAATATGCATCTGCATAAAATTCATAGTCAATAAGCTTTCCGTTCTTGTAAGTAGTGATGCCGCCTTGATAAATAGGTTGGTTATTATTGATTTGATTTAAAATGATAGGTTGTTGCACGATATAAGAGCCTTTAACATCTCTAAAATACGTTTTAACTTCTGTAAGTAATTGTTCTGCATTATATAGTTTGTTTTTAGCTAGATAAATGACTGAAATAATTGAAACAAGTACAGCTGTTGAAAGAGCCATGATTGCTATCCTTTTTAAATTAACTAACTTCATCATAAATTCTCCTCTAACAAAAATTCATATCATTAGTTTACCATATTGAAGATGATATAATGGAATTCAAGGAGTGAGATTTTGTATGAGCATAGAAAATACGAAAACTTTAGAACGAATAAAAAACTTAACAGAACTTCATGGTTCCCCTGGTTTTGAGGATGAAGTTAGAGAATACATGTATAGCGAAATGCAACCTTTTGTAGACAAATTTATTCAAAATAAAATGGGTGGCTTTTACGGTGTTAAAAAATCTAAAAAGAACAATGCACCAAGAGTAATGGTTGCTGCACATATGGATGAAATTGGATTTATGGTTACTCATATTACTGAAAATGGTATGCTTCAATTCACAAATTTAGGTGTCGTTGCAAATGATATATGGCAAGGCCAAAGATTAAAAATAAAAAATAGACACGGTGAAGAAATTGTTGGTATTGTTGCGAATATCCCTAAACATTTCCGAACAGGTAGTGAAGTCATGCCTGAAATCAAAGATTTAATGTTAGACATTGGTGCATCATCAATAGAAGAAGTCAGGGATAGAGGAATTGAAATTGGGGATACTATTGTTCCGCATACCCCATTTACACAATTATCACAATTTAGATATTCTGCAAAAGCATGGGATAATAGATATGGTTGTGTCTTAGCAATTGAAATACTTGAATTACTTAAAGATACTGAATTAGACGTGGATTTATATGTAGGTTCTAACGTACAAGAAGAAGTTGGTTTACGTGGGGCTAAAGCAGCAGTAACACAAATACAACCAGATATTGCTTTTGTCGTTGATTGTTCACCATCCAATGATATAAAAGGGAAGCAACAACTTTCTGGAGCACTAGGGGAGGGGACATTAATCCGTATTAAAGACGGTACAATGATTTTAAAACCTAGTTTCAGAGATTACTTATTACGTTTAGCAGAAAAATATAATATTTCACATCAATATTATATTTCCCCAGGTGGTACTGATGGTGGGGAAATTCACAAAGCAAATGAAGGTATACCTACAGCAGTAATTGGCGTATGTGCACGCTATATTCATAGTACAGATGCTGTTTTTGATATAAGAGACTATTTTGCTGCAAGACAACTACTTAAAGAGAGCATTACGCATTTAACAAAACAACAAATTAATATTTTACAATATGGAAATGGAGAAGATGAAAAATGAAACAACTTGCATCCGAAGAACAGTTTGAAGAATTAAAGCAAGGTCATACTGTATTTGAATTTACAGCAGATTGGTGCCCAGACTGTAAAGTAATAGAACCAGATTTACCTCAATTAGAAGAGAAATATGATCAATTTCAATTCGTATCAGTAGATAGAGATCAATTTATTGATTTATGTATTGAAAATGATATCTTAGGAATTCCAAGTTTTTTAATTTTTAAAGAAGGTCAATTGACTGGAAGTTATAATGAAAAAGAAAGAAAATCAATTGAACAAATTGATCAATTTTTATCTAAACATGTATAAAATATTTTGATAATGTGAATCATGCTAAATCTTATCAATCGATTGAATTATCTAAGTTTTTTCTGTTATATAACGGTTATTTATTGTAAACTGTTATAAGGTGCGAAAGTAGGAGTGTTAAAAATGAATGTCTTTCAAATAAGAGATAAGTTGAAAGAACGTTTAAAACATTTAGACGTAGAATTCAAATTTGATAGAGAAGAAGAAACGTTACGTATATATAGAGCTGATAATCAAAAGGGTGTAACGATTAAACTTAACGCTATTGTCGCTAAATATGAAGAACAAAAAGGCAAGATTATAGACGAAATTTGTTATTATGTCGAAGAGGCGATTGCGCAAATGGCTGATCAATCTATTAAGCAATTAGATGATATTAAAGTTATGCCTGTCATTAGAGCAAAGAGTTTCGATAAAAAGACAAAAGAAGGCCATCCTCTCGTTTATAGTGAACACATTGCTGAAACAAATATCTATTATGCGTTAGATTTAGGTAAATCTTATCGTTTAATTGATGAAAGTATGTTAGCAACTTTAAATATAACAATTCAGCAAGTGAAAGAAATATCTTTATTTAATGTCAGAAAGCTAGATAATCAATGTTCTACCGATGAAGTTAAAGGTAATATATTTTACTTCATTAATTCTAATGATGGATATGATGCTAGCCGAATTTTGAACACAACATTTTTAAATGAGGTTCAAGGACAATGTCAAGGTGAAATGCTTGTAGCTGTGCCTCACCAAGATGTTTTAATCATTGCTGATATTCGTAACAAAACGGGTTATGATGTTATGGCACATTTAACGATGGAGTTTTTCACTAAAGGATTAGTACCAATAACCGCCTTACCATTTGGCTATGACCAAGGACATTTGGAACCGATTTTTATTTTAGGAAAAAATAACAAACAAAAGAGAAACCCTGATGTTATTCAAAGGTTAGAAGCAAACAGGAAAAAATTTAAAGATAAATAAGAAATGGAGTTTTATAGATGAACTTATTTTACAATCCAAATGGTGTTGGAGATGTTGCATTACTTCAAATCGAACCAACGGATGGACCATTTGATTATAATAAACGGAGTGATGTTGTAGAGATTACAAAAGATGGTGAAGTTGTAGGTTATAACATTTTCAATATAGGTGAAAAGATTAATTTAAATGGTAACGGATATATAAAACTGACTTCTGAAATCATTGACACATTACAACAAGCCATTTCAAGTGCAGGTTTTAAATATCAATTAGACACAGACTTATCACCAAAATTTGTGGTAGGATATGTTGAAACAAAAGACGAACACCCAGATGCTGATAAGCTCAGTGTGCTATATGTAAATGTAGGTAATGAAACACTTCAAATTGTATGTGGTGTACCAAATGTTGAAGCAGGTCAAAAAGTAGTTGTTGCAAAAGTGGGTGCAGTGATGCCGAGTGGAATGGTTATAAAAGATGCACAATTGCGCGGTGTTGACTCAAACGGAATGATATGTTCTATGAGAGAATTAAATTTACCGAACGCTCCACAAGAAAAGGGAATTATGGTGTTAAATGATAATTATGACATTGGGCAAGCATTTTTTGAATAAATGAGAAAGGTAGTGAAATCATGAGCTGGTTTGATAAATTATTTGGCGAAGATAATGACTCAAATGATGACCTGTTAAGAAAAAATAAAAAAAAACGACAGGACAACCAATTAAAACATAATAATCAAGATTCATTACTGCCTCAAAACAATGATATTTATAATCGCCCTAGAGGTAAATTCCGGTTCCCAATTCAGGTATCTGAACATTCATCGACATATGATAAAGTTGAGCAACAAGAAGATAATGATGCAATGTATCATAATTCTTATGCTTCAAGTAAACATGTTAACAATTACGATAGCACACATGGTGCAGATTCAACTGGCCGAAGACATCGACGACGACGTCATACACAAAGTGAGTATGAATCAGCACGTCATCAGCCAGCTAATGAATCTAGACGTAACAACAACAATAATTCTACTCGACACAATCATTTAAATCGATATGCAAGACATGCAGAACAATCTCGAATAAAATTACAATCAGAACGATTGAAAAGTAGTCATAAGTCGAGTAATAAGGCAAGTTCTGATTTTACATATCATCATAATACTGGCTTTAAGTCAAGTGAAGTTCCTTCGGCAATTTTTGGAACGAAAAAAAGACGTCCAATTGAAAATGGTGTTATTCCACCTATCACAGATGGTAATAATGAAAAAAGTGATGGAAAGACTAATAATGACCAAAGTTTTTCTGATTCAGAACATCAAACGGCAGATGTAGATTCTGTTAAACCATCAGTCGAAAATGGACGCAATACTGTTGTTCAAACACGTCTTAATGGTGGAACATCACCGGTCAACAAAAATCATGTAACTTCATCAGACAAATCTAAAAAAGAGAATCATACTTATCAGACTAAGAGTCGAACACCTAACTATTCTAAGAGAGATAATACGATTAATATAGAGAATATTTACGCATCACAAATTGTTGAAGAAATTAGACGAGAAAGAGAACGTAAGGTGCTTCAAAAGCGTCGATTTAAAAAAGCTCTACAAGAAAAACGACAACAAAATCAAAGTTCTAATGAAGATAGTATTCAAAGAGCTATTGATGAGATGTACGCCAAACAAGCGCATCAATATACAGGTGAAAGCTCATTAGATGAAGATGTAGAAACCAATCACGATATAGATGATAAAACTGAAACTAATAAACAAAGTAATGAACAATCTACAGATTTTGAAAAAGATGAAATAGGTGCTTCTTCTTTTAATTATGAAGAAATAAATTTAAATGACTCGCACCATCTTAAGCAAATTAATGATGAGGAAGTGCAAGTTAACGGCACTCAAAAAAACAATAGTCTCACAAATCAACATGAGAAAATGCAACAAGAAGAAATTGAAGACGCTCAATTTCAAGAATTAGATGATAGTCAACAACCAAATATCAATTATTTATCTTCAGAGGAATCTGATGACAGCCTTGATAAAGACCAAAGTTCATCTCAACCTTCTTATAATGGCGCTGTTCAAATGAGTGTTGATAATGAAACTGAATATGCAAAACAAAAGCAACATGATAAAAGTAAAAGTGAGACTCAATCCGGGTCTAATCATTCACTAGATAGTTATTCTGAACATGATATTTCTAACTCACCTTTAGAAAATAGACATCTAGATGGACATCATCATTCAACATTAAGTGACAAAGGCCAAGACATTGAATTATCTAAAAGTATAGATGACAACACTAACGTAACATCAAATAGTGATACTAATATAAAGATTAGTGATTTGGTTTCAGAACCGTTACAAAGTGAAAATGATAAAATATCAAATACTCATCATGCTTTGTATACGAGCGAGATGTGTCATACTCAACCAAATAAGAGTCAATCACACATTGAATCACAATCATTAACAGACAATGGGTCCTCTCAGAATGCCATTGAACGAAAACAACAACGTTTTGGTGGTAGTCAACCGTTTAATGTGATGATGACACCTTCTGATAAAAAGCGCATGATGGATAGTAAACAAACACTAAGCGTACATGTGCCAGAACTAAAACCAGAGCAGTCATATTCTGATCAACATAATGAAGAAAGATTTATAAGCGAAACTAAAGGAGACATTTCAAGTAGCAAAAACAATCTAGACAACGGCGTAAATGAACAACAACAAGACGATGATATTGAATTAGATGAAAATAACTATTCTAGTATTGAAGATTCTGAGGAGATTCATAAACAATATCAATCTTCATCTAATCACAATGATTATCAGCAAAAAAATCATTCAGATTTTCATTTTACTAATAAAGAATCTGATAAAAGTAACCATTCAAATCATATGAACCACCAAACACGAAATGATTCAATCAAACATCAATATCCTATTACTCAATCTTATCAAGATAAATCTGATAAAACTCAGTCAATACAGAATCAACGGATTAGAAAAGGTCCTAATATTAAATTACCAAGTTATGATTTATTAGAAGAACCTGAACCACATGAAGTCAATCAAGAATGGATTGAAGATAAGAAACAAGAATTAAATGATGCATTATATTACTTTAACGTACCAGCTGAAGTTAAAAATGTAACTGAAGGACCTAGTGTAACAAGATTTGAATTGTCGGTGGAAAAGGGTGTCAAAGTGTCAAGAATTACAGTATTACAAGATGATATTAAAATGGCATTAGCTGCTAAAGATATTCGAATAGAAGCGCCAATTCCAGGAACAAGTTTAGTGGGGATTGAAGTACCAAATCAGAATCCAACTAAAGTTAATTTAAGATCAATTATCGATACTCCAAAGTTTAAAAATACAGAATCTAAGCTAACGGTAGCAATGGGTTACAGAATTAATAATGAGCTCTTATTAATGGATATTGCTAAGACACCCCATGCGCTTATTGCTGGTGCAACGGGGTCTGGTAAGTCAGTTTGTATCAATAGTATATTAATGTCTTTATTATATAAAAATCATCCTGAAGGACTGCGTTTGTTATTAATTGATCCGAAAATGGTTGAATTAGCACCTTATAATGATTTACCACACTTAGTTTCTCCAGTTATAACAGATGTTAAAGCTGCAACACAAAGTTTAAAATGGGCAGTAGAAGAAATGGAGAAACGCTATAAATTTTTTGCTCAATATCACGTTAGAAACATCACTGCTTTTAATAAAAAGGCACCATATGAGCAAAGAATGCCAAAAATTGTTATAGTTATTGATGAGTTAGCAGATTTAATGATGATGGCACCGCAAGATGTAGAACAATCTATTGCTCGTATTGCTCAAAAAGCACGTGCGTGCGGTATTCATATGTTAGTTGCTACACAAAGACCTTCAGTAAATGTTATCACAGGTCTTATTAAAGCTAATATACCTACTAGAATTGCATTTATGGTCTCATCGAGAGTAGATTCTAAAACTATTTTAGATAGTGGTGGCGCTGAAAGATTATTAGGCTATGGCGATATGCTCTATCTTGGTAGTGGTATGAATAAACCTATTCGTATTCAAGGTACGTTCGTTTCTGATGATGAAATAGATGAAGTTGTAGATTTTATTAAACAGCAACGTGAACCTGAATATTTATTTGAAGAAAAGGAATTATTAAAGAAAACACAAACTCAAGCACGAGACGATTTATTCGATGAAGTGTGTGAGTTTATGGTTAATGAGGGAAATATTTCTACTTCACTTATCCAACGACATTTCCAAATTGGTTACAATAGAGCAGCAAGAATTATAGATCAATTAGAACAGTTAGGTTTCATTTCAGGTGCTAACGGATCAAAACCAAGAGATGTTTATATGACTGAAGCGGATTTAAATAAAGAATAAATTGAGTAAGGAGTATTAAAATGACGCACTATCATTTTGTCGGAATTAAAGGTTCTGGCATGAGTTCATTAGCACAAATTATGCATGATCTTGGTCATGAAGTTCAAGGCTCAGATATAGAATCTTATGTATTTACGGAAGTTGCTCTAAGAAATAAAGGGATTGAAATTTTACCTTTCGATTCCAACAATATTAAAGCGGATATGGTTGTTATTCAAGGTAATGCTTTTTCAGATAATCATGAAGAAGTGATAAGAGCACATGAGTTGAAGCTTGAGGTTATTAAATATCATGATTTCCTTGGGCATGTCATTGATCAATATACATCAGTCGCTGTCACTGGTGCCCATGGGAAAACATCCACAACCGGTTTACTTTCACACGTTATGAATGGTGATAAAAAGACATCATTCTTAATTGGTGATGGAACAGGAATGGGCTTACCTGGCAGTGATTACTTTGCATTTGAAGCATGTGAATATCGTAGACATTTTTTAAGTTACCATCCTGAATATGCTATTATGACTAACATCGACTTTGATCATCCAGATTATTTCAAAAATATTGAAGATGTATTTGATGCTTTTCAAGAGATGGCACATAATGTTAAAAAGGCGATAATTGTATGGGGTGATGACGAACATTTACGTAAATTAGAGGCTGATGTTCCAATCTACTATTATGGATTTAAAAACTCTGATGATGTCTATGCAAAAAATATTCAAATTACTGAACAAGGTACACAATTTGATGTATATATAGATGGTAATTATTATAATCAATTTTTATCACCGCAATACGGTGATCATAACATATTAAATGCGTTATCAGTGATTGCGATAAGTTATTTAGAGAATATGAATGTTGAAAATATAAAAGAGGCGTTAATTACTTTTGGTGGTGTGAAACGTCGTTTTAATGAAACAAAAGTGTCTAATCAAGTATTAGTAGACGATTATGCACACCATCCAAGAGAAATTAGTGCTACAATTGAATCAGCACGTAAAAAATACCCTCATAAAGATGTTATTGCTGTCTTTCAACCTCACACTTTCTCTAGAACTCAAGTATTTCTTGAAGAGTTTGCTGAGAGTTTGGATAAAGCTGATCGAGTATTTCTTTGTGAAATCTTTGGATCTATTAGAGAAAATACAGGTGATTTAACAATACAAGATTTAATTAAGCGTATTGACGGCTCATCACTTATAGATGAAAATAGTATTAACGTATTAGAAAAATTTGATAATGTTGTTATTCTATTTATGGGTGCAGGTGACATTCAAAAGTTATTAAAAGCTTATATAGAACAATTAGGCGTAAAAAATGACTTTTAATATGTTTACGATAAAACATGATGGGTATTAAATATTAATGACTTTTATTTTATGGTAATTAGGAGGCGTTTTTTATAATGGATTGGATTTTACCAATTGCAGGAATTATTGCTGCGATAGCGTTCTTAATTTTATGTATTGGTATCGTTGTTGTTTTAATTTCTGTTAAAAAGAATTTAGATTATGTGGCTAAAACACTTGATGGTGTTGAAGGTCAAGTACAAGGGATTACTCGAGAAACAACAGATTTACTTCACAAAGTGAATCGCTTAACTGAAGATATTCAAGGTAAAGTTGATCGTTTAAACTCAGTTGTAGATGCTGTTAAAGGTATTGGCGACTCAGTTCAAACTTTAAATGGATCTGTAGACCGAGTGACTAACTCAATTACGCACAATATTTCTCAAAATGAAGATAAAATTTCTCAAGTTGTTCAATGGTCAAACGTCGCAATGGAAATTGCTGACAAATGGCAAAATAGATACAACCGTAGAGGAAGTGCAAATTACAAAACAAACACTGTAGCAGATGATGCTAAACGTAGTTATACTTCACGTGTTAACAAATAATTAATACTAATGAATTATGCACTTAAATGAGGCTTTTACTTATTTAAGTGCTTTTGTTTTAGGAGGAATGGTCGATGGAACATTATAACCGAGATAAATATGAGAGAAGTCATACGGGTGAAGATTTATATCATCGCTCTTCACGTTATGCATCCGGTTCACCAAAACGTAAAGATTTTGTAGTAAGCTTTATAGCTAGTGCTATTGTTGGTTCAGCTTTAGGTTTATATTATAAAAACAGAGTATATAAAAAGACAGATGATTTAAAAGAAATACATAATAAAGTTTTAGATTATAAACACCAAGCAGAAAATACAGTTCATACTGTTAAAGATAAAGTAGAAAATCTTAAAAGTCGTTCTAATAAAGGTTTGACTGCAGAAGAATTACAAGCTCAAAAAGTAGCAATTCAAAGAGAAGTAAGTGATAATAATCTAACTGACGAATCACCAGAAGCACAAGAAATTCAAGCAGTTAAAGCTGAGACACAATCTAGTAAGCATTCTCAAGAAACATCTTATATTTCTAAAGATAAACAACCTACAGCTAAAGAAGTTGCAATAGCACAAACTGCTATTAAAAAAGAATCTAGTGATAATAATCTGGCAAGTCCTACCGTAACAGAAGGACAAAACGAAGATAAAGTATCTCATTCACAAGCTGAGAATTTAGCTTCTGCTGCTCAGACTAAAAAAGATAAAATCAATAATGATAGTCAAGTAGCTAAAAATACTAAAGATTTAATGCAAGAAGAATCTATCGCGCAAGCTTCAAATAAAACTGTTCCTAATTTAGTAACGAATAATGAAAAGGATGCACAGTCATCAAATGAAGATTCATTTGCAATGAGACTAGCGCTTGCAGCTAAAACGAAAAAATCGAAGTTAACTAAAGGTTCTAAAGAATCTCAGCTCACAGAATCGTTATTAAAAGAACCTGCGATTGCACGAAATAGCATTAAAACTGTTCCTACTTTGATAACTGAATCTAAAACTCAAAAAAGCAAGATAACTCAACAACAAAATCCTACTAAGGATAAAGATAAAACAGTAACTTCAACTCAGGATGTAGCAACGTTTGATAATGGTGTAATCACTCACGAAAAAACAACAAAAGTTCAAAAAAAATCTACAAAATCTACCACTAAGGTAAATAACAGCGCTAAAAAGCAAACCAATACACCTAAACAAAACAATAGAAATCAGAAACATAAAGTTGAGAAAACAGATAGTAAGATTGAAAAAAGAACATTTAATGATTAAATAGCTGTCTCTTATACACATCTGACGCTGCCGACGACTCCTTACGTGTAGA
>ERZ1031010.84-NODE-84-length-11744-cov-30.703910_pt1 | contig 11744 bp, 13 predicted proteins | sample MGYA00518594_ERZ1031010 | MGnify/ENA primary metagenome ERZ1031010 (study PRJEB33718, sample SAMN03159722) | human skin metagenome | collected 2014-05-20 | study: EMG produced TPA metagenomics assembly of the PRJNA266117 data set (Human skin bacterial metagenome... | reverse complement strand
TACACGTAAGGAGTCGTCGGCAGCGTCAGATGTGTATAAGAGACAGATAATATGTATGTAAATGGTATTTGGATAATAATGAAGAAAGGTATAGTTTTTTTACATAAGTATCTTCATTTGTACTCTTGAATTCAAAGAAGCTGAAGTATAAATGCACTTTTGGATGTTTCGTGTTTTAAAAAATTACTAAATGAATAGGTATGATGTTACGTTTTTAGTGGTCGGCAAGGCTTCGGTCACTATAATGGAAGATTATTTTTAGTATTAATACATTTATGTTTCTCATAAATATTTAAGAGGTATAATCTCAAAATGATTAATAGATGTGAAATGTTAATTTAATATTTAGTAATTTATATTTTTAAAATATAAAAGTTTTTAATTTGAAGAATATTGTGATACTCAAATATACGTGTATATAATAAATAAAAATCAAAGTATTTTTCATTTTAAGAAAGAGGGGTTATACAAAGTGGATAAAGGGGAATTATTGGGGAAATATATTCGTATTTTAGTAGTAATGTTAACAGTTGTTGGCTTATCTGCCTTACTTCATCTAAATGAAGCAGATGCTGTAACTAAAGGTAAAGTTATAGAGATGAAAGAGATCTCTCAACAACATCATCATGTGATACAAATTAAACCTGCTCACGTTACTCATATGCGTACGCATCGTTCAACATCATTGAAACCTACTTCAATACAATATGGTAAGCACACTCGTAAGACTTCAAATCATGTAGTAATCAATTATAGTCAGCAACACTACACTGCACAACCTAAAGGGGCAACTTTTTCAAAACAAACGCACCAATACAAAAAGCGCACAACAACTACTGTTAAATCTCAAAAGACGACCAAGCCAGTTCAACCACTTCAAAAGAAACCACATTGGTTATCTCAAGCTACTAAGATTAAAAAAGTGTCACCCACTTTAAAAGTTACTAAAGCTAAAACTTCGCGCGCATCTACAGTAACTACAAAAAAGAAAACAACAAAATCGAATGTAAAGGTTTCAGCTAAAACTGTGAAACAACCCACGCAATTAAAAGCGAAACCCAAATCATCATATTTAAAGCCTAAAAAGAATTACTATAACCAACCGCCTAAAGCTTGGTCTTCCAATGTACCGGTGGTGACAATGTGCGTGATATCGGTCAAACTACGAAAGAATCAGGTATTGATGATGCTTTAAAAATTATGAAGAAATCTGGGAATAAGGGCGTCTCAATTGGACATGCTAAGGCAAAAGATGCAAATATCGTCCATGGTATATAATTAAAATCCAACAGCTAAACAACTAACCTATGGAACAGGTACAGCGATTGGAAGGCATACGATTTTAACTGCGAACCATGTAGTTAATGATCAACGCGCACATAAACCATTAACACCAGCAGAACCCGAGAATATGAGAATTAGCATCTTGCAACAAGGTTCTAAAGTTGGACATACACTTGAAGTGTTTGGTGTTCAAATGTTACAATATGGCGATGTTTCATTGGTGTACACATATGAAGATCTTTCACAATATATGACAATACGTAAAATTGCATCAGAAAAGACTATGAAATCATTGAAATCGAATATACCTATTCATATGTATCACTATGGCAAGCCGTCTGGAAAGTATAAATATGATCCAGCGGGCACAATCTATCATTCAAAAGGTAAATATTCGATGACTGCTTGTAATGTCAATCCTATCGGTTACTATCAAATGATGGCAGAACCTGGTTCGTTTGGTGCAGCGGTATTAAAATAGCAAAAATGAAATTATAGGTGTTCACGCATTTAGAGTAGATTCAGGAGATTATAAAAAATATCATTTAAATACAATGGCAGAAATTAGAGGTAATTTACGTAAAGAAATTCTCGATAATATTTTTTGAAATTAAGCTACAGCAGTATTAAGAGTTAATAACCAAGATATGGATAAGGTAATAAGGGTAATGTTTATCTAAGTTATTAACCAAGAGCAGTAATACATGTAATTTGAAATTATTTTATGGAATTAGCTAAAAGTAAGCAATTGTAGTTGTATCACTCCATCCTAAATTATAGAGAAGCATGCACCATACTTAACTTTTATAAATCTTTAATACTTTGTTTATACTAATTACTATTTTTATATTTTAAATGTGTATAAATTAATAAATTTAATGTAAATTTACATATAAAAATTGAAATTACTCTTTTTTGGAATTATAATGAGGGCGGTTGCTATCCTATAAACCCAGGAGGTATAAAATATGGAAAACATTTTATTCAACGGATATAGTCGCTATACAACATCAGATAATATTTATAGAAGTGCAATTGAAGAAAGTGATTTAGGTGATGGACGCACATCATCCATCTCAATTTCGGTTTCTCACACAACGACTTGGAGTGCTTAACGAGATTCATCATTATTATGTGATTTAAATGATTAAGATTATAGGGTAGCAACTTTTCATTCAAATATCAGAGCGTTTTGTAAGAGGTGTTGGTCTCTAACATAATATTAATTTAAAAATGAGCTTTTTTTCATCAAAACGTTCACACAAGCCCTCAATATAACTAAAACATTATTTACTAGTACGAATCAATCATTACATACATTAACATTAATATCTTGTCTATTTTAAATGAATAGTTTAACAGTCTTCTTAGAAAGGAGCTTGAACATCTTAATGCAAAAATTTAAAGAAGGTCGTAATAGTATCAGTCTGGAAGAACATGGAAACGTACACTATTTAAATAAAGTAATTAAAGGTCCTAAAATTGATGCGCTTAGAAGATTTCATAATTGTTTAAAGTGGGAGGAGTTACGAACTAAACAAATTCGATTAAACTCCCCTGAGCTCATAGGCTACGATGAGGACGATTTATCATTAAAGTATCAATGGATTGAAAATGCTACGTCTTTAGAAGAAGAATTAGAAGGGCCATCTCCGAATTTTAAAAATAGGATTGTCGAAGCTGTAAATATGTTAGTAACATTGCATACATCTAATCTCGGTAATGTAAGTATAGATTCAGAGAGTGAACTGCCACAACATGAGTCACTACTTGATTCACTCGATAAATATGAATATGCCAGTTGTACGGGTGCAGAATTAGAGTTATTTCGACTGTTACAACAAGACTCAGAACTTATAGAAGCTATTATGCAATCATCAGAGGATAACGAAGTTTGTACGTGTCATGGTGATATACGTTTGGATCAGTTTATATATACAGATGATAAGCTTTGGATAATAGATTTTGAAGAATTTCGTAAAGGAGATCCAACCAGAGATTTGGCTGGTATTATTGGTGCGATTTACTTTGATTGCTTACTAAAGACGTTTACTGAAACAACTCAAGAAACGTCAAATGCTAAAAAGGTAGAAGCACAAATGTTGGAAAGAGGTAAAAATTACATAGCCCAGATGACACCTACGATGCAATTAGCTTATCAAACATATGCATCTAAAAAGACGATGAATAAGATACAATTTGCTAAAAATATTGGCTGGTTTCTCCTAGAACGCATTATGAGTAGAGCGAAATATTCATTTCGCTTAAGTGCCATAGATAAAGCCATATTAGGCATAGGAAGGGAAATAATAGTATTTCCAGAAAAATTAACAGAGCTATTTGAATAAAGTAGGAGGTGTGATGATGACTGGAAAAGTTAATACATTAGAAGATTTAGCACTTAAAATACAACTAGAAACAGATTTAAATAGAATTCAAATTGATAATGAAATATATGATGATGTCCTAGTGAAACAAAAAGGTAAGCTTAAGCAATGGTTATATTCCATGTTACATACAGGAAACTTGAACAATCAAGTCAAACAAACATCAAAATCATTTAATGATTTGAATCAACAAATTATAAATAAAATTAAAGACCCAGGCATTAGTGTAAAGACGCGTATTCAAAATTTCAAAGGTCAACCGTATCATGTTATTCAAGGACTGCGAATCAAAGAGGCGGAAAATGAAGACAATCATATTCTGTTACCTTGTTCCAGACCTAATTTGACTCCTGGCTTTTTTATGTTTGTACATACAAACAATGGTTTACATATAAACAAGGTTAAACGTTATTACATTTATGCAGATACGCCACACTATGCAATCAATCTATGGAGTAAATGTGTGAATCAATTAGTCAAAAACAACGTAAGTTTTTCGTCTAAAGTTTTGTCATCATCTGATAGTTATCCAAGAAATGATGCACTTGTATTCTACAGTAGTGAAGATGCAGAGAAAGTTGAAAAGATATTAATTGAAAAGGTTGAACAAGCTCCTATAAAGATGAAGCAAGGCTCTCAACTTGCGAGTCAATTAAGTTATAACCTTTATACCGCAGAAGAACCTATTCAAACGAATGATATCCAACAAAGTTTTGGTGAACATCGTTGTAGTGCTATAGCAGACGCGATTCAGGATTATTTTAATACAGGCGTAGCTTTTAAACTATTGCTTAAACAACGTTTGATTGCTAATCATATTGATATTACTGATTTATCTAAAAATATGGAGTAGTTGTCTTGAATTTGATAATGGCTTTTCACAAGTATAATTTTTTAATTCATATAACTCATAATAATTAGAGAATTACGCTTTTTGATTTTTTAGTAGATTGATTGACATATATTTAAGTAAAAAAAGTAACATTACATGGGATGTTCATTGTATATATCTATGTAGCACTACATATGATTTTAAAACGTGTGCTCTACACTCTGAAAATGTGCTATCCTCAAAATTTGAAAGCTTATTACATCATTATAGGAGTGATTTAGACTATGAAAGTATTAGCTTTAATCAATACAAATTTAGTATCAACAGAAGATGTAACTATGTTACCTGATGTCAATATTGCTGGAACACCCGTACAATGTGGTTTAATTGAATTAGAACGACCTAGTTTTAAAGAAGATGAAGCGGATAATGAACATTTCGTATTAGTAAAGGTGGATGCTTTTTCATGTAATTACAGAGATAAGGGTATTATTTTAAAAGCTACTTTAAAAATGCAGGAAGATTTAAATTTTCAAGCGCCACCATTTGCTTACTTCGGATCTGACTTTGTAGGTACTGTAGTTGCGAAAGGACGATTAGTAGAAGAATTTGAGATTGGACAACGTGTCATCCCCAATTGTGCATACCCAGAACCACCTTTTCCAGGGGTTGCAGCAGGTGCAGTGACCAATGAAGCTTCAAGAGGTTGGCTCATACTACACCGTTCTAAGCTAATTCAAATACCTGATGAGATGGATAATACTGTTGCGGCAGGGTTCTCAATAGGTGGTCAAACTTCAACGAGCATGGTGAGACGCGTGAATCTTAAAAAAAATGAACGTGCATTAGTATTAAGTGGTCGCTCCAACACATCTATGTTTATCACTAACAACTTAATCCAAAAAGGCATAGAGACAACAGTACTAAGCACAACAGACTGGACTCCTGAAGAACAAGCGCGTATTAAGCCTGCCCAGTTGTATCAAATAGATAGAAGTATGCACAATTGGGAAGACGGCGAAAATTTAGGTCAATTTGATGTCGTATTTGATCCTTATTTTGATTTACATTTAGAAAAAGCAGTCAATCAAATGAAATCAGGAGGACGATATATAACATGTGGCTTTAAAAATCAACATCCAAACTTTGCCGAGGATATTGATAAATTTACATCCAATAATCTTAAAAATATCATGAAAACAGTGATGATTAACAATCTGTCTTTAATTGGTAACTGTATTGGAACTTCAGCAGACTTAGAACATGCCATTTCAAATTACGATAAAGATAAATTTATTGTCCCCATTGACGGATGCTATTCTTCTGAAGAAGGTAGTGATTTTATTGAACGCACATATAATACAAGGGGACGTTTAGGAAAAGCGGTCATGATTTATAGTTAAACGATAAACGTGCTTATGCAATAGTAATGGAAATAATTTCATAAATAAATTCAATTCTGAAGTTGATTTAAATTTTCAACTTCAGTTTTTTATTTTGAAGACCTAACACGTTGTACTTAATCTTGCATCTGTGTATAAAAACTTGAATCACTTCTATTATAAATGTAAACTTTTAATTGATTTTAGTTTACATTTTGGGTAGGTGACGGTATTCTTATGAACATTTTTATTACTGGTACTAATACAGACATAGGGAAAACCTATGTCACTAAACATCTTTTTAAATTGTTAAAGGATAAAGGGTACCAAGTATGTATTTTTAAACCTTTTCAAACTGAAGAAATGAGTGGTGGAAGGTATCCAGATTTGGAGATATTTCGAAATGAATGTTTATTAGATTATGAAACAACGTCTTTATACACATTTAGAGATCCGGTTTCACCACATTTGGCATTCAAAATTGAAGGTCATCAGCAATTTGAGCGGCAAAGATTGCTCAATAAACTTAAGGATCTAGAAAGTCAATTCGACATCATCCTCATTGAAGGGGCCGGAGGTATTGCGGTACCTATCTATGAATGCGATGATTATTTTTATTTGACAAAAGACTTAATCAATGACACCTCTGACTTAATCGTTAGTGTTCTACCATCAAAACTAGGGGCAATTAACGATGCTGTTGTTCACCAAAATTATATTGATGAAATAATGTTGCCGCCTAACATACTGTTGATGAATCGTTATACGCATAGCTCTATTGAACAGGATAATCGACACACTATTGAAAAAGTGATGCATAAACCTGTATATACTTTTAGCAATCAAGCAACATATAAAGATTTTCAAGAAGCATTTATTCAACAAATCGTAGGAGGAAATAATGAATTATACACAAGAACTTCACGCTAAAGACGCACAATATGTTTGGCATCCATTTACGCAAATGGGTGTTTATACCAAAGATGAACCCATCATTATTGAAAGAGGGCAAGGCAGTTATTTATATGATACGAATGGCAATAAATATTTAGATGGTTATGCATCACTATGGGTTAACGTCCATGGACATAATAATAAAAAATTGAATAAAGCAATTAAAAAGCAGCTAAATCACATTGCACATTCAACACTTTTAGGTTCATCCAATATTCCGTCAATCGAACTAGCTGAAAAGTTAGTGATGATGACACCTGAGAGACTTCAAAAAGTATTTTATTCAGATACTGGCAGTGCCTCAGTTGAAATTGCTATTAAGATGGCTTATCAATATTGGAAAAATATCGATCGTCAGCAATATGCCAATAAAAATAAGTTTTTAACCTTACATAATGGCTATCATGGTGATACGATCGGCTCGGTCAGTGTTGGAGGTATCGATAGCTTTCATAAAATTTTTAAAGATTTAATCTTTGAAAATATACAAATAGAAACGCCGTGCTTATATAAAAGTCACTATACTCATGAACAAGAGATGCTAGATTCTATTTTAAGTAATATTGAATCGATTTTGGCTGAAAGAAATGATGAAATTGCAGGTTTTATTCTTGAACCATTGATTCAAGGGGCAACGGGTCTCTTCGTTCATCCACAAGGATTTTTAAAATCTGTTGAACTGTTATGTCGAAAATATAATGTTTTATTAATTTGTGATGAAGTAGCTGTAGGTTTTGGGCGTACAGGTGAAATGTTTGCCTGTCATCACGAAGATGTACAACCAGACATCATGTGTTTAGGTAAGGCGATTACAGGAGGGTATCTACCATTAGCAGCTACTAGCAGCTACGTTAACATCTCAAAAGATTTATGATGCTTTTTTAAGTGATTGTCATGGTGTGAATACATTTTTTCATGGTCATACATATACTGGTAATCAGTTGGTATGTTCAATTGCTTTAGAAAATATTAAACTTTTTGAAAAGGACAATCTTATTTCGCATATTCAAACAACATCTCAAACATTAAAACATCGTTTAAATAAACTTAAATCTCATAAGAATGTAGGCGACGTTAGAGGAAGAGGACTAATGTTTGGTGTTGAGTTAGTCAAAGATAAACAGAGCAAAGAACCTTTAGATATTTCAACGGTTGAAATAATTGTGTACACTTGTAAAGACCATGGACTGATGATTAGAAATTTAGAGAATGTGATAACTTTTGTACCGATCCTAAGTATGTCGAAAAAAGAGATTAAAACAATGGTTAAAATTTTTGAAAAAGCTTTACATCAGACATTGAGTAAGAAGTGAGGGAGGTATACGCATGGATGTTAGAGCGTATTTAAGACAATTACAAGACAAGGGATTATATAGAGAGCTTAGGTCAGTTCAATCCATCCATCAGCAATACAATTGACGATAAACCTTATATTAATTTTACATCAAATGATTACTTAAGTATCGGTCAAGCCGAATATCAATCTCAAGATTTTTTAAATTTTATGAAGACTTATAGTATTAATTTATCTAGTTCAAGACTTGTGAGTGGTAATTCTGTAATTTATGATGATTTAGAACAGGATATATCTAATTATCTTAATTTTGAGGCATGCTTGATTTGTAATAGTGGCTACGATGCAAATTTAGCACTATTTTATATTTTTAAAAATGAGAATGTCATAGTCTTTTCAGATGAAAAGAATCATGCCAGTATCATCGATGGTATTAAATTGAGTGGTTTACAAAAGGTGATTTATCCCCATTTAGATTATGAAGATTTAGAAGAACATTTAGCGTGGGATACACATGAAGATGTACAAAAAGTCATTGTTTCAGACAGTGTGTTTTCAACGAGTGGCAAAACAGTAGATATTAAAAAGTTAGTTAATCTCAAGCAGCGTTATAATGCAATACTTATCATCGATGCGTCACATAGTTTAGGATTAAATATGATTGAGAATCATGACGGGATAGATATCTTAACAGCAAGTTTATCTAAAGCGTGGGGCGCACATGGCGGTGTGATATTGAGTTCAAAAGATATAAGAGACTTAATCATCAATCAAGGTCGTTCGCTCATCTACTCCAGTAGTTTGCCAATTCACAATTTGTATTTTATCAAAGAAAGTTTACAACATGTGATTGAAGATGAGTATAGAAGAGAGAAGTTGAATACGCTCAGTGAATATTTTAATCGCAAATTTAAAGTATTATTTCCCAATCAATCAACATCTGGTACACCTATTAAGAATATTGCTTGCGACAGTTTAGCTACAGGCCGAAAACGGTATGAAATGTTATATGATCACGGTATATTTGTAAGCTATCTAAGACATCCAACAGTTACCCAACCGACGTTGAGAATATCGTTATCCTACTTTCATGAAGCGGGTGATGTCGACCGACTTTTCAATTTTATTAATCAATGTGAACTAGGTGATAGCCATGTATAGTATTAAAATGCGCGCGAGCAATGAGGACATTCATATAAGTGGCGCTGAAACAATGTGTGAATTTGATGATTTAGAAAATTATTTAAAGAAATATTTTAATAAGGCTTTTTATCATGAAAATGGAACTATAGATTTTTTAAATTTAAAAATTGAAAAAGTCAAAGAACCTATTCAAATATTACGGGCGTTATCTGTTATTAAAGATTTAGATGACACTTTAGAACACACTTTAGAACAATTAGCTAAGCAAACAGGCGTTTCAGAGTATGCGCTAAACAAAGGATTTGAATATATTAAAAATGATATCAACTATAGCGGAGCGATTATCTTATCAGCACGAACAGGACACCGACTTGATAACACAGGAAAACGAGGCATTAGAGTATCTAATCTTGCATTTAAAACATGTAAACGTAATGGTGAAATATCTGAAAGAGTTAAAGACGCACGCGCACTCGCAACATGTATGAATACATTTGAGGGGGTAAAAGCAGAATTATGTGTCTCTGATGATTTGAATTACACGACAGGTTATTATGCATCTTCCAAGTTAGGTTATCATAGAATATTTAATATTAAGAAAAAGGCTACCCGGCAAGGAGGAAGAATCATTTTTGTAGATGACCACATAGATTTAAATCAATATATTACTTTTTTAGAATCAATACCTAAAGAAATTGTAGATGAATAAACATGAACCCCGAAAGTACTCCCAGCGAAGTGTACATTTTCAATGTATACTTCGCTGGGAGCTTTTTAAGTTATATATGATAATCTTAAAAAATGAAAGAGTTACAAGATATTAATTATTTCGTATACGTGATTTTAGGCGAGGTTCCTAAGCCTACTTTATTGATAGCATTGAAGATCAGTTTTTTAGAATTAATGAAACTCATCTCAATAATAATATTAAGGTTATCTGTGTTACTTAAAATAATTTTTCTTAGATCCTCGTTGATTAACGTACAAACGTAGTTAGTTGAAGCGTCTTTGTTAAACGTAATGGTCAATAAAGACGTATTGAGGCTTTCTGGGTGCCAAACACCTTCTAGTGTATTGAACCAGCAAATTTCTTGAAATTTTGAATCATTACTTATGATGTTAATTTGATCGTATTTATGCATAAGCACACTCTTCTATATTAGTAACCATAAATAGATGCATACCATTCATAATGGTCACCGTTTGAAACTGGAATAATATTGTTTTGTGCATCTTGAGTCATGAAGCCATGATCCCAATGGTTCCAAATTAAGATAACTTCTTGACCATTATTTATTTTGGCACTACCAGCAACAGCCATTGCATGACCGGCATGCATACCGTCACTTGATTCAACGCGTTTACCTAATACAGCAGTTCCTTGATTATTTGTTGTTAGTTGATCTACTTCATTATAAGAAGTCATTCTATTAAGGTATTGTGGGTTTCTACCTTGTGTTTTACAAAAATGAATCATTTCACCAGAAGTTAATCCAGTAAATTGGAAGTCGTGACCATGTAAATTTGGATGTAAATATCTCATTACTGCTTCTGCGTTATAACGATTAGTGTTATAAGTTGCATTTAAAAACGCTGACATTGTATATCCTGCACACCAACTATTATAACCTTGTGTTTCACGAATTTTAAAATTCTTTAATTGATTGACATAATCTGCATAAATTTCATTTCGTGTACTTTGGTATTTTACGGTTGGTTTTGTAACAGCTGCAGTTTGTTTAAAACTATTTAAATGGTTATTTTCAGGGGATTGTGAAGCACTTTCATATATTTTTTCATTATTGTGTGGGGTTTTAAGTACAAGTGTAGCTTTACTGCCTTTAGTAAGTATATAATAACCTTTTGAATTTGTGAAAATTGTTATTTGTTGATTTTTATATTGATTTAGTATTTTTGAAAGAAATGGAGAAACGTGAATTGAATACTTGCTTTGTTGTTTAGAAGCTTTAGAATTTGAAGGATTAGAAGATATTGTAACAACATAAACGACGTCTCCTTTTTTATTTAGAACAGGATAGTAGTAATTGCCGTCGCTTTCTTTGTTAAATTTGTAAATTTTAAAGGGTTCCCCAAGTGTATAAGATGTTGCTTTGTGATTAGACGCTTTATCTAGTAAAGCTACACGAGATAAATATTGCTCTTTAGCAAGCTTTTAAACGGCATCTGGAACATTTTTATCGCTAACAGTGACTTTAGTCGTCTGTTGATTTGTTCCGTCTTTTTGTAATAGCGAATTTGCATGAGCACTATTGAAGAATAGACCGAAAGTTAAACTTAACGTGAATGCAAGCAACATTGTAATAATATAACGCATCTTTCTTTTCATAAAAAGTACTCCTTTACTAAAGTGTATTTTGCAACTCTTTCAATTTTAATATAACATTTTTTAAAATATTTATACTGTCTCTTATACACATCTCCGAGCCCACGAGACGCTACGCTATCTC
>ERZ1031010.81-NODE-81-length-12052-cov-39.349671_pt1 | contig 12052 bp, 10 predicted proteins | sample MGYA00518594_ERZ1031010 | MGnify/ENA primary metagenome ERZ1031010 (study PRJEB33718, sample SAMN03159722) | human skin metagenome | collected 2014-05-20 | study: EMG produced TPA metagenomics assembly of the PRJNA266117 data set (Human skin bacterial metagenome... | reverse complement strand
ATGAGGTGTAATAAAATTGAATTGGCAACGTAAATGTATCTTAACTACTTTATGCATATTAAGTAGTTTATTCTTAGTATTTTTGACAGTTACATATGCAAGTGAACGCAGTCCTGAAAACAGCCTTAAAATTACTACACATAACGTTTATTTCTTACCTACAGCAATATATCCCAATTGGGGACAATCTCAGCGCGCTGATTTAATTTCAAAAGCTGATTATATACAAGGTCAAGATGTCGTAATTTTTAATGAATTATTTGATAAAAAAGCATCAAATCGACTTTTAACAAACTTACAATCACAATATCCTTATCAAACACCTATTGTTGGTAAAGGCACAGAAGGTTGGCAAAAAACATCTGGTTCTTATAGAAAAATTAAAAAAGTAAGCGGTGGTGTTGGTATTGTAAGTAAATGGCCAATTGTTGAACAAGAACAACATATTTACAAAAATGGTTGTGGCGCTGACAAGCTAAGTAATAAAGGCTTTGCGTACATTAAAATTAATAAAAATGGTAAATATCAACATATTATCGGTACTCACCTTCAAGCTGAAGATCCAACATGTCTTAAAGGAAAAGATCAAACTATTAGACAGAGTCAAATGAATGAAATTAAACAATTTATTAAAGATAAAAATATTCCTAAAAATGAACCTGTATATATCGGCGGTGATTTAAATGTTATTAAAGGGTCAGATGAGTTCAAGCAAATGCCTGATAACTTGAATATTTCATTACCTACACAATTTGAAGGTAACGAATATAGTTGGGATACACGAAGCAACAGTATTGCAAAATATAATTATCCTAAATTAGATCCTCAACATTTAGATTATATTTTATTAGATCGAGACCATGCGCAACCAAGCTCATGGCATAATTATACACACAAAGTGAAGTCACCAGAATGGTCAGTAAAATCTTGGGGTAAAACTTACAAATATAACGACTATTCAGATCATTATCCACTTTCTGCATATGCATCAAATTAACATTAGTATATGTAAAATAGATTTTTAAATATCATTGCTTAAAAAGGGAGCTATAATGAAATCAAACATTGATTTCTTAATATATCTCCTTTTTTACTTTCAATATACTTAAACATGCATTTATCATTGTAAATATTATAATGCTACATTATGAAGGCAGTACTATTCTAAAAAGTAGCATCATAGCAATCACGCTTATAATTAAAAAAAGTATTTCCAACACCTAGACATTTTAATAGACTCAAATTGTCACATGGCTAAAAAATAAATACTGTCGTGTTGTAACTATTAAGATTATACATTTGTTTTAGACTACCGTTTGTATTCGGTTAGACAAACATCTCAATTATATTTCTTTCCTAACAACGTTTTAAAACATACAGAATTTCAAGAATTACTCTAGACTTTCTTTTACAAAAACTAACATGTCTCAAATTCTAATAACTTTTCTAAACTTAAATAGGTGGTATAACTTATTGTTTGATAAGATCTATTCCTCTAAATAAAAAGAGTAGACAAGAATCTTAAAGATTCCAATCTACTCACTTGTGTATTTAAATCACATTATTTAATTGGTTTTTCAATTTTAGTTTTACCACCCATGAATGGTACTAATGCTTCAGGAATTGTGATTGTGCCATCCTCGTTTTGATAGTTTTCAACGATAGCTGCGAATGTACGACCAACAGCTAAACCACTACCATTTAATGTATGTACTAATTCCAGTTTAGAAGAAGTATCACGTTTGAAGCGAATATTTGCACGACGTGCTTGGAAATCAGTACAGTTTGAACAAGAACTAATTTCTTTATAATCATTGTAACTTGGTAACCAAACTTCTAAGTCATATGTTTTACTAGCACTGAAACCAATGTCACGAGTACATAAGATTACACGACGATAAGGTAAGCCTAACTCTTCTAAGATAGCTTCAGCATTTTGTGTCATTTCTTCTAAAGCATTCCAAGAATCTTCAGGCTCTACAATACGAACCATTTCAACTTTATCAAATTGGTGTAAACGAATTAATCCTCTTGTATCTCTACCAGCTGATCCTGCTTCACTACGGAAACATGCAGTTTGAGCTGTAAATAATTCTGGAAGTACACCTGGTTGAATAATTTCATCTCTGTAGAAGTTTGTTAAAGGTACTTCAGCAGTTGGAATCGTGTATAGACCTTCTTTTTCAACTTTAAATAAATCTTCTTCGAATTTAGGTAATTGGCCTGTACCAAACATTGTATCAGCATTAACTAATTGAGGTGTCATCATTTCAGTGTAACCATGTTGCGTTGTATGTTTAGTTAACATGTAGTTCATTAAGGCACGTTCTAATAATGCACCATCTTTAGTAAGGTATACGAAACGAGCACCTGATATTTTCGCAGCACGTTCAAAGTCTGCCATTTTTAATTCTTCAACTAAATTCCAGTGTGCTTTTGGTTCGAAGTCAAATTCACGAGGGGTGCCCCATTTTTTTAATTCAACATTTTCTTCATCAGAAGCACCTTGAGGTACGTCATCATTAATTAAGTTAGGGATACGAATTAAAATGTCTCTTATTTTATTATCAACGTCATTAAGTTGAGTATCGATGTCTTTAATTTCGTCACCTAAGTTACGCATTTCTGCAATAACATCATCAGCATTTTCTTTGTTACGTTTTTTTTGAGCGATTTCTTCACTCACTTTATTTCTTTTCGCCTTCCTTTCTTCAGTTTTACTGATCAATTCACGGCGTTGTTCATCTAATTCTAAAACTTGGTCAACAACTTTAGGATCGTCGCCTCTTAATTCAATTTTGCTCTTAACTTTCTCAGGTTCATTTCTAAATAAACGAATGTCTAACATGTAACCTTCATCCTTTCCCAAATGAAATATATATAATATGGGTAACTCACGTGAAAAAAATAATAAAAAAAGACCACATCCCCGACAAGGGACGTGGTCTACGCGTTGCCACCCTATTTAACAATTTAAAATAAATAATTAGAATATTTACTCTAAATTGCACTTAACTAAAATAACGGTTATTGCCGATTGTTCTTATATAGTAGGTAGATTCGCATTAATGTCGATTACTTGTTCTCACTCACCACAAGCTCTCTGAAACCGTGTCATCCATGTTACTTAGCCTACGAACAATGTTTTATTAAGTTAATTTTAATATAGCAAAGTCATTATAACATTTCAAGTTATTTTAAAATTGCAACCATTCTTTCATATTTAAATTTCATTCATAATATGCATGGGCTTTTAAATATTGAGAGACCACTTCAATATCTTTATGGAATTGTCGATCTTTTGTGATTGAAGGTACAATTTTACGGTATTCAATATATTTTTCATAGGTTTTTGGTGAAAGTTGATTGATACCTTTTTCTTCAACAGCTTGTAATACGACAATATACTCCATGGCAATCATACGTCTTGTATTCTCAATCATTTGATACCCGTGTCTTGAAGCGATAGTTCCCATTGACACATGGTCTTCTTGATTTGCTGAAGACGGAATGGAGTCCACACTTGCGGGATGTATAAGGGTTTTATTTTCCGAAACAAGACTAGCTGCTGCATACTGCATAATCATTGCACCACTCTGTAATACAGGCTCTGGATTTAAAAATGCAGGTAAATCACCATTTAACTGTGGATTAACTAAACGTTCTAGACACCGTTTAGACACATTTGCTAATTCACTTACACCGAGTTTTAGATGATCTAATGTAAATGCTATTGATCGACAATGGAAGTTCCCACCAGAAATAACGAATGTTTTATCTCCCTCATCAAAGATAAGCGGATTATCATTGGCAGCGTTCATTTCAAATTCTAACTTCTCTTTAACATCATTAAAAACTTGAAAGCTTGCGCCATGAATTTGCGGTATACAACGTAAGGTATATGCATCCTGAACACGTAACTCAGCTTGATGTGTCGTTAATTGAGAATCTTTAAGTCATTGTCGCATACGTTGTGCTACTTCAATTTGTTCTTGAAAGTTTCTTATCTTTATGCACGCATTCATCATACGCATCAATTATGCCGTTAAGTGATTGATGCGTTAGCGAGGCAATCATTCTGCCTGATACGCCAGGTCTTCTGCTTCAATACAATTAATCACTCCTTGCGCTGTCATCGCTTGGGTACCATCGATAAGCGCTAACCCTTCTTTAGCTTGTAATTTTAGTGGCTTACGTCCTAATTTATCTAAGACATCAAAGCTTGTTAGTTGTTGACTGTCATAATAAACATCACCTTCTCCTATAAGTCCGAGTGCCAGATGAGATAAGGATGCAAGATCTCCGTATGCCCCTAAAGAACCTTGTTGAGGAATGACTGGGATGATGCGTTCATTAATAAAGTATTTCAATTGTTCTACTAATTCTAGTGTTACCCCAGAGTGACCCTTCAACAATGTGTTTAGGCGTAATATCATCATGACTAATGCAACTTCTTCTGAAAATGGCTCCCCTATACTACATGCATGCGAACGTATTAGGTTGACTTGTAATTCATTATATTGTCCTGAATCAATGCGAACATCACTAAATAAACCGAAGCCTGTAGTGATACCATACATCGTTTCCTTTTTTTCAATAATACGTTCAACAACTTGACAACTATTCCTTACGCACTCAAGTGCTTCTTCTCTAATATCAATATGTAAATCTTGATTTAAAAGTTTCTTAATCTCTTTAATCGTTAATGACTCCCTATCTAAAAATAATATCATTGAAACAATCCCTTTATATGAAATTTTAATAATAATATATTATTAATGTGCTATTTTAATGAATTAAAGTATATATAATATAGGATTTGACGGATAAAATAAGTAACTTAGTCATCTCAATATAAAGAGTTTGAATAAACTATTGACGAAAGTCATTTACAGGTATAGTATTTTCTATTGTATTTATATAAGAGAAGACTCAAAGTAAGTAAAATGACTGTTTATTTAAATATAGTTAAAACAAAAACTCCTCATGCGAGTTTTAGCTTTTAATCTAATAACTTTTACAACTATTTAAAACATTACTTTTTAGGGAGGTTAAGTATTATGGAAACGTTAAACTCAGTTAACATTCCTATAAGAAAAGATGAAACGCATAAAGGTGATTATGGCAAAATCTTATTAATTGGTGGTTCTGCTAATATGGGTGGCGCGATTATGCTTGCTGCACGTGCTTGCGTTTATAGTGGCAGTGGTTTAATTACTGTAGCAACTCATCCTAATAATCATGCTGCGTTACACTCTCGTTGTCCTGAAGCAATGGTTATTGATATTAATGATACGAAAATGCTAACAAAAATGATTGAAGCGACTGATAGTATTCTAATTGGACCAGGTCTAGGTATCGATTTTAAAGGTAATAATGCCATTACATTTTTACTTCAAAATATACAGCCACATCAAAACTTAATTGTTGATGGGGATGCCATCACTATATTTAGTAAGTTGAAACCTCAAATTCCAACGTGTCGTGTTGTTTTCACACCACATCAGAAAGAATGGGAACGTTTAAGTAGCATTTCAATTGAAGAACAAACTTATGAGCACAATCTTGAAGCGGTTGAGCGTTTAGGTGCTACCGTTGTACTAAAAAAGCATGGTACAGAAATCTACTTTAATAATGATGAAGTCTACAAACTACCTATTGGTACACCTGCGATGGCTACTGGTGGTATGGGGGATACACTTGCTGGTATGATTACAAGTTTCGTTGGACAATTTGATAATTTTAAAGATGCAGTGACAAGTGCTACATACATGCATAGCTACATTGGTGAAAAACTTTCTGATAAAATGTATGTAGTACCACCTTCTCGATTAATCAGTGAGATTCCATATGTAATGAAAGAATTAGAAGGTTAATAGTTATTAAAAAACATGCCTAGCATAGCTTTTTTCATTTTAAAGCATGTTAAGCGTGTGTTTCTTTAAATAATTTAGACATCCTTAGAAAATAGGTAAGTCTAAAAAAACAAGTTCTCACACCTTATGATGTCAGAACTTGCTTTTTATATTATATGTTATTCATCACTATTTTCATTATCAGATGCACTTTCGATATCTTCATTCACACGATCCATGAAGTCTTGTCTTAAATCAATGTGACCATCATTATCACTTGTTTCTACATCTACCGTTGTTTCTTCATTAGAAGATTGTTCATCACTATCTTCATCTTGTAGCTCTTCTTCTTTAACCTTAGCAACTGTTGAAACAAATTGACCATCGCCTAGTTTCATTAGACGGACACCTTGAGCAGCACGTCCATTTTGAGAAATGTCATGAACATCAATTCGAATAATGACACCCGAGTTAGTTACAACCATTAAGTCTTCTTCGCCAGTAACGGTTGTAATACAAACGATATTTCCATTACGTTCTGTGATTGTAGCTGTCTTAATACCTTTACCACCACGATTAGATAATCGATACTCACTTACTGGTGTACGTTTACCATAACCATTTTCAGTAACAACTAAGACTTCATCTTCACTTTCTGCAAGTGCAACATCAAGACCTACTACGATATCACCTTCGCGTAGTGTGATACCCTTAACACCTGCTGCAGTTCGACCTAAAGGACGCAATGTAGATTCTGGGAATCTAATAAGTGATGCATGCGCTGTACCAATTAAAATATCTTCATTACCATTAGTTAAACGTACCGCAATTAATTCGTCATCTTCTTTGAAATTAATCGCTATTTTACCATTTCTATTGATACGAGAAAAGTTACTTAATGATGAACGTTTTACGATACCTCGTTTTGTCGCAAATACAAGGTAATCATCTTCACTTTCAAGATCTTTAACGGCAATCATCGTACTAATATTCTCATCGTTCTCAAGTTCTATCGCATTAACAACGGGAATACCTTTAGATTGTCGTGAAAGTTCAGGTACTTCGTAACCTTTGAGTTTGTAGACACGACCTTTATTGGTAAAGAAGAGAACATGATCATGTGTACTTAGCGTTACTAATTGACTTACAAAGTCTTCTTCCAATGTATTCATACCTTGTACGCCACGACCACCACGGTTTTGAGAACGATATGTAGATACTGGTAAGCGTTTAATATAATTATTATGACTTAATGTTATGACAATTTGTTCTTCAGGAATTAAATCTTCATCTTCAAGATCATCTAAGCCACCTAATTGAATTTCAGTACGACGTTCATCTCCAAAACGTTCTTTAATTTCAGAGAGTTCATCTCGAACTAATTGAAGTAGAACTTCCTCATCAGCTAAAATTTCTTCCAACTCTTTAATATATTCAAGAAGCTCTTTATATTCAGATTCAATCTTATCTCGTTCTAAGCCTGTTAAACGTCTTAAACGCATATCTAAAATTGCTTGAGCTTGTCGTTCAGAAAGTTTAAATTTCTCTTGTAAGCTTTCCATCGCAATTTTATCTGTTTCTGATTCACGAATTGTAGTAATAATTTCATCGATATGATCAAGGGCAATACGTAGACCTTCTAATATATGCGCACGGTCTTTAGCTTTTCTTAAATTATATTCAGTACGACGTCTTACAACTGTTTTTTGATGCTCTAAATAGTGAATGAGTGCTTCTTTTAAGTTAATTAACTTAGGCCTACCATTCACCAATGCAATCATATTCACACCGAATGACGTTTGCAATGGTGTTTGTTTATATAAATTGTTTAATATAACACTCGCATTTGCATCTTTTCGTATATCAATAACTATTCTAACACCTGTACGTAAACTTGTTTCATCACGTAAATCTGTAATACCTTCAATTTTTTTATCTCTTACAAGTTCCGCAATCTTTTCTATCATTCGTGCTTTATTAACTTGGAAAGGTATTTCAGTAACTATAATACGTTGACGTCCACCACCACGTTCTTCTATTTCAGCACGTGAACGCATTTGAATTGAACCGCGACCTGTTTCATAAGCACGACGAATACCACTTTTCCCTAGAATTAAACCTGCCGTAGGAAAATCAGGACCTTGAATATCTTCCATCAATTCATTAATTTTAATATTAGGATTCTTACTTAAACTAAGTACTCCATCAATGACTTCAGTTAAATTGTGAGGAGGAATATTAGTAGCCATACCAACGGCAATTCCTGCGGCACCATTTACTAATAAGTTAGGGAAACGTGCAGGTAAAACTGACGGCTCTCTTTCATTACCATCATAGTTGTCAATAAAATCAATTGTATCTTTGTTAATATCACGTAAAAGTTCTAAAGTAATTTTAGTCATACGGGCTTCGGTATAACGCATAGCTGCGGCACCATCACCATCCATTGAACCAAAGTTACCTTGCCCATCAACAAGTGGATAACGATAACTAAAATCTTGAGCCATTCTTACCATTGCTTCATAGATTGAAGAGTCACCATGAGGGTGATATTTACCCATGACGTCCCCAACAATACGTGCCGATTTCTTATAAGGTTTGTCAGGCGTCATACCTTGTTCATTTAAACCATACAGGATACGACGATGTACTGGCTTTAATCCATCTCTAACATCAGGTAATGCACGAGAAACAATAACACTCATGGCATAGTCTAAGAATGATTCACGCATTTCACTGGTTATATTTCGTTCATTAATTCTTGATTGAGGTAATTCAGCCATCAAGAGTCCTCCTTCAAATGTTCAGTTCATAATGCTTAGAAATCTAGGTTAGCGTAAACTGCATTATCCTCGATAAATTGTCTACGATTTTCTACAACGTCACCCATTAACATTTCAAATGTTTGATCTGCATCAATCGCATCTTCAAGTCTTACTTGTAACATTGAACGGTATTCAGGATTCATTGTTGTCTCCCATAACTGATCCGCATTCATTTCTCCAAGACCTTTGTAACGAGAGATTGACCATTTAGGTGTCGGATTTAATTCTTGTTTAAGTTTGTCTAACTCTCTATCGTTAAAGACATAATATTTTTGTTTACCTTGAGTAAGTTTGTATAAAGGCGGTTGAGCAATGTATACATAACCCGCTTCAATCAATGGTCTCATAAAACGATAGAAGAATGTCAGTAACAACGTACGAATATGTGCGCCATCTACATCAGCATCTGTCATAATTACAATTTTATGATAACGTGCTTCAGTAATATCAAATTCGCCACCAATACCTGTACCAAACGCCGTAATCATTTGACGAATTTCATTGTTATTTAATATACGATCAAGACGTGCTTTTTCCACGTTTAAGATTTTCCCTCTTAAAGGTAATATTGCTTGCGTTCTTGAATCACGACCCGATTTTGTAGACCCCCCGGCAGAGTCACCCTCTACTAAGAAAATCTCACTTTCTTCAGGATTTTTACTAGAACAATCAGCTAATTTACCTGGTAAGCTTGAAACATCCAATGCTGATTTACGACGTGTTACTTCACGTGCCTTTTTAGCAGCCACACGTGCACGAGATGCCATAATCCCTTTTTCTACAATAATGCGACCAACGGGTGGATTCTCGTATAAGAAACGTTCAAAATGCTCAGAAAATAATCTATCTACAACTTGACGTACCTCAGAGTTACCTAATTTAGTCTTAGTTTGTCCTTCGAATTGTGGGTCGCCATGTTTGATAGATACAATTGCTGTTAATCCTTCACGTGTATCTTCACCAGATAATTTATCTTCTTTGATAATCTTACTTTGGATACCATAGCTATTAAGAACACGTGTTAAAGCACGTTTAAAGCCATCTTCATGTGTCCCGCCTTCGTAGGTATGAATATTGTTAGCATAAGTTAATAAGTTTGTTGCGTAGCCACTATTGTATTGAAGTGCAATTTCAACTTCGATATCATCTTTAGATTGATGTATGTAGATAGGCTCCTCATGTAGAGGTTCTTTATTCTCATTTAATAAATCTACATAAGATTTAATACCGCCCTCATAATGATAAGAGTCTTCACGTACTTCTTCATCACGTTCATCTTTTAAAGTAATTTGAATGCCTTTATTCAAGAAAGCAAGTTCACGTATACGTTTTTGTAAGGTTTCATAATTATAGACAATTGTTTCTGTAAAGATTTCTGAGTCAGCTTTAAAACGTATCGCTGTGCCTGTTTTATCTGTATCTCCGATTACTTTAAGATCAAATTGCGGTACACCTTGTTTGTAAGCTTGATGGTGAATCTTACCATTTCGGTGTACATAAACCTCAAGATCTTGTGAAAGTGCGTTAACTACCGAAGAACCAACACCATGAAGACCCCCAGATACTTTGTATCCGCCACCTCCGAATTTACCTCCGGCATGGAGTATAGTTAAGATAACCTCGACAGCAGGACGTCCCATCTTTTCTTGAATATCAACAGGAATTCCACGGCCATTGTCAGTAACTTTTATCCAATTGTCTTTCTCAATTACGACCTCTATATGATTAGCATAACCGGCTAATGCCTCGTCAATACTATTATCAACAATTTCCCATACTAAGTGGTGCAAACCTCTTTCGGAAGTTGAACCAATATACATACCTGGTCTTTTACGTACTGCTTCAAGACCCTCTAAAACTTGTATCTGTCCAGCACCATAATTTTCTGTGTTGTTTACATCTGACAATGTATTCACCATCACTTTCTCGTTACTTTAGTATTTCACCTTGACTAATGCGGTATACCCTTGCATTAGTCATAATTTCATGATCTATACCTTCAACAGATGTCGTTGTTACAAATGTTTGTACCTTACGTTGAATCGTACTCAATAAATGTGTTTGACGTGAATCATCTAGTTCACTTAGCACATCATCTAAAAGCAAGATTGGATATTCTCCAACTTCAATATTCATCAATTCAATTTCTGCTAGCTTAATAGATAAAGCAGTCGTACGTTGTTGACCTTGAGATCCATATATTTGTACATCCATGCCATCAACGTTAAATCCTAAATCGTCACGATGCGGACCATAAAGACACACGCCTCTCTCTTTTTCTCTTTGTAGATTTTCATTTAACAACGTTAAGACTTCTTCGAGTAAAGAATTTTCATCCTTCTCATCACTATTCAACTTTAAACTTGCTAAATATTTTAATGCTAATGTCTCGCGTTCATTAGTTATACCTGAATGAATCGGTTGAGCGAGTTCTTCTAATTTTTTGATAAAATGCTCTCGACGTAACGTTACCTTTAAAGCATATTCAGCAAATTGTTGATTCAAAACTTCTAACATTGTTGTATCGCTCTTTTGTCCAATTTGTAATTGCTTTAAATAATTATTCTTTTGTTTAAGAATACGCTGGTATTGAGCTAAATCATTTAAGTAAACGGCTGAGATTTGTCCTAACTCCATATCTATGAAACGACGTCGTATCTGCGGAGAACCTTTAACAATATTTAAATCCTCCGGTGCAAAAAGCACTACATTTAAATGTCCTATATATTGAGTTAGTCTACTCTGCTCAAGATGATTCACTTTAACTTGTTTACCTTTTTTAGTTACAAACACTGTAAGTGGCATCGTACCATGTCTATAACTTAGCTCACCTTCTATTTTAGCATAATCAGAGTTAAAACGTATGAGTTCCTTATCATTGGAGGTACGATGACTTTTAGCGAGTGCTAATGTATAAATTGATTCAAGTAAATTTGTCTTTCCTTGCGCATTCTCACCAATAAGAATATTCACTTCAGGATGACAATCTAGTGTAACTTGTTCATAGTTACGATAGTTCTCTAATTGGAGTGTATTGAGTTTCATTGTTCACCTTGATGGATGATTAAAAAAGAACCCGTATCTTCAGGTATATCTGTAATATCAATTCGGTCATTATGTTCTAATTTTTTGCCACGACGTGTTTCTCGTTCTCCATTAATTAAAACTTCGAAATCTTGTAGAAACCATTTTGCTTGTCCCCCAGATTCTATAATGCTCTCAGTTTTAAGAAATTGATCTAAAGTTATGTTTCCTTCAACAACAACTTCTTGAACCAAAATTATCACTCCGTTTCTTTATGTGTCATTAGTATATTATACCGCTGTCTCTTATACACATCTGACGCTGCCGACGACTCCTTACGTGTAGATC
>ERZ1031010.79-NODE-79-length-12199-cov-6.383070_pt1 | contig 12199 bp, 10 predicted proteins | sample MGYA00518594_ERZ1031010 | MGnify/ENA primary metagenome ERZ1031010 (study PRJEB33718, sample SAMN03159722) | human skin metagenome | collected 2014-05-20 | study: EMG produced TPA metagenomics assembly of the PRJNA266117 data set (Human skin bacterial metagenome and... | reverse complement strand
GGGCGGGCGGATTCGCCTGGTCGCGGTTAGCCGGCAGACCGCACCTAGGGCATTCCCAGGTGTCGGGGATCTCGGCCTCGGCGGCAAAGGCCGGACGGATCACGTGGTGGTTGGCGCAAAAGTACGAAACGTACTCGCGAGGAGCGGCCTCGCCGCGCTCTGCCTCTCCCATGGGGCCGGCACCGACACGACTTCCACGGATGGCACTTCCACCGGACATTCGTTCACTCTCCTCGAGGGGTCACAAAGCTGCCTAAGGGCAGCACTTTTTAGGGGTTGGGAAGGTACCCGCCTTCCCCTTGCGCTCCGGCGCGGCAGACGGCCGCCTAATTCCGGCTCAGGAATGGCTGTAGAGCACCAGTAGGACGATAATGGAAGCCAGCCACAGCAGGCCCATAACAATCGTCAGGCGGTCCAGATTTCGTTCAGCCATAGAAGTTCCGCCCATGGAGGTCGACACGCCTCCACCGAAGAGGTCTGACAGGCCGCCGCCCTTGCTCTTATGGAGGAGGACGAAGAGGGTAAGGATGACGCTGAGCACACACAGGATGATGGACATCGTCAGTACGGGCCAGGTCGTAAGGGGAGCCGAAATCACGTCGTACAGGGTAACCCACGTACCGCCACTTCCCCACATTGGATCCTCGAAATATGCGTGAATCGCGCTCGTAAATCAGAGGCTGGACGGGAACGGTCCCCGCACCATCAGGTGCGGGGACCGTCTTGAAACTGACTGATCAGGCCTCGTAGAAAGTTACGATCTTGGAGAAATCGCCAGCTTTGAGCGAGGCTCCGCCAACGAGAGCGCCGTCAACGTCTGGCTTGGCCATGATCTCAGCGACGTTGGCCGGTTTAACTGAACCACCGTACTGAATGCGCACCGCCTCGGCGGTCGGGGCGTCGTAAAGCTCCTTGACGGCCTCGCGGATGGCCTGGCAGACCTCCTGGGCATCGTCAGCGGTGGCAGTCTCGCCAGTGCCGATGGCCCAGATGGGCTCGTAGGCAATGACAAGCTTGGCGACCTGCTCGGCAGAAATGCCGTCAAGGTCGGCTTTGATCTGGCCAACGGTATGTTCGACGTGCTTGCCAGCCTTGCGAACCTCGAGGGCCTCGCCACAGCAGATGATTGGGGTCATTCCATTTTCGATGACCTTCTTAGCCTTGGCATTGACCAGTTCGTCGGACTCGTTGTGGTACTCGCGACGCTCGGAGTGGCCAACGACGACATAGCGGCAACCCAGCTTCGACAGCATGGCGCCGGACACCTCGCCGGTGTAAGCGCCATCGTCGTGAGCCGAAATATCCTGGGCACCGTAGGCGATCGGCAACTTGTCGCCATCAATGATGATGGCAACAGGACGGATATCGGTGAACGGCGGGATGACGACGGCCTCCGACTTGGAGGAGTCGTATCCCGCGGCCTTGAGGGCCTCACCGAGATCCTGGACGAGGGAGGTAGCAGCAACGTGGTCGAGGTTCATCTTCCAGTTGCCGGCCATGATCGGGGTACGGGACATCAGTTGTTCTCCTTGAGTACTGCGATTCCGGGTAGCTTCTTGCCCTCCATAAGCTCGAGGGAGGCGCCACCACCGGTAGAAATATGACCGAACTGATCGTCGGCGAAACCGAGGGTACGCACGGCGGAGGCGGAGTCTCCCCCGCCGACCACCGAAAGGCCGTCAACCTCGGTAAGAGCCTGGGCGACGGCCTTGGTGCCGAGCTCGAGGCCCTTGATCTCGAAAACGCCCATTGGTCCGTTCCAGAACACTGACTTGGCACCCTTGATCGCGTTGGCGTAAGCCTTCTCGGTCTCCGGACCGATGTCTACTGCCATCTTGTCGGAAGGAATCTCGTCAGCGGGCACGACGTCGATCTGACCGACAGTGCGGGCCTCGAAATCGATGTCGGAGACCACTCGCACGTCTACGGGAAGCAGGATCTGCTTGCCTGCAGCCTTGGCCTGTTCGAGATACTTCGTGCACGCGTCGATCGAATCTTCGTCAAGTAGGGAGTCACCGACCTCGAGACCCTTCGCCTTGAGGAAGGTGTACGCCATACCGCCACCAATAACGAGAGTGTCAGCGGCCTTGAGCAGGTTATCGATGACGGCAAGCTTGTCGGCGACCTTGGCACCACCGAGGACGACGACGAACGGCCGCTTCGGATCGGCGGTCAGGCCTTCGAGGACCTCTACCTCCTTGGCAACGAGGGAGCCAGCAGCGCTCGGCAGCAGCTTGGCAACGTCGTAGACGGAAGCCTGCTTGCGGTGCACAACGCCGAAGCCGTTGGAGACGTAAAACTCACCAAACGAGGCGTATTTCTGAGCGAGCTCAGCGCGCTCGGCCTCGTCCTTACTGGTCTCGCCCTTCTCGAAGCGGACGTTTTCGACCAAGGCGATCTCGCCATCAGCCAGCGACTCAGAGGTTTTAGTGGCGGAGGGACCAACGACGTCCCCAGCAAGCTTGACGTCAAGGTTCATAAGCTCACCGAGGCGCTTGGCAACTGGCGCCAGCGAGTACTTGGGATCGACGGCACCCTTGGGACGACCGAGGTGCGCGAGCACGGTGGTGCGAGCGCCAGCCTCATGCAGCTGGGTCAAAGTAGGCAGGGCAGCCTTAATACGACCGTCGTCGGTGATCTTGTCCCCGTCGAGCGGGACATTGAAGTCGCAGCGAATGACGACGCGCTTACCGCGCAAGTCTCCGAGATCCTCAACAGATTTCATGTGGAAGCCCTTTCTTGAAGTGGTAGTCGTGAACGATGTTTCGCGAGCGTCGCGGCCCGGGTATAGATGACGGCCCCGCGCCCGCATGGGCACGGGGCCGTCATCAGCTCACGATGGTGAGATCAGGCAAGCTTGCTGGCGACGAGCTTGGTGAGGTCAACCAGACGGTTGGAGTAGCCCCACTCGTTGTCGTACCAGGAGAGGACCTTAACAAGGTTTCCGATGGCCTTGGTCTCGGTAGCATCGAAGATCGAGGAGTGCGGGTCGCCCTCGATGTCCTTCGACACGATCGGGTCCTCGGTGTAGGCCAGGATGCCCTTGAGCGGACCCTCGGCAGCCTTCTTAACGGCGGCCTGAACCTCCTCAACGGTGGTCTCCTTAGAGGTCTGGAAGGTCAGGTCAGTCAGAGAGCCGGTCGGGGTCGGAACGCGGACGGCAAGGCCGTCGAACTTGCCCTTGAGCTCCGGGAGGACCAGGGCCACAGCCTGAGCGGCACCGGTCTTGGTGGGGATCATGTTGAGGGCAGCGGCGCGGGCACGACGCAGATCCTTGTGAGGAGCATCCTGCAGACGCTGATCACCGGTGTAGGCGTGGACGGTAGTCATGATGCCGCGCTCGATACCGAAGGCGTCATTGAGGACTTTGGCAAGCGGAGCGAGGCAGTTGGTGGTGCAAGAAGCGTTCGAGATGATGTTGTGCTTCGCGTTGTCGTAGTCGCCATCGTTGACGCCCATGACGAAGGTGCCGTCGACGTTCTTGCCGGGAGCGGAGATGATGACCTTCTTGGCGCCGGCCTCAAAGTGGGCCTTGGCCTTCTCGCCATCAGTGAAGAGTCCAGTGGACTCGACGACGATTTCGGCGCCGAGCTCCTTCCAGGGCAGGTCAGCGGGGTTGCGCTCGGCGAGAACCTTGATGGTCTTGCCGTCAACGGTGATGGAGTCATCGTCGTAGCTGACCTCACCGGAGAAACGACCCATGATCGAGTCGTACTTCAGGAGGTGGGCCAGCGTCTTGGTGTCGGTGAGGTCGTTGACAGCGACCACCTCGAGGTCGGCGCCCTGCTCAGCAAGGGCGCGGAAGAAGTTACGGCCAATGCGGCCAAAACCGTTGATACCAACCTTGACGGTCATTAAGGGATCTCCTCCAAATGAGGTTTGTGCGTTCAGCACTCGGACATCTCTAAGCATAGCGACTAAGGGCAATGGACAAACCCTAGGGCCCATTACTAAGCCAATGCCACGGGCGAACGATCACCAACACCGATCAGGTCATCGCACGAATGATCACAAGGTTGCACGAATACCTTCCCACGTGGGAATGGAGCCAGGCTTACGTTTACCCTGTAACCGCGCTGTAATGGCCGTCAGCCACGATCATCACGCATCTCGACAGGAAGGCTCTCCAACGTGGTGGGCTCGCCGTTGCTTCGGGCCGTCTTGTCCGCTAGAGCCAACAGGCGACGAATCCGACCAGCAATAGCATCCTTCGTCAACGGAGGCTCGTGCACCTTGCCCAATTCCTCCAAGCTGGCATTTCGATGCTCGAGTCGAAGTCGGCCAGCTGCTCTCAGATGGTCCGGAACGGAATCTCCGAGAATTTCTAGGGCTCGTTCCACCCGGGCACTAGCGGTAACAGCGGCTCGCGCAGAGCGACGCAAGTTAGCGTCGTCGAAATTAGCCAACCGATTGGCAGATGCTCGCACCTCCCGACGCAACCGACGATCTTCCCAAGCCAGCACAGATTCGTGTGCTCCCATGCGGGTGAGCATCGCCGAGATAGCGTCACCATCGCGTATCGTCACCCGATCGACGTGACGAGACTCACGTTGCTTCGCGGTGATGTCCAGACGCCGAGCAGCCCCGACGAGGGCCATGGCGGCCTCCTCACCGGGAGCGGTAATTTCCATCGCCATGGAGCGCCCCGGCTCGGTAAGCGATCCGCGGGCCAGGAAAGCTCCGCGCCACGCAGCGGCCTGGCAGCATCGTCCGCCACCCACAATAGGAACCGGAAGGCCCCGCACTGGACGCCCACGACGATCAAGCAGTCCGGTCAGACGAGCCAAATCAGCACCTCCGCGCACCATTCTTATGAGGTAGCGAGTGTTGCTGTGGAGCCCAGCGCCATTGACGACCACGAGATCAGTGTCAAAACCGAAGACTTCCTGAATGGACTGACGCAGTCGTCGCGCAGCTCCCCCCGTGTCGACTTCTGCCTCGATCGTAAGATGGCGATGCTGCACCAGATGGATGCCGCCAGCGAATCGTAGGGTGGCCGCGATCTCGGATCGGCGGCAGCACAGTTTCTGCACCGGCACTGTCGCAAGCTCGTTTTTCACCTGCAGGGTGAGCGCCATGTGGGTCTAGCCTCCGGAAGGGGTAACGGGAATAACAAGGTGATCTTAGGCGACGGTCAACGGGGCTGAACCCCCATGATGTTGGCATAGGCCGACGCTAGTCTCAGTGGATCGTGCCGGGCCGAGCCGTCACGCATAGCCAGATCGTCAACGACGATTTCAGCACCGAGATTGCGAGCAAACGATTCCAGATGAGGGTCCTGGCCGGCAAACCCGCGATCAACGAGAACGACGTCAAAGCGCATCCGTGGCTCATGCTCGGCGATAACCTCCAAATGCCGCGCTGGGCTAAACCCATCAGTTTCGTCAGCACCGGAGACATTAAGCGTGAGGATTTTTCGCGCCTTCGACTCCAGAATCGCGTCGACGATCTGCGGCACTAGCAGGTGGGGCATGACGGATGTGAACCACGACCCGGGACCGAGCACAAGGTTGTCAGACGCGTGAATCGCCTCCAGCACCTGGGGACACGCATCTGGCTCGGAAGGTTCTAGCCCCACCTTAAGGACCTCTGCCCGAGTCTTCGCGATGGTAGCTTGCCCAGTGAGGGTGTACTCCTCATCAGGCCGATTGGGGTCAAGACCAACGACTTGAGCACTGATGTCCAGTGGGGTGAGGGACATCGGCAGGACGCGTCCGCGAACGTCAAGAAGCTGACCCACCATGTCGAGCCCGGAAACCGGGTCGCCAAGTTCTTGCCATAGTCCGGCGATCAGGAGGTTGCCAATGGCGTGACCGGCGAGTTCGCCAGTTCCATTAAATCGAGCTTGCAGAACCTCAGCCCAAGTACGTCCTAAGCGGTCATCGGCACATAGAGCGGCCAAGGCGCGGCGGAGATCGCCGGGGGGCAGAATGTCGAACTCGTCGCGCAACCGACCTGAGGACCCACCGTTATCAGCAACGGTGACAACGGCGGTCAGCTGGTCAGTAAGACGGCGCAGTGCTCGCAGGGACACAGCCAGCCCATGTCCGCCGCCAAAGGCCGTAACGACCGGCAGCTTGGAGGGGGTTGACACCATCGTCATTCCTTCCCGAGGTCTCGGTGCAGGACGGCGGTACGGTGCCCCCGAGCTGCTAACCGAGTGGACAGCTCCTCGGAGATGGCGGTACTGCGATGCTTTCCGCCTGTGCAACCAACGGCCACCGTGACCTGCTTCTTGCCCTCCCGAAGATACCCCGGAGCCATGCCACCCAGGAGTTGTTCAACACGGTCAATGAACTCTGTGGCACCAGCTTGGGCCATCACATAGGAGGCAACGTCAGAAGACAGACCGGTCTTGGGACGCAGCTCAGGGACCCAATAAGGGTTTGGCAAGAAGCGGACGTCAAAGACGAGGTCAGCGTCGATCGGGACCCCACGCTTAAACCCGAAGGACATCACCTGGAATGCCAGCCCTTCGTCAATCCCCTCAGCAAAGGCATGGTCGATGCGTTGGGCTAGCTGGCGGGCAGTGATCGACGTGGTGTCGATGACGAGATCAGCCTCGGCTCGCAGGTCGGACAGCATCCGCCGCTCAAGGGCAACGGCGTCGAGCAGATGACCACCTTGTTGCAGCGGCAGCGGACGACGGCTGGACTCCTGGCGGCGCACAATTGTCTCATCGGACGCTTCCAAGAAGACGATGGCAGGGTCGATGCCGCGCTCGTCGAGCGCATTGACGGCCACCCCTAGGGCGTCAAACATGATGCGGCTACGCACATCGAGAACCACCGCTAGGCGATCAATGTTATTGGCGGCAATTTCGTCAACGAGGGCCCCCAACATAGCGGGCGGAAGATTATCGACGACGTACCAGCCAAGGTCCTCCACAGCGTGAGCTGCGGTACGACGCCCAGCACCAGAAATGCCGGTGATAATGACAACTCGTGGGGTCTTCGTCGTCTGCTCGGTGCTCACAGCTCAAGGGTAGTGCCGTTATCTCCCTGCGTCTGGGCCGTTGGCGTCAACAACCTCGCCAGTAGCGGTGTTGATGGCCTCGGCTGGTTTGTCCTGGGACAAAGCTGCGACAACTTCGCCAGCGAGTTTCGGGCCAAAGCCTGGCACCTCGACAATGTCGTCAACGGTGGCCTTGCGTAGCGACCGTACCGATCCAAAGTGGGAGACGAGCGCTTTGCGCCGGGTCTCTCCCAGCCCCGACACACCGTCGAGAACGGACTCCACCATGGCCTTGGAACGCTTAGACCGGTGAAAGGTAATAGCGAAACGGTGAGCCTCATCACGCAGACGCTGAAGCAGGTAGAGTCCTTCGGAAGTTCGCGGCAAAATGACCGGCCATTCCTCGTCAGGAAGCCACACCTCCTCCAGGCGCTTGGCCAGGCCACACAACGCGATTTCGTCCTCCAGGCCGAACTCTTCAAGCACCTGCTGGGCGGCATGCACCTGAGGCGCACCACCATCGACGACGATGAGGTGCGGGGCGTAGGCGAATTTCCGAGGGGATCCGGTAGTCGGATCGATAAGGGAGCCAACGTCGCCGTCAGGAGTTTGAGCAGCGGCCATGGCATCACGGTCCTCGATGAGGCGACGCAGTCGACGAGAAAGCACCTCGTGCATAGCGGCGAAGTCGTCGGACCCCTCAAATCCCTTGATGCTGAAACGACGGTACTCAGACTTGCGGGGCATACCGTCTTCGAAGACCACCATCGACCCGACGACATTGGTGCCCTGGATATGGGAAATGTCGTAGGACTCTATCCGTAGCGGGGCGCGGTCCAAGCCGAGTGACTCCTGAATTTCTTCCAGAGCGCGAGTACGGGTAGCAAGGTCAGAGGCCCGCTTGAGCTTGTGCTGGGCAAGAGTTTCCTGGGCATTGCGAGTGACGGTGTCCATGAGAGTCGCTTTGTCACCACGGCGCGGGACACGAATCTCGACGTGGGAGCCGCGTTCGGAGCTGAGAATCGTCGACATGACGTCGGGGTTCGTAGGCTCGGCGGAGACGAGCACCAGTGGCGGAACAGCATTGCCGTGCCCATCGTCGCGGACCTGACCGTCACTGGCATTGACGCCGTACAACTGAGTCAGGAAGATTTCCATGAGCTCGGCCTCGTCGGCATCGTCAGCACGATCAGCGACCCAACCGCGTTCACCACGGATGCGGCCACCTCGGACATGGAAAATCTTGACGCCGACCTCGAGCGGATCGAGCGCCATGGAGATGACGTCCGCGTCAGTACCATCACCAAGTACGACAGCGTTGCGCTCCAAAGTTTTGGATAAAGCGCCCAAGGAATCCCGGATCACCGCAGCGCGTTCAAATTCAAGGTTCTCAGAGGCCTCCGCCATCTGGGATTCAAGCCGCTTGACAATTTTCGTCGTCCGCCCGGCCATGAAATCACAGAACTCGTCAGCGATCTCGCGATGAGCCTCGGATGTGATCCGTTCAACGCAGGGAGCCGAACACTTACCGATATATCCGAGTAGGCAGGGACGTCCCTGGTTCTTCGCGCGGTTGAAAACTCCCGTCGAGCAAGAGCGCATCGGGAATACACGCAACAGGGTCTCGACGGTGTCGCGAATCGCCCAGGCCTGGCCAAAAGGTCCGTAATAACGCCACCCCTTGTGGTGCGCACCGCGCCCGACGAAGACGCGTGGATACTCATCGGTCCAGGTAAAACACAGCCACGGATAAGACTTGTCGTCGCGGTACATAACATTGAACCGCGGGTCGAATTCTTTGATCCAGGTGTATTCGAGCTGTAGGGACTCGACTTCGTTCTGAACTACCGTCCACTGCACGTGCGCTGCCGTCGTCACCATCCGCTGGGTGCGCGGGTGGAGAGCCGAGATGTCCTGGAAATAGGAATTCAATCGGTTGCGCAGGTTCTTAGCCTTGCCGACATAGATGACCTGGCCATGCGCATCACTGAATCGATAGACACCTGGCTGGGTAGGAATCGTGCCCGGAGCGGGACGGTAGCTGGACGGATCGGCCATGGGGTGAACTCTATGCGCAAGTAGCGAAATATCACTTCCCACTCACACCACGGACGTGACTTTAGGGAGCGGCACTGCCGTTGATGCCGCTCAACCGTCCCGCCGACGATCACAGGCACAAAGCCGACCGAGCGGGGCGGAGCCGGCAAACGTTGCTTGACGCCCTCGCGACCCACGACCATACCAAAGCGCTCACCCGGGCCACTGTTCACGTGCCAGGGAGCAGGGCGATACATTCGTCTCTCGGTGATGTCGTCGCGTCACAAACCTGCACGGTTGTCTTTCTTGTCCTTCGCAATCCCCCCTCAATAAACGTTTGACGCGGATACCACCGATGAGCGCGACGATCCCTGTGAGTATGAAACCGACTGCGAAAAGGCCAAGATTTGGATCAGATACAAGGGCCAGAAGCGCCAGCATCGTCGATATAACGGTCAGAACGAGGACGATGATCTCCAGGCGCTTTTCGGCTGCCTTCTCCAGCTGCTCTCGGCGGCGCTCCTGCTCCTTTCTGGCCTTGTCCATCGCAACATTGTCGATACGTCGGTGCACCTCGACAACTCGCACCAAGGATTCCTGTTCGTCCCGCAATTCCGTAAGCAAGACGGGAGTGCCAAGAACTTTCTGAAACTCGTTCAAGACGAGGGTTGCCTCACGACGCCCGGAAACCTCGGTGAACCACAGCCCATTAAGAAAAGCGGCCACCGAACGCTCACGATCGAGTAGCCTGTCTAACTCCTCATCGCCCCAATGGCCCTTCCCCACCAAGACGCGCGCCTCACTTTCGGCATTGCGATCAAGGTAGGTGCGTTGCCGTAGGCACAGAATCACGATGTCGAGCATTCTACTGTGACACAGCAGGCACAGGGCTCCAGCATGCTTGCGGTTACTCTCTTCGAGCAGCACCGGCTGGGTCATGACTGCCATGCCGGCTTCCTCGATCCTTACCCACGTCGCATCAAGGCAGAACATCCCGTCGTTCGCAGCATCACTCGTGTCACTAGGTGGAACTCCTCGGTAAATTCCGATCCCACCAGTTGCTAGGTGATACAGCCAGGCCTGCGCCGGAGTCCACGCCTTGTGGTGTCCGAAATAGGACGGGTGCCGCAAGTCCTGAGGATCCACTTCTGCGAAGGTCATGACGAAGATTCGGTTGCAATTAAGAGAGGGCGCCCCGCCAGCACCACAACCACGATCACGCGAACTGGCCTTCCCGCGGCCGCACCCAGCGTTGCCTTGGGAGAAGCCTCCCCATGAGTACAAACATCTTCCTAGACCGATGTCGCTCAGAAGACCAGATAAATACCTCGCACCGTCTCCTCCGGGGCGCTTCAGCCATGCGGCAGCCGTTTCGACCGCGGCGTCTGTGACGTCATCAAGCCGAAAATGCAGAACGGCGTAGTGGAATGCTTCACCACCCGCGACAGCCCCGAGACTATCCTCGTATTCCCGACGCTCAGCTCCCAGGTAACTCAGACCTTCGGGAATGTTAAGAATAGACCCTTTATGCGATTTCCGCCTTTCCGCAACCTTCGCGCGAATAGCATCTTCCCTCGTTGCATCATAAACGGCGTGACGATACATCCTAACCGCGTCCCGAATCCTCCTCGAAAAATAGTATTTGTGAGGTTCATATGCTTGGTCTCGGGAAGATTGCAGTATATCTTCACTGCTCGAAACGAGAGAATCGAGAACCTCCGCCGGCCCGACAGTCTTCGATGCCATATTCTCAATGGGATCGGTGACCCATTCCGGCCGATAGGGAACGACGACAGAGAAAGTCACTTTCCGCCACGTTTTTGAGACATTCCTTGCCGAATCATCGACTACCTCGATCGTCATCGAATACAACCTCCAACGCTCACCAATTCTCGTCACTCCTAGCCACGACGAGGTGCCTTCTCAGCTAACGCGGTTAGGGTAGTGGGAAAGGGTCGCCTACAGCCAACCCCGACATCCGAGGTAACGCCGATGCCGGGATGCCGCCTTTCAGCGGGACTCGCCGGTAGGCTGGAACTGTGCATCTTCTCCTCATCCGCCACGGCCAGTCCGAGAACAATGCCTTCGCTGCGCAGTCTGTCGAGACTTACCAGCAGGGTCGCAAGCCTGACCCGGAGCTCACCGAGCTTGGACGACATCAAGCTCAGGCCCTAGGGAAGTGGATCGGATCGGTCTCTCCTCGGCCAACGAAGCTGTATGCCTCCCCCATGATGCGTACCATCCAGACGGCTGACCCGGTCGCTGAGGCCCTTGATCTTCCTATCATCATCAATGACCTCATCTTCGAGCGTCCAGGTCCAGTTCAGATCGTTGACGGCGTCGAAACCGGTCATCCAGGATCGCCGCGATCAGCTTTGTCGGCCATCACAGACCGTGCTGTTTTCCCCGAGTCCATCACCGAGGAAGGGTGGCGCGAAGCTCGCATCGAGACCGCCTCCGAGGCTGCTGACCGCGCCGGCAGAATCGCCAAGTGGATCCGCGATACCCACAATGATGACGAGTGCATCGCGATCGTCGCTCACGGCGCGATCGGATCCATGATGTTGCTGCATCTCATCGCCCCACAACTTGCCGCTGGTCTGCGAAACCACTCCATCGGCAGCGAACCGCACTGGATCGGGCTTCAGAACACCGCCACCTCGATGATCGAGTTGCACCCGGACGGGTACGAAGTTCATTGGATCAATCGCGTGGATCACCTTATCGAAGCCGGTATGGTTCACGGCGCCGTCGCCGCATCCACCGGCAACCCCGGTACCCGCTGAGCACGAAGGAGAGAAATGTCCCCCACCCGACGCGAGGTCCTGCGCACCGTTGGAAGTGTCACTGCCTTGGCCGCTACCAGCGCAGTCGCCGGATGCAACACCTTCCAGAACTCCAATGACGTTCACACCGGTCCAGCTACCGTCAAAGCAGCTGATGTCCCGGTCGGTGAAGGCGTCGTCATCGATGGCACCAACTTCGTCGTCACCCAACCCACCAAGGGAACCTTTAAGGGATTTGTGCGGGTGTGTCCGCACGCTGGCTGTCAAGTCGACGAGGTCCATGACGGGGCGATCCTGTGCCCTTGCCACGGATCGAAGTTCGCTATAACCGACGGTCACGTCACCCAGGGCCCGGCTACCTCCGGTCTGGGTAAGGCCACGGTCACGCAGAAGGGCGAAACTCTCACTATCAGCGGTTCCTA
>ERZ1031010.76-NODE-76-length-12561-cov-23.915960_pt1 | contig 12561 bp, 16 predicted proteins | sample MGYA00518594_ERZ1031010 | MGnify/ENA primary metagenome ERZ1031010 (study PRJEB33718, sample SAMN03159722) | human skin metagenome | collected 2014-05-20 | study: EMG produced TPA metagenomics assembly of the PRJNA266117 data set (Human skin bacterial metagenome... | reverse complement strand
GAGATAGCGTAGCGTCTCGTGGGCTCGGAGATGTGTATAAGAGACAGGTTCTTAACTAAAGACGATATTGAAGAATTAAAATTAGCTGTTGAAGAAATGCTAGTTTTTGTTGAAAGATTGGAGGAGTAGTAAATGAAAAAATTAAAATATCAAATTCACGAAATCAAAGATGAAGTAGTAAGTGCAGATTTAACTTCTAAACTCAGCGCACTCAGAAACTTAGTAGCAGATGAAATGGAACGTGCTGAGAAATATAAGAAAATGCTAGTTGCGTCTAACGATCAAGTAGCAACATATACTGCAAATGAAAGCATTCAAAATCATTTTGTTTGTCTTGCAGTTATCAATTCAATCTTTACTGATGTGAGTTCAATGATTGAACAAGTGGAACATCATTACAACAATGCAATGGAAGAATTAAAAAGAGCGTCATCTGATGTGAATAGTTTGGCGACTAAATCAGATAACGCGTAATTTACAAAATTTATAAAACACAAGAGCAATAAGAAAATACTCCATTTGTATTATAACATCTTTGCTCTTGTTTTAATACATGGAGGTATAAAATTGGATTTTCAAAAAGTGAAATTAAATAACGATTTTAAAATTCAAATTGTTCAATATAAAAATTTGTATTCAAATTCATGTAATGGTTCTGGCTTATGTGAATGGTCTAAGTGGTTAGATAAACTACAAACACCAAGAATCAACTCAGATAAATATATACGTGGTTTATGTGTATATGGTGATTTTGAAGATGTTGAAAAAGATAATCAAACTATTAGTAAATATCGTAGTGATCAAACTTTAATCAATCGAACTGCTATTACATTGGACTATGACGAAATCAAAGATTTTAGAGGCCTTTATGAAGTGCTGAAAACTAAATTGGAACATGTATCTTGGGTATTTCACACAACGTATTCATATACTGTTGAAAAGCCTCGTATTCGTCTTATAGTACCTTTAAATGAGCCAGTGAGTGCATCAGACTATCGGAAGTATTCAAATGGATTAGCACGTTATATTGGTTACCCAGTAGATGAAGCTAGTTTTGTACCATCACAAGCTATGGCCTTACCAGTAAAAAAATCAAAGGAATCAATTTACATTTTTAAATATAATGACGCACCAGTAATAAAAAAAGAAGAGTTAAACAAGATGGTTGTTAAAAATGAGCCAATAACTGTCGATTATTCAAATCATTTTCATAAACGCGATAGTTCATATTGGCGCGAAATTGCATTTGGTGTAGGTGAAGGTGAACGCAACCAAACATTAGCTTCTTTAACAGGATACCTATTGCGTCGTTATGTGGACGCTAACCTTGTTTACGGATTGGTAAGCGCATGGGCGATGACCTGCAGACCACCTATTGAACAAAAGGAAGTTAATCGTACATTCAAAAGCATTTTGAAGAAAGATAACAAGAATAAGTGAGGAGGTTTTTATTTGGAAGATGTAACCAAAGAAGAAGTATTTGAGTTGATTGATGAAAATAATTATTTGGCCAATAGTGATGATTGGCGTAGTAAATTAAGACGATCAGCCACAACACAAGCCCTTAAAAAGACCACTGCAAACGCAGAATTAATAATGGAAAATGATGAAAGCTTAAAAGGGTTAGTACAATACGATTCCTTTGAAAAAATTACTAAACTAAAACGTCTACCATATTGGCGTACCAACGATGATAATAATTATTATTGGGCTGATATTGATACAACTCATGTCATTTCTCATATAGATAGATATTATAATGTGCAATTTAGTCGTGACATTATGGATAGTGTCATTGAAAAAGAAGCTTATCATAATAAATTTCATCCTATTAAGTCCATGATTGAATCTAAAACATGGGATGGCAATAAGCGAATTGAAACACTATTTATTGATTATTTAGGTGCCGAAGATAATCACTACAATCGTGAAGTGACTAAAAAATGGATGATGGGTGCGGTTGCTAGAATTTATCATCCTGGTATCAAATACGATTCCATGATTATTTTATATGGCGGGCAAGGTGATGGAAAGTCTACGACAGTAAGTAAATTAGGTGGTCATTGGTATAACCAAAGTTTAAAAACGTTTAAAGGGGATGAGTCCTATAAAAAAATACAAGGTTCCTGGTTGTGTGAGATAGAAGAGCTCGCAGCATTTCAAAAGTCTACTATTGAAGATATTAAAAGTTTCATTAGTGCGATTGTAGATATATATAGAGCTTCATACGGTAAACGTATTGAGCGACATCCACGCCAATGTGTGTTTATAGGTACGACAAATAATTATGAATTTCTAAAAGACCAAACAGGTAACCGTCGTTTCTTTCCTATTACGACAGATAAAAATAAAGCAACTAAAAGTCCGTTTGACGATTTAACACAAGACATTGTTCAACAAATGTTTGCTGAAGCTAAAGTTTATTTTGATGATGATCCAACGGATAAAGCATTGTTGTTAGATAAAGAAGCTAGTGAAACAGCATTGAAAGTCCAAGAAGAACATTCTGAAAAAGATGCTTTAGTCGGTGAAATTGAAGAATTTCTTGAGCGTCCTATTCCATCTGACTATTGGTATAGAACATTAGAAGAAAAAAGAATATCTGCTCACGATGTTATAGACCAAGATTATATTAAATTATATGGTGACGGTAAATTAATTGAATTACCAAATACAAAACCAGGTGCTTATGTATGGCGTGACAAAGTATGTAGTATGGAAATTTGGAAAGTGATGATGAAACGAGATGACCAACCACAACAACATCATTTAAGAAAGATTGATAAAGCGTTAAGAAATACACGATATTGTAGCACAGTGAAAAAGCAAACGCGATATGGTGAAGGCATAGGCAAGCAGTATGGTTTTAGCATAGATTTATCTTCTTACTATAAGGAACTTAAAGTCGAATCGTCATAAATTTTAGGACAGTAAGACACTTATAAGACAGGTTTAAGACACCTTTAATCCCTTGTGGCAGTAATGCCATGCTATAAGTGTCTTGGTGTCTTGATAGTTTTTAGTTAAAAGTTTTACAGAATATATATACACAAAGTACGAAATATAGATATATATAGGTAGTAAGTAGGGAGACAGTAAGACAGATTAATCGAAACTCTTGAGGGAGTAAGAATTGAAGGGTGTCTTTGTGTGTCCTAAAAAAACAATGCAAATAAGACAGTGAGACACCTATACAATTTTAGGAGGAAAAAATGAATAAAAATCAATTAAAATCAGAAATTTTAGAATATATAGAATCACACGATGGAACTACTTTTGTAGAAATAGAAAATGTATTTGAAGAAAATAACTTTAATTATAAAGGTGATGGAGCATATACAAGTGGCCAACATCCAAATATAGTGTTTTGGATTGGATGGAACCAAGAAGCGTTTAATATAATTGCCGAACTTAAACGAGATGGATTAATTGAGATGGATATTTGTCCACCAATTATTTATCTAGTTGATGGTAAAGGGTTGGACTTACCGATAGTGAAGTCTAAATATATTAAAACAGATCATTGGTTGCCCGTTGCATTTAATATTTGTAAGAAAGAAATGGAGTGCGTTTAAAGTGAATAAAAAAGATGAAATATATAGCCGACTGGACTATGATGCTCCGATTCAACTTATACCAGCACCAGAGAATTTATTTGTTGAATATATAGATGATGAAGAAATATGGTATTCGCCAATCGTATGTATGGCTTTAACAAAAGCACACCATATTAATTTCTATGACAGTGATGATATGGGATGTATTGATAAGGCTCCTGCTCGTTATATTAAAAAATTTAATCCCAAGACAGGTAAATTTGAACAATTCAGTAAAACAAAAAATGAAGGAGATGAATAAAATGAATGTAGAGATTATCGCAAATGAATTTGAAACTAGAGCAGCAACATTATTAAGATATTTTACGGGCTTATGTGAAAGTAGTTATAAATTACCTTTTGCATTTAAGATATATAACGATCCGTTTAATATTGTGTATCTAGTAAGTAAAGGTAAAATGTATGCTCATGTATTAATAAAAGATTGTGAAGTGAGAAAAACTTTTGAGATTGCGTCAGAAAAGCATACTGAGAAACTCATTGAGAGCATTGAGGGGCATTATACTGGATATGATTTACATGATGGTACACATGACACTATAAGCGATATGATGGCTAGTTTCATGTTTGATAATGAGTATTTCATGTATGGACTTGAGACGTTCGCAGAAAGTAATAATAGTTACATGTTCGACTACATGAGTAGAGATTTCAATATAGACGAACTTGAAGGCGTTCAATCTAGTAATGCTGATGTTATAGGTAATATGGAGGCATTGTATCAGTTAGCTACTGGAATTAATGAACCAGCACCAGAATTAGTAGAGGGCTTGAAAATCATTACTGAGTTTATTCAGAATGAGAAGGCGAATGAAGATGATAGTAAAGTATTAATTGAACGATTAAATGAGTTGAAACACTCTTATTATAAGGGTGTGAAACAATGACAATAGTTGGTAAGGATATTAAAAACTTAAATCTAACTGATGATGTGTTGATAGAATTTTTAAAACTAAATGAAGAAGATTATACGCTAAATAGTAATGAATATGTATTGATAGATCATCATGATAATGTAGTAGGTAACATATTGCCATTGGTCGTCGCATTAGATTTAAATAAATCATATGTAACATGTGAGCGTGTAGAAGTTGCTACTATTACTTACTATGATAAAAATATTATTCCAACTATTCCTTACAAATGGGATAACAGAAAAGCTAAATATATTAATATTTGCTTAGAATTAGAACAGGTAGAAAAATATTTTGAGTTTGCAGCATGGAAATTATATTGTGTGTTGAATGGTATCAACTTAAAAAACTATGATAAGTATAAGTGGGTGTTAGAAAGAATTAAGAGAACGCCAGATGATATGCCTAATGCAGATATGCCGATAAGTCGAGCATATGAAATTGCTCAATTACCTAAAAATCTGATTGAACGTACTTATAATGTAAATGGTAAATCTAAACCAATTTATAAAATGAATATTAAACAAATTAAAAATCTAAAAGAATATGTATAAATTTATAGGTCATGCACTTAGTAGGTGCATGGCTTTTTTATATGTAAATCGTAATTGTTAAGATTTGTTAGTTATTCAAGAAATAATCCAGGCATAAAACGAACATTTGTTCCATTGATGAATGTCTGTGGAACAGTGTGAAAATCTATGGAAATACGTATATAACAACACTTTATAGATTGTTAAGGAGTTATTTAAATTCTATAAATATCGGAACATACGTTTGTTATTTAGGTGTAAATTTAGTATAATAGTGTTAGGAAGTAAATGACTTCTATATATCGGACAAAAATAAGGATTGAATATTTGTGGTTTTAGTTATTGTCTATATAGTGCCTCCTCATTAAAGATGAAAAGAGGAATAATTTATGACAATTACAATTGAAAAAGAATTAACGAGCGATCACATTAAGGTATTAAATGTGTTACGCAATACTAAGCAAGAGATTATTACGAAACAAAGTATTTTTAACCAACTAAACATAGAATTTAATAAAAACAACGATAGATGGTTAAGAAACACAATCCATAGCCTAGTTGTTGATTATGGTTATGCTATAGGATATAGCTATAAAAAGGACTCAAAAGGCTATTTTATGGTTAAATCTGATGAACAAAAAGAATTAGCTTTAAGAAGTATCAAGCGTCATATTGAGGGTAGTATGAAGCGATATGAGGCATTAAAGAAAATGGATATTTAAGGTTATCTAGTACGTGGTGCTGCTGAGATTGCACAAGAGTAATAATTTTAAAAAATATAACTGAAACGAGGTATATCATTGAAAACAGCTAAATACTTTGATGAATACAATGAATATGTGACAGGTCAAAGAGAGAATATCAATAAACTTGAAAAAGAACGTCAAGAACTCACGCAACGAATTAAAGAAGATAAAGTTAAATATAAAGAACTAATTGCAAACTCAAAAGATGATGAAGCTGATAAACTTTATTCTACATTTGATAGTAACGAGAAAAAATTAAAAGCATTAGAAAAACGTTTAGCAACTAAAAAAGAGGTCTTTGATGAAGCCAGACGTAAAAAAGCTGTAGATATTATCAAACATCAGGGAGAGCTTCCCAATTTATATCAGAATGATAAAGAACGCATACTGTCGAAATTTAAACCAATCATAGATGAATATAATAAAGTAATAGATGAAATCGAAATGTTAAATGATAAATATGGAGCTGAGTTTTATAGATATGTAAGACTTTATGACCTAGAAAACTTTGAAGAAGATGAAGTCGTAAGAAATGAAATAAGAAATCATTTTAATCCGAATCAATACAGTAACTATATTGGGGCAGATGAATTACCATTCGTTGATACAAGAAATAAATTGAAAAATAGAGGTGCTAAATAATGGCTAGAAAATACAATTTAGATAAAGTTAAGAATTACATTTTGACTGAAACAACACTTTCTGGAGAAGAATGCAGTGATTTATTGGATGTTGTAGAAGAACAGTTTTCACAAAATCTTAGAGACCTACGTAAAGATGAGCTAACCCAACAATCGAAAAATAGCAAAAGATTTTCAGAGTTAGCTAAAGCAAATCGAATTATCAAAGATAAGTAAATTACCTTTTCTCTTAATAATTATTGGAAAGGAGGTAAAAAATGAGTAAATTAAATCCTAGACAAGAAAAATTTGTGTCAGAGTACCTAAAGACACTGAACATTACACAAAGTGCTATTAAAGCTGGTTATAGTCCTCATACTGCAAGTGAACAGGGAAGTAGGCTGCTAAAGAATAAGAAAGTAGCTAAGTATATTGACGAGCAACGTAAGAGAATCATTGACGAAGGCGTGCTATCTGCTAACGAATTACTTCATATCTTAAGTAATGCAGCAGTAGGTGATGAGAGTGAAGTGAGAGAGGTTGTCGTTAAACGTGGTGAATTTCAACGCAATCCCGATACTGACAGAATGAACCTAGTTTATAATGAGCATGTAGAAATGGTAGAAGTACCTATTAAGCCGAGTGACCGTTTACGTGCTAGAGATATGCTTGGCAAGTATCATAAACTATTTACCGAGAAAAAAGAGTTCACTGGTGATACTCCAGTAATTGTTAATATTGGTGAATGGAATGAGGGCGATGAAGAAGATCAACAGAGAGAGCTAGATAAAATAAAAGAAAACTATCCTAATAGAAAAATGATTGTTAATAATGTACCGTTAGAGGATTAAATAGAGCCTATCTGAAAATATTCAGATGGGCATTTTTGATTTTAATTGAGATATTATTTTATTAGTATTTTAATTGATTAATAAATGATAATCTAAAAGGGGTAAGATTAAAAAATAATAGGAGAATGGTAATTGGACAAAGTTAATTACTTTTTAAAAGCTTTAGTATTGGTAATTATGCTTCGTTGTACCATGAATTATTTACTTCCGTCATCTGATACAATAACTTTTAAAATTTTAGATGGGCTTGCTTTTGGTGTTTTAACTGTATTTTTAATTAATTGGATTATTGGAATTTTTAAGAAGTATTCACAAAAATAAATTGCTCATTTATGTTGATTTTGAAATTGTTAAAAATTCTAAGTATCGATATCAATAAAGCAATTGGAATAAAGCATCTATGATTATTTGAAAACATAAGTTATAATATATTCAAAAATATTTTTGAATGAGGTGTAATTATGATTCAGACTATTGTAACTGCTGCTATTCTTTATATTGCGACAGCAGTAGATTTATTAGTGATTTTGTTAATATTTTTTGCTAAAGCAAAGACTAAAAAGGAATATCGAGATATTTATATTGGTCAATATGTAGGATCTGTGACATTGATTGTCGTAAGTTTATTCTTTGCCTTTGTCTTAAATTATGTTCCTGAAAAATGGATATTAGGATTATTAGGGTTAATACCGATTTATTTAGGAATTAAAGTGGCTATTTATGATGATTGTGAAGGAGAAAAGAGAGCTAAAAAAGAATTGAATGAAAAAGGATTGTCTAAATTAGTTGGTACGGTTGCAATTGTTACGATAGCAAGTTGTGGTGCTGATAATATTGGTTTATTTGTTCCGTATTTTGTGACATTAAGTGTTACTAATTTATTCATTACTTTGTTTGTCTTTTTAATTTTAATTTTCTTCTTGGTATTTACTGCACAAAAATTAGCTAATATTCCAGGAGTTGGAGAAATTGTTGAGAAATTTAGCCGTTGGATTATGGCTGTTATTTATATAGCTTTAGGTTTATTTATTATTATAGAAAATGACACTATTCAAACAATTTTAGGATTTATATTTTAATTTAGGGTGTGATTTCATATGAGTTATGAAAATGCTTGTGATGTGATCTGTGTACATGAGGATAAAGTTAACAATGCTTTAAGTTTTTTAGAAGATGATAAATCTAAGAAATTACTTAACATTTTAGAAAAAATTTGTGATGAGAAGAAATTGAAAATTATATTATCTTTGATTAAAGAAGATGAGTTGTGTGTTTGTGATATTTCTTTGATATTGAAAATGAGTGTTGCTTCAACTTCACATCATTTAAGACTTTTATATAAAAATGAGGTACTTGATTTTTATAAAGAGGGAAAGATGGCATATTATTTTATTAAAGACGATGAAATAAGAGAATTTTTCTCTAAAAATCAGGAGGGTTTTTGAAGCGAGTTGAAAACGAGTTTCCTCTTGCTTTGATATTATACAGAAATAATACTAAAATAAAAAAATAAATGTAAGTGTGATTTATAAACACAAAAGTAGATGTTTAACATTTACAATTATAGTTTTCTTAAAGATAATGAACGTATCTACTGAAATGTACTACTCAAAATTGAGTATCCTTTAAATGACTGTATCCGTTAGATGTAGTCTTTTTAACTTGTCAAAACTGTACATTTCATAAAGTTACAAACAGATTTAAAAGTAGGTTTGTAACCAGTACCTTAAAATAGGTAAGTGGTTTGATATTAGAATAAAGGGTGCTCCAAATTAGGGGTACCTTTTTGTGTATAACCGAACCCAATGTGGTTTCGTTAAATGTGTCCGTAAGTGGACGTATTATCTACTTAGCTTAATATCCTCAAATTTGGGGATATTGATTTATACACAGCCCCAATGTGGGTTCAATAATAGAACTGAATAGCTCTATATATTTACTCAGCTCAAATGTGAGCGTATTAATTAATAATACAAATGCTGACGCACTAAGTCAGTGCATTAGAAAACGAAAATATTCGTTCTCTAAAATTAAGCTGAATACAGCCGAAATGTCGGCACTAGTAGATATATCACAACGGTAAATCAGAAAACGACTATATCCGTTCTATAAGTTCTGACAAGCCAAATGTGGCTTGTCTGAATATATATAGCTAGAAAACTCAAATATGAGTTCTCTTATATCCAAACTACTAAAACGTTACTTTGGAAAACCGAAATATCGGTTATCTAACTTATAGATGTGCGTAGTCAATTTGGCTACGCAGCTTAAAATGAAAATTTTAATATGTGGGATATTATCACTCCCCAAATCTGAGGAATGAAAGCTATGTACCTACAATGAGTACGCAGCTTATAGTCGAAATATATTTATGATGTATGATCTCGTGGCGCAGATTTGCGCAGTGAGTTTCACAGTCCAAATATGGACAGTGATATATACAAATTTGTATACATCTCATACAGTATTTTAGCGTGTAAGCTGACGCACCACTTTAGTGCATGAGCTTATGTAACAATTTGTGACGGCAGCTACATGAGTAATTCCGTAAAGTGAGTAGGGGAACACGATGTCTTAAGTAACCTGATCTAAGAAACGAACAAAATATTCAACCATGTATTGTAATTTGTAATGTTAGATAAGTGAATGTACCAACGCCAATATTTTGTTGATAAAGATGATGAAAAGAATGAGAGAGATTTAGAAAGCCTAAATAAATAATATCCAAATTCAGAGTTTCATATTGATGATATTAGGTAGATTTGAGGAATAAAGAATATTATTTTTGAAATGGAGAAAATTATTGAAAAATTAGTTTAATAGTGATAATATCTAGTTATAGATATCTTAGTAAATCCACCCATGAGAGTAGGAACCCCACCATATGGGGCTTTCGAAATCATGGGTTTTTTGTCATATAAAGGAGTGATGAAATGGAAAAAGTAGCTATTTTAGTAGATGGTGGGTATTATAGAAAAAGAAGTGCAAAAGTTTATGGTAAGGTTACGGCGAAAGAAAGAGCTGATGAATTATATAGATATTGTAATAGACACTTAAAGGATAAACATTTTAAAGAAGAAATACATAATAAATTATATAGAATTTTTTACTATGATTGTCCTCCAATTGATAAACAAGTTTATCACCCTTTATTGAAAAGAAATATAAATTTTGCTCAAAGTGATACTAAAAAATGGACAGAAGATTTTTTCAAAGAAATAAGTAAAAAGAGAAAAGTTGCATTAAGATTAGGGGAATTAAGTGAATCTTCAGTTGAATATAATCTAAAATACTCTAGTACAAAAAAATTACTGAATGGAAGTATTGAGCTAAACGATTTGGAAGAAAAAGACTTCACCTTATCATTGAAACAAAAAGGTGTTGATATGAAAATAGGTTTAGACATTGCTTCATTAGCATTTAAACATCAAGTAGATAAAATTGTTTTAATAGCTGGGGATAGTGATTTTGTGCCTGCTGCTAAATTAGCAAGAACAGAAGGGATTGATTTTGTGTTAGATTCTTTAGGTTCTGATATTAGAGATAGCCTTTCGCTGCATATAGATGGTAGACGTACTTGTGACGATAAGTATAAAATTAATTAGATTAATACTAGCTAAATATAAATCTTTTTAACTTTAACCGTATCTTAATTGATACGGTTATTTTTTTATTTACATACACGAACACTTATCTAGATACTAAGCTTTTTTGTGTGAAAAAGTTAGAACACTATCGTTGATATAAATGAATGTTTGTTACTCAATATCTTAGAATCAATCAGATTTTAAGAAGATTAACACTTGTGAAGAGTCAATATTTTTTATAGTAGCATAATTTTGAAAAAAAGTAGTTACAACGTTACTATTAAGATTATAAAGATACAATTAATTTTAAGATAGGAAGATTTGTGTGAGTGAAAGTAAAGAATTGATAAGAGGTACTTTCTTAATCACGTTTAGTATATTAATTACTAAAATATTGGGTGTAATTTATATTATTCCATTCTATGCAATTATTGGTGGAGAAAAAAACTTGGCACCTTTCAACTATGCCTATACACCCTATAATATTGCGATTGCAATTGCAACTGCAGGCGTGCCGTTAGCAGCTTCAAAATATGTTTCTAAATATAATGCATTAGGTGCATACAGAATAAGTCAAAAGTTATATAAATCCAGTTTTATTGTTATGACCGTAACGGGTTTTATTGGCTTTGTAATCCTTTATTTAGTAGCACCGAGCATAGCTTCAATTACTTTAGCTAATAAAGGTGATATGCATGATGGTTGGTCTGTAGAAGAGATTACTTGGATTATAAGAATTATTAGTGTTGTTGTGATTTTTATTCCTATATTAGCTACATGGCGTGGAGTGTTTCAAGGTTATAAATCAATGGGGCCTACGGCTGTTTCAGAAGTTATTGAACAAGTTGCACGTATTTTATTTATTTTAATTGGTAGTTATTTAGTACTTAATGTATTTAATGGGAGTATGCTTGCAGCAAATGGTATAGCTACTTTTGCCGCTGCTATTGGTGCGATTGCAGCTATTTTCGTATTATGGTATTACTGGCGTAAGAGAAAACCTAATATTGAAAGTATGGTTGTAAAGGATTATACAGAAATTAATGTTTCTTATGGAAAAATGTATAAAGAAATTATTTCCTATAGTATTCCGTTTGTTATAGTAAGTTTGAATTTTCCTTTGTTTAATTTAGTGGATCAATTTACACATAACAAAGCGTTAAGTATTGCAGGAGTACCAAGAAATTTACATGATGGTTTATTTACAATTTTGAATATGACAACAAATAAAATTGTGATGATACCTACATCATTATCAGCAGGTTTTGCAGTAAGTTTAATTCCATTTATTACTAAATCTTATGCATCGGGTAAACTAAATGAAATGCACAGACAAATACGTACATCTTTGGGTGTTTTAATGTACATAACAGTTCCAGCAAGTTTAGGTATAATGGCACTTGCATTACCTTTATATACTGTTTTCTATAAACCTAGTATTGTTGGTAGTCATATGTTGTTTTATTATGCACCAGTAGCAATATTAATCGCTTTACTAAGTGTTACAGCTTCAATGTTACAAGGGATTGATAAACAAAAATTAACTGTTTTTGTAATTTTAGCGTCTGTAGTGATAAAAATAATACTGAATACTCCTTTAATTGTAACTTTCCACTCAACTGGAGCAATTTTAAGTACAGCAATAGCTGTCTCTTATACACATCTGACGCTGCCGACGACTCCTTACGTGTAG
>ERZ1031010.75-NODE-75-length-12667-cov-23.927767_pt1 | contig 12667 bp, 12 predicted proteins | sample MGYA00518594_ERZ1031010 | MGnify/ENA primary metagenome ERZ1031010 (study PRJEB33718, sample SAMN03159722) | human skin metagenome | collected 2014-05-20 | study: EMG produced TPA metagenomics assembly of the PRJNA266117 data set (Human skin bacterial metagenome... | reverse complement strand
TCCATACGATAAATTCGTGAGCCTTTTTCAGAAAATTTCTTTCATATTCAGTAAGAATATTATCTTCATCGTCTTCTTCATGTAAGTTTAAGTTCATTTTAGTAAAATACATACCAAATTGAGACATACTTTCTAAACTATAAGCAAACAACCCACGATTGTCTGTCTTGAAATGAATTTCACCATCAGCTTTTAAAATTTGCTTATACAAAGCAAGGTATGTATGATACGTCAGACGTCGTTTTGTATGACGTTTTTTAGGCCAAGGATCAGAAAAGTTAAGATATACTCTAGAAATTTCATTTTCTTTAAAATATTCATTGAGTTCTATGGCATCATTGCAAATCATCTTCAAATTTGTGAGACCAAGTTCTTTAGTTTTATCAAGCACTTTATACATGACACTTTTTTCGCGTTCCATAGAAACAAAGTTAATTTCGGGATGTTGTGATGCTAAAGTTGTGATAAATTGACCCATACCTGAGCCAATTTCGATATAAATAGGTTGTTCTTTGTCAAACCATTCATACATCTTTCCTGCATGGGCTCCATCCATATCAACCAAGTCAGGATGTTTTTTTAGATAGTCCTCTGCCCACGGTTTGTAACGAACCCTCATAATATATTTCTCCTTATATAAATAAGTTACTATTCATTACTTCATTTAAAAATTTAAGCCATATATTCATATCTTTATAGCGTTTTTGTTCTTCATACCACTGAATTAATCCAATAGCTTGAATCACCGTATACCATTTCATACGTTTATTTAAGTTCAAACTTTCTTCAACACCATAAGTTTTGAACCATTTCGACCAATTTTGTTGATGAACGTAGTTATAAAGCAGCATACCAATATCGATTGCGGGATCAGCAATCATGGCGCCTTCCCAATCTACAAGATATAATTCATCTCTATCAGATAATAACCAGTTATTGTGGTTGACATCACCATGTACAACAGTAAAAAAGCGTGAATCTAGATTTGGAATATGTTCTTCTAAATATGTTAATGCCTTTCTAACCACATGATGAGTTAATACTTCTCTAGATAAAGAAGCATTAATTTTATTTAACATAATTTCAGGAGTAATCGGTTCCATTTCCATTCTTTTAAGCATACTTAATAATGGCTTAGAACTGTGGATTGTATTCAACAGTTGTGCAACTCTCGTTTGATCCATTTCATCTGATTTGAGTTCACGACCATTTTTCCAATGTTGTGCGGTAACAACTTCTCCTGTTTCAATACGTTTAGTCCATACAAGTTTTGGTACTATTCCTTCTGCAGACAATGCAGCTATAAAAGGATTTGAATTTCGTTTCAAAAATAACTTTTGACCATCCTGCTCAGCCATATAAGCTTCACCCGAAGCACCGCCAGCTGAATCAAGTGTCCACCCTAACTGATAAAACTGCTCCAACACGTTCACCTCACTTTCAATTAGAAAATGGCTCTAGAAATATATTTTCAAGAGCCATATATTCTAATTTTTAGAAAAGCGCATACTCTTTTTGTCTTTTACGCTTAATTGATATTTTTCGATAACAGTTTATGTGAGTTGGCTTAATATAGTATAAAAGTCCCTGAATATTTATTATTAAATTAGCACGTTCCTAATTTATCACTCATAGAAAATTTTATAATTTTTAAGGGTACATTTCAACTAAAAATGAGAAACAAAATGACACATTTTACTAATCTGCGAACCTTATTATTATCAAATCGCTTTGTCTTAAATTATAACATAATATATGCAGTGGTTTTTGAAAAAATAAGACAATTATATTAAAATTTATCCTTTTGAAAAATTAATTTCAAAGATAATTAAATACTGTGCGATTCAATATATTTTTTAAATCCTTCTTGTAGTTGACGCGTAATAGGACCAACTTTACCTTTGTTAATATTTTCGCCGTCTAACTTAATGATGGGCATCACTTCAGCTGATGTACTTGAAATAATAACTTCATCAGCATTTTTCAAGAAATCAACCGTAAACGTTTCTTCTATAAAAGGAATATTGTAATCATCAGTTACCCACTTAATCACACGACGTGTAATACCATTGAGGATATAATTGTTAATTGGATGTGTGTAAATAACACCGTCTTTAATAGCATACACATTACTTGAAGCACCTTCTGTTACAGTTTCTCCACGATGTTGAATTGCTTCTGTTGCATTGTATTTGACAGCGTATTCTTTAGCTAAGACGTTACCTAATAAATTTAAACTTTTAATATCACAACGAAGCCATCTAATATCTTCTGTAGTTACTCCAAAAACACCTTTGTCTAAGTCTTCATAAGGTCTATCATAACTTTTTGTGAATGCCATAATCACAGGTTTAACAGAAGGAATTGGAAACGAATGATTACGTGGGGCTACACCTCTAGTAGCTTGAATATAAATACCACCATTCTTAACATTATTTTGATGTAAAAGTTGACGAACTAAATCGATGAGTTCATCTACGGTATAGCCTAAGTCTAGACCTATTTCATCTGCACTTCTTAGAAATCTTTCGAAATGTTCTTTAACTGTAAATAACTTACCTTCATATACGCGGATGTATTCATAAATACCATCCCCAAATACATAACCGCGATCCTCATATGAAACTTTAGCATCTTTTTCGTCTAAAAATTCACCATTAATAAAAACTTTTGTCATTGTTTATTCCTCCACACATAAAGCATAAATCGCTTCTAAATAGATACTTGTTGCATTAATTAATTGTTTTCTAGTCATATATTCATTTTTCTGATGCATTAAATCTTCTGTATCTTCAAACATTGCCCCAAAAGCGACACCTTTGTCCAAATTACGAGCGTAAGTTCCACCCCCAATAGTATAAGGTTCTGTTATGTCACCTGTTTGGTTTCTATATGCTTTAACAAGTGTTTCTACAAATGGATCATTCTTATCCACATAGTGAGGTTTTTGAACTTTACCTAACTCAAGGTCAAATCCTAGCTCCTTAATTTCATCACTAAATCGATTAATAGCTTCTTCGAATTCAAAACCTTCCGGATATCTTAAATTCACACCATAACAACCTGCATTGTCTTTATCATACTTAATCACACCTATATTTGTAGTTACATCACCCATAACATCAGTATGGAATTTCATTCCCATTTTTTCTCCAAAATGAGAATCGAACAAGTAACGTTGGTTAAATTCTACAAAGTCTTTAGCACTTTTATTTAAGTTAAGTGTAGATAAGAATTTCAGTAAGTATAAACCAGCATTGACACCTAGTGAAGGATCCATACCATGAACTGCTTTTCCTTCGACACTTAAAATTAAAATACCACTATCTACAGTGCTGTCACCTTGTAAATGACGATTTTCTAAAAAGTACTCAAAGTTTTGAATGACATCAGTCATATTCTCTTTAACTAGTACTTTAGCTTCTGCATGGTCTGGCACCATATTATATCTTTGTCCGGACTCAAAATGTAAAAGTTCATAATCCGGCTCGTCTGTATCTTCGGCAACTTTATTTTGTACTAAATCAAATGTCGTAATGCCTTTTTCTCCATGAATTACAGGGAACTCCGCATCTGGTGCAAAACCTAATGTTGGCATTTCTTCCATTTTAAAATATCTATCTGTACATTTCCAATCTGATTCTTCATCAGTTCCTATAATCATATGAATACGTTTCTTCCAATCAACGTTCATTTCATTTAGTATCTTGATTGCATAATATGCAGCAATTGTAGGTCCTTTGTCATCTAGCGTACCTCTAGCAATAATAGCATCATCAGTTACAACAGGATTAAAAGGATTTGAATCCCATCCATCTCCAGCAGGTACAACGTCTACATGACATAAAATACCTAATACATCTTCTCCCTTACCCGCTTCAATTCTACCGGCAATGTGATCAACATCATGTGTTGAAAAGCCGTCTCTATGAGCAATTTTATACATGTAATCTAGAGCTTCTCTCGGTCCTGGTCCAACTGGTGCTTCTTTAGAGGCTTTAGAATCATCTCTCACACTTTCGATAGATAATAAACCTTTTAGATCATCAATCATTTGATTTTCATATTCTAGAACCTTTTCTTTCCACATTCGAGATCAACTTCCTTTTTTATATAAGTTAAACTCCATTTTACATGATGTTAAAGAGAAACTACAGTAAGATGTCAGAAAAATGACTTAATTTTTTCACTTTCATCTAAAAATGTCATATTTATTTACTGAACAATTAATAATGTCTTTATATGTAGATTCATATATAACTCTTGTTACAGAAAAAACAGACTAGGACTTAAATCCTAGCCTGTTAAGATTCTTTCAATACTATTTATCTTGCAAAGCATTTTTATTATTTTTTAAATCTTCTTCTGTTACAACTCTTAGATTATTGTTGATGGTGGCACCACCCTCATCGTCAAATTTACTTTCTTCAAGATAATCTCTTTTCTTATCGTCTGAACCAGTAAATTTAGACTTTTCGTCTTCAAAGAAAGCTTTTGGGTCATTTTTAATACGTTCTACATAACCTTTTGGGTTATTTTTCACATTTTGAATTGTTTCATTTGCTTTAGCACCCAGTTGTCCTGCGAAATCTTTAGCGTTTGCTTTATATGATTCAGGATTTTCTTTATATTTATTATATTCTTTTTTTAATTTTTCTCTACTATCTTTACGAGTTAGTGCAACTGCAGCTACTGCGCTACCGATACCTAACACAATTCTAAATAAATTTGTACTTTTACCCATGTTGAACACCTTCTCCTTTGTTAGTTTTTAAGATGATTAAAATCTTCTTCTGTTAACAAACGATAATCGCCAGACTTTAGAAACGAGTCAAGTTCTAAATTAACAATTTTAACACGTTTCAATCCTAATACCTCATTTTCAATGCTATGAAACATTCTTTTTACTTGATGATACTTTCCTCATAAATTGTGACATAAGATAAAGTATCATTTACTTTTTCAAGAATCGCTGGTTTAACCTTTCCATCAGAAAGTTTAACACCTTCTTTAAACACTTCAATATCTGATTCATCAATAGGATATTTTAATATAACTTCATATGTTTTAGAAGCATGTTTATGTAGACTCATTAATTCATGATTAAACTGACCATTATTTGTAACTAAAAGTAAGCCCTCAGTATCTTTATCAACATTAATATGCAAATTAGGTGTTTTAACCTTGTAAAATCTTCACTTTTCGTCTAATTTTTGCTGGTATTTCTCCTAAAAATTCATCGGCTAATTTTGTTTTAATTGTGATGCCACCATAGATAAGTGCACCTACTATAACACCAATTGCCACAATAATTAAATAGCCAACTCTTGTAGGTTCTAAGAAAAGTTTTAAAATAAAGAATACAAGTTCAACTCCAATCATCATAATAAATGATATAAGGAATATTTTACCCATATGAACCCAGCTATAACTAAATTTAAATTGAGCATATTTTCTAAGAATAAAGAAATTACAACTAATAGCAAACAACAGCGCTATCGCAGTACTTAATACTGCACCTGGTGTGTGTAACATCATAATTAGTGGATAGTTTAAAGCTAATTTAATGACAACTGAACCTAAAATTACATAAACTGTTAATTTTTGTTTATCAATACCTTGTAACATTGATGCCGTTACACTGAGTAAAGAAATAAGAATCGCTACTGGTGCGTAGTAAAAAAGTAATCTACTACCATCAAAGTTAGGATCGTGATCGTGTACGATAGGATCATGGCCATAGAACACTGTGAACAATGGTTGTGCTAGAGCCATAATTCCTATACTAGCAGGAACAGTTATAAACATTAATACACCAATAGAGGTTCTAATTTGTCTATGCATTTCTAACAAATGTCCCTCTTCATAAGTTTTGGTAATATATGGAATCAAACTCACCGCAAACCCTGCACTTAAAGAAGTAGGAATCATTACAATTTTATTTGTCGACATATTCAACATATTGAAGAATATATCTTGTAAAGGAGGTGCAACACCAACTAAACTCAACGCACCGTTATGCGTAAATTGATCTACTAAATTAAATAATGGGAAATTAAGACTCACAATAACAAACGGGATACTATAGGCAATAATTTCTTTGTACATCTTGCCATATGGCACTTGTAAATTAGCAGTATCTGATGCAACCATTTGATTAATATTTTTCTTACGTTTAATCCAATAGTACCATAAAGTGAGTATACCCGCGATTGCACCTACAGCTGCTGCAAACGTAGCAATACCATTTGCTTGTAAAACAGTTCCAACAAATACATTTAATACTAAGTAACTACCTACTAAAATGAAAATGATCCGTGCAATTTGTTCTGTCACTTCTGATACAGCTGTAGGCCCCATAGATTTATATCCCTGGAAGATGCCTCTCCAAGTAGCTAGTACAGGAATAAATATAACGACCATACTGATAATTCTTATAATCCACGTGATATCAGCTACAGACCAACCATTTTTATCATGAGAATTACGTGATAAAGTTAATTCTGCAATGTATGGAGCTAAAAAATATAAAACAAGAAATCCTAGTATACCTGTAATACTCATTACAATAAAACTAGATTTATAAAATTTCTGGCTGACCCTATACGCACCTATTGCATTATATTTAGCAACATATTTTGATGCAGCTAGAGGCACACCTGCCGTTGCTACAGCAATAGCTATATTATAAGGAGCATAAGCATAAGTAAAAGGAGCCATGTTCTCCTGTCCACCTATTAAGGAAGTGAATGGAATAATAAATAAAACTCCTAATACTTTAGTAATTAAAATACTTATTGTAATCAAAAAGGTCCCACGAACCATTTCTTTACTTTCACTCATTACGTATCTTCCTATCTAAAAATTATTAATGCTCGTTAGTTTCTTTATTTACTTTAAACGCTTTATCTTGCATTACTTTAAAATATATCACAAAATTATACATGTTTGTCGTTTATTAATAACTTTTTAAAGTTAAACATTTGAAGAGCATTTTAGAAATAAAAACGTTTAAACGTAAGATGTTCGAATAACATTCCAAGTTTCACATTATAATTATTTTTGTTTACTTTGTCATCTTATAACATTAATTTTATTAGAATATCCCCTAATAGTCATATAAAATAATGTTAAGAAATGTCTGGAGGTTAAACCCCAATGTATCAAACTATTGTAATTGGTGGCGGTCCAAGTGGATTAATGGCAACCGTAGCAGCAAGTGATGTTAGTGATAGCGTGTTGCTAATTGAGAAGAAAAAAGGTTTAGGACGTAAATTGAAAATTTCAGGCGGTGGACGTTGCAATGTAACAAACAAACTCCCCTATGCTGAAATAATTAAAAATATTCCTGGTAATGGTAAATTTTTGTATAGTCCTTTTTCAGTTTTTGATAATGAATCTATTATTAACTTTTTTGAATCGCGTGGCGTTAAACTTAAAGAAGAAGATCACGGAAGAATGTTTCCAGTTTCTAACAAAGCGCAAGATGTCGTAGATGTTCTGATTAATCAACTTAAATTGAATCAAGTCAATATTATTGAAGAAACTCCAGTTGTAAGCATAGAATTCGACCATAATTTTAAAGTTAAAACACAAAAAGGTGAATTTGAGAGTAAAAGTTTAATCATTGCTACAGGTGGAACTTCTGTACCTCAAACTGGTTCTACAGGTGATGGCTATAAATTTGCTGAATCTCTTGGGCACACCATTACTGACTTGTTTCCAACTGAAGTACCAATTACTTCTAGTGAACATTTTATTAAGTCAAAACAATTAAAAGGTTTAAGTTTAAAAAATGTAGAATTATCTGTTTTAAAGAAAAATGGTAAGAAGAGAATCAGTCATCAGATGGATATGATATTTACCCATTTTGGAATTAGTGGACCTGCAGCTTTACGTTGCAGTCAATTTGTATATAAAGAGCAAAAAAATCAAAAGAAAAAAGAAATATCAATGCAGCTAGATGTCTTACCAGAACTTAATCATGACCAATTAACGCAAAAGGTAAAATCTTTATTAGCTGGCGAGCCAGATAGATATTTAAAAAATAGCCTACGTGGACTAATCGAAGAACGCTATTTATTGTTTATGTTAGAACAATCTAAGATTTCCGATGAGACAACTGCGCATCACTTATCTAATCAACAACTGCATGAGTTTATAACAAATTTAAAAAGTTTTACATTTACAGTCAATGGTACACTATCAATAGACAAAGCATTTGTGACAGGTGGAGGGATTTCTTTAAAAGAGATTCAACCTAAAACGATGATGTCAAAACAAGTTCCTGGTTTATTTCTATGCGGGGAAGTATTAGATATTCATGGTTATACAGGAGGTTATAATATTACAAGCGCTTTAGTTACTGGTCGTGTCGCTGGAATAAATGCAGGAGCTTTTAAGGATATTGAAACTAAATAAATAACACTTTCAAAAATAAATTTAATCATTTGATTGTTTATCTTTTTTAGATTTACGTGCAGCGATTAACGCTAATCCAGATATGAGTGCAGCGCCAGCTAATGGAGAATTTTCATCTGTTTGACCAGTATCAGGTAAAACATTTACTGTATCTTTTTTAGTTTCTTTCGTTATGTTATTATGAGAATCTTGTACAACTTGTTCTGGACACTGAATTGAATCTTTACTTGGTTTTATAATCTCTTCTTCTACTTTAATTGCATTAAGTTGGTCAATAGCTTGTTTTACTATTTCATCAACTTGAGCGTTTAGATTTGCAAGATTAATATTGTTTAGTGCTAAATTAACAATCTCTTCAACTAATGTTTGCGCTCTTCGCTTCGCTTGAGTAGTTGCATTTTGATTTGTATCGATATTTTCTACAATTATTTTAGCAACACGTTTAACCTCTTTTCGAGCTGTGGCTTTTTTATATGCTTTTAAATCTAATTTTTCGATTTCAAGTTTAAAGTTTTTAACAATCGTATCTACTTATTCATTTGTGTATACATCAGAAATTTGTGATTGAACACGATTTAATAGTACTTTAGCACTACTAGCAAATACTTGTTTTTCTTCTTGTGTAGCTTCTTTATTTTGTTCAAGCTTACTTTGTTTATGAATAGCAATGATTTGAGTTTGAGCTTTTGCTTCTGACTTTTTAATAGCAATTACAGAAACCTTTTGAATTTCAGGTAAAGCTAATTCCTTTGCTCTATCCACAACATCATTTGTAGATGCTTGTGTAATAGACATATTTGCTTTATTTACAATATCATCTAAATGGTTAATTGCTATATTTTTCTCCTCTTGAGTTGCATCCTTATTCTTATTAATCAATGCGCGAATTTCTTTTGCTTTATGTTGTACCTCTTGTCGTGCAACTGGCTTTTTATCAACAATTGATACAATTAAAGGTATTTCTTCAATACTTTGTGTTTTAGTATTATCAGCATCTTGATTAGTTTTGCATTATCGATGGCTTCTGCAATTTTTGCGGAAGCTTTAATAAGTTTATCTATTGCAGCCGTTTTTCTTCAATAGTTGCCTCTTGATTATTTTTAATTATAATTCTTTGAGCATCTAATTGATTAGCAATATCTGTCAGTGCTTGTGGTTTTACAAGTGCAATCGGATTAACTTTATGAATCTCTTCTATTGATGATGCTTTAGCGTCGTTAACTTGATGGTTTTTACTTACAGTATTAATAATGTTTTGTGCTTGTTTTAACAATGCATCTACTTTTTGTAATGCAACATCTTTTTCTTCTTTCGTAGCTTCAGCAATAACATTGATTCTCTCTTTTTGACTTTCTGCATGATTGTGTATTTCTTCAAGCGCTTGAGGTTTAACTTGTACATCTTGGTTAACACTATTCTTAGCTGTTTCATGTAATTGATCTAATTGATTTAAAGCATATCGTAATTCATCTTGAGTAGCATCCTGTATTTGATTAATCTCTGCCTTCTTGCTTTGTACTGCCTTTTCAAATTCACTTTTAGTAGAAGGTTTTTTAACGGCTAAAGGTTGAATATCTCTAATTGAGTCAATCCCTTTATTCATTTCTACGTTCACTTGACTAGTTTCAACTGCATCCTCAATCGCGTGATGAGTGGTTTCTGCGACTCGACTTAGTTTTTGATTAGCGGCAGCTTTTTCTTCAGTTGTTGCATCTTTATTATTCGAAATAAGTTCATTTTGAGAGTTAAATTTAGTTTGTAACTCCTCAAGTGCTGTATCTTTTTTAATAGAATTCGTATGAATCGCCTCTAACACGTGCAATCCATCATTTTTTTGTTGTTCCACTTCATTATTGCGAGAAGCTTGGTTAATTTGATTATTAATTTCATCTCTCTTATTTATCAACCTTTGAATTGCTTCTTGTTTTTCTTCTTGAGTCGCATTTGGCGTATTGTTAATTTGCGTCTCTTTGTCTTGAAACTTTTGATTGATTTGATTTCGTGCTTCCTGTTTTTTGTAAAGTTCGGTTGAATTCTTGAAATTGTGGTTAAACCATTACTTTGTGCACTTTCAACATTTTGATTAGTAATATCTTGAGTTATTTGGTTATCAGCACTATTCTTGGCATCTCTAATATTCTGAATAGCAATTTGTTTTTCTTCTGTAGTACCTTCATTATTATTTTTAATATCATTTAGTTTCTCTTCTGCTTTAGCACTAATCACTTGTCTAGCTTGTGGTTTTTTCAGTACGTTGACATTAGTATTACTAATAATTTGATTTGCATTATTTAATGCTTGATTTACATTATCGTTAGATTGTGCCTGATTAATTGTATTGTTACCGCTTGCTAATGCTTGATCAGCTTCATTAGTTGCTATTTCTCTCTCTTCAATTGTAGCTTCCGCTGTTTGTCCAAGTTGATCCTGATTAATAGTATTAATGCCATTTTGTTGAGCAGTACGTACATCTTGAGTTGAGCTTGCACTATTAATATCATCTAAAACCTCTTATTTATGAGTATTTACATTATTAATAGCTGCTTCTTTCTCTTCTGTTGTTACTATATTATTAGAGTTGATTTGTTGTAGTTGACCAGTCATTTTAGCTTCAATTGCAACTCGTGCATCATCTCTAACTTTTGTTGAAGAAGTAATAGCTGTAATTGTATTATCGCCATTTCTTTGTGCATTATCTACATTCGCATTCGTATTTGAACGATTAATATTTTGTATTGCAGTTGCGACAGCTTCATCAACATTTTGCTCGGCTTGTGCTTTTTCTTCCGTAGTAAAATTTTATTTGCCTGGATTTGTTGCTTTTGCTGTTGTGCGTGTGTGTTAATTGCTTCAATGGCCTCTTGTTTCTTTCTAACATTTAAAGCCACTTGTTGAATGGCACGATTACCATTAGATTCCGCTTCACTCACATTATCATTTGTCTGAGCGTCGTTAATATTTTGAAGTGCTTGATCTTTTTCTCTATTTACATTTGTTATTGCTTCATTCCTTTCATCTAACGTCGCTTGAGTATTAGAATGTGGAACATCTGAACTAATTAAATTAGTACCGTTATCCCTAGTTTCATTGACAGTTGTGTCCGTCTCTGCCTCCCCTATTTTTGTTATAGCATCTGATGAATGTGCTTCTACTTGTCTGATCACTTCGTTTTTTTCTTCAGTTGTAGTCTCAGAATTTCCTTGAATTAAAGCTTTTTGTTCATTGACTTTGTTATTTACTGCAGTACGTGCATTCGATTTAGTAATTGGCTGTGGTGTATCACCTTCAAGAGTAGTTAAACCTGTATCTTTAACTCTTTCTACTCCTTCATTGGTTAATTCATCATCAATATCATTTAAAATTTCATTTTTATGATTTTTAATTTGTTCAACTAATGCATCTTTTTCCTCAGTTGTTAACTCTTTACTGTCATATGCACCATCAGTCATTTCTTGTGCTGTATCATTAAGTTCTCTCGAAGCACTCACACGGCTTATTAATGTTGTTTGTAATTCATGTAATAAACCATCAATTTGAGTTTGAGAGTATCTTTGATTAAATGGAACATTGTTTGCTTCTCCATCAAGAATAGTCTGTGCTCGTTCTTTTAACTTATTATAAGAAGCAAGTGTATAGTTTGATGGAATAATATCATTATTTACTTGTTCAGATAAATCATCTTTATTCATGATGACATTTACATTAAATGGTGTTTGTTGGCCTGTAACGGTACTGTCAGTTGTGTTGAAATAATATTCCGAATATATTTTATACTTTATTGCTTCATTTAACGTCACTTCACGTGGTGTTAAGATGTTAACTGGTCTAAGCTTACATCTAATATTTAAAATTTTATTAGGTAAAAATCTTGCAACATCTTGTGCACTTCTTCCCAAATCCAAACCATTACTAGAAAAAGTTAAAGTTCGATTTTGTCTATCAAAATTGACAGTTAACGGCTTAATTGTAGAGTTCGGAATGTTACCATTAACAAAGGAAACTTCTGTTGAATTTTCAACATATTCAAAATTTTCCGGTAAGTTAACAGTATAAGTTAATTCATTTGGACCAATGGCTGCTGCAAAACTACCATTATTTTCTATACGTGTATTGATTTCAAATTCTTTACCATTTTTTACATTTTTATTAACCTGTCTTGATTTAACATATAAATGAGAACCTAAATGAATAACAATCGAGTCAATAAAAGAATAATATCTATAATCATCTTGTAATTGTAGGATTC
>ERZ1031010.74-NODE-74-length-12709-cov-27.801565_pt1 | contig 12709 bp, 13 predicted proteins | sample MGYA00518594_ERZ1031010 | MGnify/ENA primary metagenome ERZ1031010 (study PRJEB33718, sample SAMN03159722) | human skin metagenome | collected 2014-05-20 | study: EMG produced TPA metagenomics assembly of the PRJNA266117 data set (Human skin bacterial metagenome... | reverse complement strand
AGATGTGTATAAGAGACAGTAAGTGAATGAAATTAAAAAAGTACACTTACGTTGTAAATATTTACCAAAACCAATAAAAAAAGAGATTTCTACCCTAATTTGATAGAAATCTCCTTAAACTACTGATGAGAACTCAATTCTTCTCTTATCTATTTAAAGATAATTATTCAGTTGTTTCGATAAGACCGTATTTACCATCTTTACGTCTATACACAATACTTGTGCCATCTGTTTCTCTATCGGTAAAGATAAAGAAATCATGTCCTAAAAGATTCATTTGTAATACCGCTTCTTCTGAATCCATAGGTTTTAGGCTAAATTGTTTAGAGCGAATAATTTCAATATCGCTATCATTTAGTTGTTCTTCGGCACCACTAACCTCTTCTGGCTGTGCTTCTTGAACTTCGGCTACAAATATATCTTGATCACCACGATCTCTATGTTTACGATTGACACGTGTTTTATATTTACGAACTTGTCGTTCTAATTTGTTAGTAATTAAATCAATACCTGCATATAAATCGTCATGTCTTTCCTCAGCTCTTAATGTGACATCTTTTAAAGGAATAGTAACTTCAATTTTAGTTGTTGAATTAGAATAAGTTTTAACTTTTACATGTGCAACAGCATTAGGCACATTATTAAAGTAACGTTCCAACTTACCAATTTTGTCCTCAATATAATTGCGAATTGCATCTGTGATAGTGAGGTTATCTCCATGAATTTCAAATCTAATCATAGCCATCTCTCCTTTAACCTCTTTGTATTGGTAATGCTTACTTATATTTTATCATGTTTATTCTATCGTGCAAACGCAAACACTTTGAATTTTCTGACTTTTGATGATAATAATTTACACCCAGCATGGTGTATTGTTAACCCGGTTGTATAAATATCATCAATGAGTAAAATTGTCTTATTTTCTAAATTATATTCTGTCTCTCTAATTTAAAAAGGATTAGGCGCTTGCGCACGTTCTATTTTACCTAATTCAGATTGTTTTGGGCGTAAATCTGTTCCAAGAATATTTATATAACTTACACTCATTTTATCTTGCGGTAACGGGATTAAATGTACTTTCAATATCACGTTCAATTGGTGAAGGAATAGGTACAATTATATCATAAGAAGTTTTAGGTAACTTTAACTTTTTTGCAAAAACTGTCGCTAAATCATAATCACGCATAAATTTAAATTGATGCAACAGCTCTTTCATTACTCCTTGATATTTAAAATCACAATGAAGTGGATCCATTAAATGGAACTTCTTTTTTAAAAACTGACAATCGAAGCACAGTGACTCAGACGATACTTTTATATTGAGACATTTTGGACATCTCTCTTCTTTATTTAAAAGACGACTCATTTCCCAATCTCCCTCACACTGATTACAAAACAATCGAGGTAGGTTAAACAAATTATAAACATTTAGCACTTCATGAATGGGTGTCATACATTGAATACACTTACGCATCTAACCATCCTCGTTCTTTACCAAGTTGATTCATTGAAACTATATCTTTTTTGCGAATATCATCGATAGACTAACACCTTCATGTAAGAATAGTACTAAACCTGTCGGAGCTACCTGTTTGCGCCCAACTCTCCCAGCAATTTGAACTAAAGATGCTTTTTCGAAAGTACCAGCGTTGATAACTATGACATCAAGATTAGCCATAGTAAAACCTCTTTCTAGTATCGTCGTTGTAAACACAATTGCGTGCTCACCTCTTCTTAAAGCTTCTACCTTTTCAAATCTTAGGGCACCCTCACTATGCACACATATTAAATTGTCTATATCATTCTTATAAGTAAGATAGGTTTCGTGCATTTCTTTAATATTATTAAAAAATACTAAGGTATACCGTTGATTAATAAGTTGCTTTTTAAAAATACTCAGTAATTGAGACTGCTTCCTTCGTCGATTCAATTTAAAGTATTTAAAGTTTGGAACAGGTAACGGATACCTATGAAAACGTGCAGGAAGTTTAATAATACTTTTAGTGGAAAAAGCATTTAACAAATGACGTGGAGGGGTAGCTGTCATATAAATATGAGTATGCTTACTTTTTGAGGCAAAGACAATCGCTTGTTGTAATTGCGGTCCATTGAAAGCGGAAAAGCATCTACTTCGTCAACAAAAATAGTATCAAAGTGATCTTTAATCTTTAAAACAGAATAATTGATGTACTGTAGCAATGACAAAATGGCCTTTATATTTTTGTGAACTCGATTGATGTAGAGTATCAATTTGCTCATTCATAAAAGCATCCTTAATTCGTTGACTAATTTCAATCACGACATCTACTCTTGGTGAGAGTATAGCTACATTATGTCCTTTTTGACATGCTATTTGAATACCTTCAAACATCATTTCAGTTTTACCTGCGCCTGTCACTGCATATAGTAATAAATTTTCAGCACGTTTTATTGCTTTTACAACAGCTTTTGAGGCGTATTGTTGTTGTTCAGAAAGTTGGAAAGGTAATTCGTAATGAGCACTCGAAGGTTGTTGAGCACTTTTAATAATTCGATAGTCAGTGATGCTATCCATTCTTTCTAAATGAATACAACGGCGACAATAAACAATATTTTGTTTCACAAATTCAGAATAGTATTTTATAAAGTATTGACTATCTTTATTACCACATTGGATACAATGATAAAAGTGAGCATTTATCACTACACCTTTAGAAACTCGTGCAATGTGTTCCTCGCTTAATTGTATTGAGGGATGAACAAGTTTGCCATAATATTTAATTTGGTATCACTACTTTCAAAAAATAGCCTAAAACATATGAATAAGCAAAATAGTGCTAATACTTTACTGTAAAAACACTACCTTCACTCTTATCATTGCTCCTGACTATCTTATATTGTATTAATTAATATCAATTTTTCTTGGGAAATAACCTAATCCTAAACCACCAGATCCTAAGTGAGAAGCAATAACCGGACCAAACTCACAATATTGAATAAGCACATTTGGATGCTCTTCTTCTAATTGCTTTACGAATGACTTACCGTCTTCAGTTTTATCTCCATTAATAACAAATACTGTGACTTCCTCCAAGTCTTCAATTTCTTCGAAAATATTAATTTCTAGAGATTTAAGCGCACGTTTTTTAGTACGTACCTTCTCTTTTGGATATATTTTCCCATCTTTTTCAAAGTAGAGAACGGGTTTCATCTTTAATAAAGTCCCGACCCAAGCTTGTGCTCCAGTAATACGACCACTTTTTTGTAAATTTTTTAAATCATCTACAATAAGGTGCGCACCTATCTGTTCTCTAATTTCTGTTAATTCATGAATGATATCATCAGGCGTACGTCCTTGTTCAATTAACTGACTAGCATAGATTGCAAAGCTACCTTCAATCATTGCAGCGAGTCGTGTATCAAATGTATGCACGTTCACACCCTCAACCATTTCGCCAGCTTGTGTTGCGGATGGGTAACTTCCACTAATACCACTAGATAAATTGATGACTATAATATCAGTGTATCCTTGGTCTCTTAACTTCTCGTAATTTTCAATCCATTCACCAATTGCAGGTTGACTAGTGGTAGGAATTGTTTTAGATGACGCCATTTTTTTATAAAAGTCATCGATTGAAAAATCATCACTTTCAGTAAAATTAACGCCATCATCAAAAGTAACACTTAATGAAGCAACAGGTATGTTATATTTATCAATAATAAGTTGCGGTAGATAACTTGTAGAATCGGTCATTACTGCAATCTTCATAGTAGTCCTCCTCAAATATACTCATTGCCATAATACAATAATTTTTTGAAAAAGAAAATCTTATTTAAAGGATTTAGACTCTGTAAAGTTATGTGTATAATATTATTATTGAAAATGAACGGAATTGTAGGTGACATAAACAAATGGAAAAAACAATTGTTACAATTAAACAAGCCCACTCCATCGAGAATGTGGTTAATAAATCTAGATTTATAGCTTATATCAAACCAGTTTATTCCGAAGACGAAGCTAAATCATTTATAGACGAAATCAAAACACAACATAAAGATGCTACCCACAATTGTTCCGCATATACCGTAGGTCCTGAAATGAACATTCAAAAAGCAAATGATGATGGTGAACCGAGTGGTACTGCTGGTGTGCCAATGTTAGAAATATTGAAAAAACTTGAGATACATAATGCTTGCGTTGTTGTTACAAGGTATTTTGGAGGTATTAAATTAGGTGGCAGTGGCTTAATAAAAGCATATAGAGGTGCTGTCAGAGACGTTATCTATGATATTGGGAGAGTTGAACTACGTCCAGCCATACCTGTCACTGTCACATTAAATTATGATCAAACAGGTAAATTTGAATACGAATTGGCATCTACTACTTATTTATTAAGAGATCAGTTTTATACTGATAAAGTAAGTTACCGAATAGATGTCGTCAAAGATGAATATGAAAATTTTATCAATTTTTTAAGCCGCATAACTTCAGGCAACTATGAATTAAATGAAGAAGAGTCTAAATTATTACCATTTGATATTTCTACGAATTAAGTCTTAAATCAAATATAAACTTAAAATTACACTGAATTTAGGACATATTCAGCCTAGGTCATCAAATAATTAAATTGTGAGAAATGCATTTATTTTCCAAACTATATTAGTATAAAATTATTTTTAGATGAGTAATATTTATGATCGAAGGCCTGAAATTACTGTGCTTATCTAAGAGCGAGGTTAATAAAGCATCTCAAGAACAAAAGGTCATTTAATATGAATAGATAAGTAGCAGTAAAAATGATTTTTAATTAAAATCACCTTACTGCTACTTTTCTGAGGAATTATGCTCCAATCTCTTATTATTGCGAATGAATGTCCAAGACTCAATATAGTACTTTTGCTATATCTTATGATTTTGGATGCTGTTGTTCATCATAGTGATGTTGTTTATGATCATCCTTTTTAGTAATTAAATTTAAAATTGGTCGATAACTATCGTCAATTAGACCAGTAAATTCAACGATTAATTCAATTGTAAACACAATAAGAATAAACATCATTAGAGCACCAAGCGGCTGAGATAAATAAAGAATAACACTTGATAGACTAAACATAATTGCTATAGCATAAATCAACAACACCGTTTGTCTATGCGTATAACCCAATGCTAATAATTTATGGTGTAGATGTGATTTGTCAGCTTGCATGATATGTTGACCATTTTTCATACGACGGATCATTGCAAATAACGTATCAATGAATGGAACTGCTAAAATAACTATAGGGAAGAATAAGGCAATAAATGTAATATTCTTGAAACCTAATAAAGATAAAAATCCTATTATAAACCCAATCATTAATGCTCCGCTATCACCCAAGAAAATTTTAGCTGGATGAAAATTATAAAATAAAAATCCTAAAAGTGAACCTAAAAGTACGCAACAAATCATAATAATAAAGATATTGACTTGTAAAATGGCAATAAATCCTATGGTCATTAGTCCAATTGCTGACACTCCTGATGCAAGACCATCTAAACCATCTATTAAATTAATTGCGTTAGTTATAGCTACAATCCAAATCACTGTTATCGGTATACTTAATATTCCAAAATGAATGGTTGGACCCATAGGTAAAGAAATAAAGTCAATCGTAATGCCATATAAAGTTACAATTAAAGCTGCAACGATTTGTCCTGCAAGTTTCATATAAGGTTTTAAATCATAAATGTCATCTATTAAGCCAACCGTGTACATCACAATTGCTCCCAAAATAAGTGGCTTAATTTCACGTTCAATAGGATGACCTAACCATATTCCTATTAAAAATGAGAATAATATGACTGTTCCTCCCATTACAGAAATAGGTTTAGTATGTACTTTTCTAAAATTAGGTCGATCTACCAAGTCTAATTTTTTAGATACAGCAATAATAATAGGTGTAATTATTAAACTGACTATCATAGTTAATGCAATAAGTAGTAGTGTATACATCAGTTCACCTTCATTAAATAAGTTATCAATACTGTTAAATCTGTCATTACATTTTCTTTTTACATTGATCTCATACCTTTAATTTAATTTCATTATGAGTTTATATAATAATTATACAAATTGTCGTTTAAAGAGAAAGCTTTTATTTGTAAAATTTCAACTCGAATGTTCGAAACATTCTTTCCAATCATTCACCTAATATTTAGTGTTTATTAATGACCGTTTCTTAAAAATTGTCATCTCCGTAGTCCTCTTTATCGGTATACATTTTTTCTATCATACCATTTAAGAAACTATTTTAACATCAAATACCATTGTTTGTATCGATTTTCTACTACTAAGTGATGACAAATTGTAAGTTTTCACTTACAATAGCTAATGGTTAATGAAGGAGTCGGTATAGAAATGTTTGAAGCAATCATATATAACATATCTGTCATGGTTGCAGGTATATATTTATTTCACAGACTACAGTATTCTGAGAATAAAAGAATGATTTTCTCTAAAGAATACGTAACAGTTTTAATGACACTCGTTTCTTTACTCTTAGCTGCATACCCTATTCCATTTCAAAATGCATATCTCGTACACTTAACATTTGTACCATTGTTATTTTTAGGGCGATATACAAATATGATTTACACATTAGCTTCTGCTTTTATAGTTAGCTTAGTAGATGTATTTATCTTTGGAAATTCAATTATTTATGGCATTACTTTGGTAGTGATTGCGGGTATTGTTAGTGCAATAGGACCATTTTTAAAGCAAAATGATATCATTTCCTTACTTATTTTAAATCTAATAAGTATCATTATATTGTTATTCCTTGCGTTATTCAGCCCTATTTATGACTTGATTGAGATACTAGTGTTAATTCCTATCTCTTTCACCATAACAATTGCATCTGCTATTACTTTTGTAGATATTTGGCATTTCTTTTCGTTAGTTAATCGCTATGAAAATGAAGATAAGTATGATTATCTTACAGGTTTAGGTAACGTTAAAGAATTTGACAGACACTTGAATGACGTTTCAAGTAAAGCTGAAGAAAAAAATCAAAGTTTAGCACTACTACTTATTGATATTGATGGTTTCAAAGATGTAAATGACAATTACTCACACCAATCAGGCGATGCTGTACTTAAACAAATGTCACAGCTTTTAAAAAATTATGTGCCAAATCAATTTAAAATATTCAGAAATGGTGGCGAGGAATTTTCTGTTATTATTAGAAATTACACATTAGATCAAAGTGTTAAATTAGCAGAAAATATACGATCTGGTGTTGAAAAATCATCTTTCCATTTACCTAATAAAGAAGTTATTAAACTTTCTGTATCTATCGGCGTTGGCTACCTAACACAAGATGATCGTAAATCTCAACGTAAAGTGTTTAAAGATGCTGATGATATGGTACATGTTGCTAAAAGTGAAGGACGAAATAAAGTCATGTTTAACCCTATTGTTAAATTATAAAGTAAGGAATCTAACTGCTATCATTAATGTATAATTAATCACTTTTTGATTACGTTACATTAACGTATAGCAGTTTTTTACTTATTTAAATATTTATTTTCAATAATCATTCAATATTATCTTTTGTCAAAATAATAATGTCTATTGAAAGTTAAGTAATCAAGTTGTAAACTTCAATTGTTCATAAAAATAAAATTGTTATTGGAGGTGAAGTGGGGTGTCTGATTCAATCACTATCATTGATGAGAATAAGGTGATTGATGTAGTTTTAATTGCTGGGCGCATCCTACTAGAAGCGGGTGCTGAAACGTATCGTGTTGAAGATACCATGAATCGTATCGCACACAGTTATGGCTTACATGATACATATAGTTTTGTAACATCGACAGCAATTATTTTTTCATTAAACGATCGTACGAGTACAAGGCTTATTCGAATCCGTGAACGTACAACAGACTTAGAAAAAATTGCTTTAACTAATAGTCTCTCGCGTAAAATTTCTAGCAATCAACTTACTATCGATGAAGCCAAAAATGAGTTACTTCACCTTAAACGTGCATCTCTTCAATATTCTTTCTTAATGAATTTACTCGCTGCATTCATTGCATGTGGTTTTTTCCTGTTCATGTTCGGAGGCGTCGCATCTGACGCATGGATTGCTTGTATCGCCGGAGGTGCTGCATTTTTAACTTTTAGTTTTGTTCAAAAATATATTCAAATTAAATTCTTTTCTGAATTTGTAGCATCTGCTGTCGTGATTAGTATTGCGGCAATTTTTATTAAACTCGGAATCGCTAAGAACCAAGATATCATTACCATCGCTAGTGTTATGCCACTGGTACCTGGAATCTTAATTACCAACGCGATAAGAGATTTATTAGCAGGTGAATTATTGGCTGGTATGTCCCGTGGCGTTGAGGCTGCACTTACTGCATTTGCTATCGGTGCCGGTGTCGCAATTGTATTACTATTATTATAAGAAAGGCTGTTCAAAATGTTCATTTATTTAATACACTTTATCATTAGTTTCATTGCCACAGTCCTTTTTTCAATTATTTTCAATGCGCCTAAAAAGCTACTACTAGCGTGTGGTTTTGTAGGAGCAGTAGCATGGACGATTTACCAAATGACTGTGGGATTGGACTTAGGTAAAGTAGGCGCTTCTTTCTTAGGAAGTTTAATCTTGGGACTAATGAGTCATACTATGAGCAGACGATATAAACAACCTGTAATCATTTTTATAGTTCCAGGAATTATACCTTTAGTACCTGGTGGTGCAGCCTATGAAGCAACTCGTTTTTTAGTATCAAATCAATATACTAATGCTGTTAATACTTTTCTAGAGGTAACACTTATTTCAGGTGCGATTGCATTCGGTATACTCGTATCTGAAATCGTCTACTTTATCTATACACGTATTAAACATCAATATGGTAAAATTAAAGGTAAAACTTATAAAAAATCCTATAACATGAATAATAGAGTATAACTATAAGGGGGATGTCTTCTTATGAAACAACAAATTATCGACAGATTAACAAGATATGTAAAAATTGATACTCAATCAGACCCAAAATCTCAATCTACGCCATCTACAAATAAGCAATGGGATTTACTGCGCTTACTAGAAAGTGAACTTCAAGAGCTTGGGCTTACGACTGATGTAGATGAGTATGGCTATTTATTTGCAACTTTAGAGAGTAATATTGAAAATCATGTGCCTACGGTTGGTTTTTTAGCACACGTTGATACATCACCTGATTTTAATACTTCAAATGTCAACCCGCATATTATCGATAATTATGATGGACAAGCTATCAAACTCGGTGAAACAAACCGCATACTCCACCCAGATGTCTTTCCAGAATTAAAGCAAAATGTCGGTCATACACTAATGATTACTGATGGCACTTCATTATTAGGTGCTGATGATAAAGCTGGAGTTGTAGAGATTATGGAGGGACTCAAATATTTAATTGAACACCCTGAAATTAGTCATGGCCCGATTCGAGTCGGTTTTACTCCTGATGAAGAAATTGGAAGAGGTCCTCATAAATTTGATGTAGCACGTTTCAATGCTGACTTTGCTTACACAATGGATGGAAGTCAATTTGGTGAACTTCAGTTTGAAAGCTTTAATGCTGCTGAAGCTACTGTCACATGTCACGGTGTTAATGTTCATCCCGGTTCTGCTAAAAATGCTATGGTCAATGCTATTAGCCTAGGCCAACAATTTAACAGTTTGCTACCTGCTCAAGAAGTCCCTGAACGTACTGAAGGTTATGAAGGCTTTTATCATATAATGAAATTTGAGGGTAATGTTGAAAAAGCAACACTTCAATATATTATTCGTGATCATGATAGACAGCAATTTGATATAAGAAAAAAACGTATATTGGAAATTCGTGATGATATCAATAATCACTTTGGAGATAATCCAATTAAAGTAGATATACACGACCAATACTATAATATGGCAGAAAAAATTAAGCCTCTCCCACATATTATTGATATCCCTAAGCGCGTTTTTGCCCGTTTAAATATTGAGCCTAATACAGAACCTATTCGAGGTGGTACTGATGGCTCCCAATTATCATTTATGGACTTACCTACACCTAATATCTTTACAGGTTGTGGCAACTTCCATGGTCCATTTGAATATGCATCTATCGATGTTATGGAAAAAGCAGTTCAAGTTGTCGTTGGTATCGCTGAAGAAGTAGCTAAAAAATATGATTCATAAAACATAATAAAAAGAAACCATTGTAAGTATATATACTAGATGTACTTACGATGGTTTTTTCATATTCTTTCAAATAATTAAGTTAAAGATTAAAGTTGGTTTTTAATAGCTTGAGTGCTTGCACAGTATAGTGTCTAATTTGAATACCCATTTTAAAATCAGTATATGTTTCAGGCATATCAATAAAAGTATTAAACATTGCTGTCACTTTTTGCGATTCAAATAAATCAAATTTATCACTTGTAGCACAAATTGCAATAGAAGGCTTGTGATGTTTTTGTGCTAAATCAGCAATACGTAAAGTCGTCGTTTCAAGAATTTGATCTTTTTCCTTTAAACCTTCTCCAAAAATAATTAAATCTGCTTGCTGGATTAAATGCTCTAAATGAGTGATTTGATTGACTAACTCATGGCTTGTTAAAATTTCAGCTTGATATAAGCTGTGTAATACAGCGGCTATACCACCTCCGGCACCACCACGTTCGATTGGTCCCATTGCCAATTTAAGTTCACTTTTAAATAATTCACTAAAATACCAAATTAAATTATCGATTTCAGCAGCTTCATTGTAAGTTATACCATATGTTTTATATGTTTGCATGATTTCACTTTGCTTACCATATAAACGACTAGAGAAATCAGACATAAGTTGAATATGAGCATCTGACAGTTTAGGGTGTATTCCCGACAAATCGATGCGTCTAATATATTTAATTATGTAAGCACCTTTACTCACATCAACAATTTGCGCCTCATCGTCATAAAATTTTGCACCCAGAGCTTGAAGCATGCCTGCCCCACCGTCAAAGCTATCAATGCCTCCAAGTGAAATGACAATATGTTGCGCATGATTGTCTAACGATGTTTTTATGATTTCACCTAATCCATAACTTGAGTGTTGTTCAATAGGCTTGTCACCATTTAAAAACAAGTTACCTTCAATAACAGTCATACCGCATTCTGTCTGACCATACACCGCTTCAACCTTATTCATATCAGCATCATGAACAGTCACGCGATACTTACTTCCTGATTGCCAAAGAAATACCGAATCCATTAATTCATGACGTCCGTTAAATAACGGAACTTGTACAATATCTGCGTGTTCAATTTGACTCGCTACCGCTTCCTCAACATATCTATTCGCTTGATAACTAGAAATAATTCCATTGAACTCATCCATGGCTACTAAAACTTTCATTGTCTTAACCACCTTATATTTTTCTCTTTAACAATAATGAATTTTTTACTAAATACATAATAATGATAAGTCATTTTTTAGATTGGGACTCATCTCGACTACTTATATAATATTAATAGATGTTTTTAAGTTAACAACTTACTCATTACCACATTATACATACATTCATTAAAATTTTCATAGCATACGAAAAGCTTGCCACAAATGGTCTTTTACTGACATCTATGACAAGCTGTGTTTAAATTTTAAGTTTTAAATTATTCCTCAGCTTGAGCAAGTTGAGAAACGTTAATATCATCATGATCGGCATTCCACTTCATTTCACCGTCTACAAAGTAGAAGGCTTGTGGAGATTCATGTTTTACATTTGTTTTTTCTGCAATATAGTCCGATAATTTACGTTCTTGTTGAATGATTAAATAATAACCATCAATATCTCTTTCATATAAAAACTTATTGAATTGATCATACGCATTTGCAGAAATTGGACAAGTTTCACTGTGTTTTAATACAAAAACATATTTGTTTTCTTCTAAGACTTGTTCAAACTGGTCAATTGAACTCAGCTTAATAGCCATTCTATTCACCTCTAAAATAATTATCACATTTATGAGCATATGCGTGATATTCATATCCCAAAATCATATCAGTGGGTATAATTATACACACTCTTCTGTGTAATGTTAACCATCATTTTTTATTTTATTCAAATACCATCTAATTAACATTTTGTTTTAACTGTTTAAAATCTCTATTAAATGATTTATCCATTTTAGAGATATCTTTTCCTTCTTTTGGCAATTGATTAACATCAATTTTAGATAATTTTTCACTCACTTTAATTGTATCTACTCTTGTATCATAATAGTTTTGTAAACTGTAATACATCTCTATAGCATTTTTTCTAGCATTATCGACATTTTGATCAGAGATATTTGTTTGGTTAATTTCGGTAATTTGCTTTTCTATAAGTGGTGAAATATGATTTTTAATTGCTTCTTGTGCCGAATCAGAATTCGTTGTTGAAGAATCTAAATACTTTTTCGCAGTTGCTTTTAACTGTTTATTGTTATCTTCTAATTTAGATTTTAATTGATTCGCATCATCCCGGTTTGTCGCTTTATTAATATCAGATTCGACTTCTGATCTATTCTTTTCAAATAGCTTCGTATAATCTAAGATATCTTCGTTATCTTTTATAGAACGATTACATAAATCAACAAATAATTTTAAATCTTTAATTGATGCTTCTTTGTCCTTGACAGTATTTAAGCTGTCTCTTATACACATCTGACGCTGCCGACGACTCCTTACGTG
>ERZ1031010.73-NODE-73-length-12798-cov-21.961155_pt1 | contig 12798 bp, 19 predicted proteins | sample MGYA00518594_ERZ1031010 | MGnify/ENA primary metagenome ERZ1031010 (study PRJEB33718, sample SAMN03159722) | human skin metagenome | collected 2014-05-20 | study: EMG produced TPA metagenomics assembly of the PRJNA266117 data set (Human skin bacterial metagenome... | reverse complement strand
ATAAATTAATGAAGATAATACTTCAAATTCTTGTTAAAGGATTTGGAGTATTTTTATGTTTTTGATTGTATGAATTGTAATTATTTTTTACTTTAATAATTAATATAGAAATATAAAATATATAATGACGGAATATTCTAAAAACTAACTTGTAATAAAAATTTTTAATAGTAAACTGATAAAAGCAACTAAGAATTAACAGGAGGATAATTAATGAAAAAATGTTTTAAGTATTTAACTTTACTTTTAGTAATTATATTAGTACTTCTTAGTGGTTGTGGAAAAGGGAAACAAGATGTAGATATTAAAGATGCAAGTGAAACAGATACTTTTAATCACAAAGGTGGTATCCTTAAAGTTGGTATGCCAGCTGCACCATCAGGTGTATATTCTTCTATTTTTAAGTTCTGAACATTCAGACGCTACAGTAGAAGGTTATTTTAATGAAGGTTTAATCAAAGTAGATAAAAAAGTTAAATCTAAAGCATTTATTGCATCTTGGAAGGACATTGATCTAGGAAAGAAAATTGAGTTCAAAATTAAAAAAGGTATTAAATGGCACGATGGTAATGAGTTAACTATTGATGACTGGATTTATACTTTAGAAGTTTTAGCTAATAAAGATTATTCAGGAAGCTATTATCCCTTCAATTGAAAATATCAAAGGTGCAAAAGAGATGCATAATGGTGATGCAGATCATTTGAGTGGTATTAAGAAGAAAGATAAATATACTATGGAAGTTACATTTGATAAAAAGAAAGTGAATTATTTAACTGGTTTTATTTCAGGACCTTTATTAAGTAAAAAATATTTAAGTGACGTACTGGTTAAAGATTTAGCAAAATCAGATAAAATTCGTAAACATCCAATTGGTATTGGACCATATAAAGTGAAGAAAATTGTTCAAGGTGAAGCTATTCAATTAGAACGCTTTAATGACTATTGGCAAGTTAAACCATCATTAGAAAAAATTGAATTAAAAGTTATCGATCAACCTCAAATGATTAAAGCACTTGAAAAAGGTGATATTGACTTAGTAAATGATGCAACAGCACCTATGGCTAAAGAAGCTAAAAAATCTAAAGAAAATATTAAAGTTTTATCAACTCCGAGTCTTGAGTATGCAGTGATCGGATTTGTCTCTCACGATTATGATAAAGCGAAAAATAAAACTGGCAAAGTTCGTCCAAAATATGAAAATAAAGAATTAAGACAAGCGCTCATGTATGCTATCGATAGAAAAAATGGATTAATGCATACTTTAATGGTTACGGAAGTGAAATTAATTCGTATGTGCTATCCACTGAATGGATAGCAGCTGACGCTAAAGATTTAAATGATTATAAATATAATCCAGAAAAAGCTAAAAAAATTCTAGATAAAATAGGCTATAAGGATAAAGATGGCGATGGCTTTAGAGAAGATCCAAAAGGAAAACCATTTGTTATTAACCTCAAACATTACGCTGGTTCGAACCCAACATTTGAACCACGTACGGCTGCAATAAAAGATTTTTGGGAAAAAGTAGGACTTAAAACAAAAGTTAAATTAGTTGAATTTGGAAAATATAACGACGATTTAGCAAACGCATCTAAAGATATAGAAGTTTACTTCAGATCTTGGGCAGGTGGAATTGATCCAGATCCATCAGATTTATATCATAATGATAGACCGATGAATGAAATGCGTACAGTTTTACCAAAATCAGATAAATTACTAGATGATGCCTTAGATTTTGATAAATTTGGAAAAGATGAGAAAAAACGTAAGGATTTATATGTACAATGGCAAAAATATATAAACGAAGAGTTACCTGCGTTACCAATGTTACAAATGAAGTCAATTAGCATAGTTAATGATAAAATTCACAACTACGATATTGAAATCGGAAATGATAAAGATTTATATCAATTAACTAAGATTGATTAACTTTTGATGAATCTCAACTGATGTCGAGGTTTATTTTTAAGGAGGAATAAAATGAATCATCATCTTTTAGAAGTTAAAGAACTTGAAACATCACTTTTGATAGATAAGCAGTGGTATCCAACAGTCGATAATGTGAGTTTTAAATTAGAAAAAGGTGAAGTTTTAGGGGTAGTTGGTGAGTCTGGTTGTGGTAAATCGATATTAAATAAATCTATTATCAAGTTGCTACCAAATAAAATTTCTAAAATTACTCATGGAGAAGTTATTTTTGAAAGAAAAAGAATAGATCAGTGTAGTGAAAAAGAATATTTGGAAATCAGAGGGAAAGATATTGGAATGATTTTCCAAGAACCTATGACTGCCTTGAACTCAGTATTTAAAATAAAAAATCAACTTATTGAAAGCATATTAGTTCATAAGAAAAAATCTAAAAAAGATGCATATATTAAGGCTAAAGAATTACTGTTAAAAGTTGGTATCTCTAGGCAAGAGGAAGTATTAAATAGTTACCCCGCATCAACTTTCCGGTGGGATGAGACAACGTGTCATGATAGCTATGGCAATGTTCACCAAAATTACTTATTGCTGATGAACTTACGACGGTATTAGATGTAACTATTCAAGCTCAAATTTTAGAACTATTAAAAACAATTCAGAAGGACACAGAAATGTCTATTATTTTAGTTACACATGATCTGAGTGTAGTTTCTGAGTTTTGCGATAAAGTCATGGTAATGTATGCAGGTCAAATGGTTGAATACGGAAAATTAGATGAAATACTTAAAAAACCTAAGCACCCTTACACGAAAAAATTATTGAAAAGCATTCCTACATTAGAAGATGAACGTGATAGATTAGATACTATTGAAGGTATAGTGCCATCGATTACTGAATTCCAATTAAATAAATGTAGATTTGCTAATAGATGTACGGAAAAAATAGGAATTTGCAATACAACTTGTCCAAATATAAGGAATATCGATCAGTCACTCGTGCGATGCCATTTATATCAAAGCCAAAGTGGGGAAAAACATCATGAATAACGTATTAGAAGTTAAAAAAGTTAAAAAGTATTATGAATTGAAAACAGGATTATTTCAAAAGCGTCAATATGTTAAAACTGTAGATGATGTCACATTTTCTATTGAAGAAGGACAGACATTTGGTTTAGTAGGTGAATCTGGTTGTGGAAAATCAACGATTGGGAAAACAATTGTGAGATTAGAAAACGTAACTTGTGGAGAAATCAAAATATGTGGAGAGAATATTACACATATAAAAGGAAAAAATTAAGAGAAGCACGTCAAAATTTTCAAATGATATTTCAGGATCCATATGCTTCATTAAATCCTATGCAAATGGTAGGGAACATCATTGCAGAACCATTACTTAATTATAGAAAAATAACAAAGTGCGAATTGAAAAGTGAAGTTATGCATCTATTAAGCTGTGTCGGATTAAATGAAGATGCTTATTATAAGTACGCTCATGAATTTTCTGGTGGTCAAAGGCAACGTATTGGAATAGCAAGAGCTTTGGCTTTAAGAGCAAAACTTATAGTTGCTGACGAACCCGTTACGTTAGTGCATTAGATGTATCTGTACAATCACAAGTATTAAATATTTTAAAGGATTTACAAGATGAATTTAAATTAAGTTATTTATTGCACATGATTTAAGTGTTGTAAAACATATTAGTGATGTAATAGGTGTGATGTATTTAGGAAATATGGTTGAGATAGCCTCGCATAAAGAAATTTATGATGAACCGTTACATCCATATACGCAAGCATTAATTTCTTCAATACCACAATTTAATCAAGAGAAAAAAGATAGAGTTATACTTCAGGGAGAATTACCTTCGGCGAGTCATCCACCTAAGGGATGCCCATTCCAAACCAGATGCCCGTTAGTTCAGGAAAAATGTAAAATAGAAAAACCAAAATTAGTAGAGCTTCATAAAGGTCATCAAGTTGCTTGTTTTTATTCACAAAAATTAGGGAGTGCTGCTAATGATTAAATTAATACTTAAAAGATTAGGACTTAACGATTCAATCCCTAAGCAATATATTAGATGGGCGAATAATATTGTATATGGAGATTTTGGAGAGTCAATAAAATACAAGAGACCAGTAATGGATCTTGTGAAAGAAAGATTGCCAAATACTATTTTGTTAGGAACTGTAAGTTTGATCATAACTTATATGATTTCTTTTACATTGGGTGTTATTTCTGGAAGGTATTCTTATACTATTAGTGACTATTCAATTCAAGTGTTTAACTATGTGATGTTAGCAATACCTTCATTTATTGCAGGTGTTTTTGCAATATTTTTCTTTGCGTTTCAATTGAATTTATTTCCATTTCAAGGTTCTGTAGATATCAATATAAAAGAGGGGACGCTTGATTACTATATCAATAAGCTCTATCACACTATTTTGCCAGCAACAACATTGGGAGTATTATCAACTGCAGGATATATCCAATATTTACGTAATGACATTATTGAAAATTCTCAGGAAGATTACGTGTTAACAGCACAGTCGAAAGGTTTTTCTACAAATAAAATATATTTAAAACATATTTTAAGAAAGTCATTAATTCCAATAATAACTTTTTTAGGTGCAGATAAGTATTTTAGGTGGTGCCGTTATAACAGTATAGGTAAATTATTTTTAGAATCAGTAACTGGGCAAGATTATCCCGTGATGATGGCTATGACCCTATTTTTCTCATTTCTAGGATTATTAGGCAATTTAATTTCAGATATTACATATGGTTTTGTGGATCCAAGGATACGCAGTAATTGAGGAGGAGGTATCTCATATGAAGAAAAAATCCTATTCACCATTTGTTATTTCAATGAAAAAGTTTTACCGTAATAAAATAGCTATGATTTCTCTATCTTTTCTATTATTAGTTGCAATTATTTCAATTATAGGCCCCATTCATAGCACCTTTACCTATTAATAAACAAGACTTACTCAATATTAAAGGAGATATGTCAGTTGAAAACCTTTTAGATACAGACGCCGGTGGAAGGGACAATTTTAGTAGACTTTTATATGCCGGTAGAATTTCATTAGCTATAGGTTTCACTTCAACAATTGGTATGCTTTTAATTGATATTTCAATTGGAGTGATTTCAGGTTACTTTGGAGAGATTATAGATACGTTATTAATGAGAGTAACAGAATTTGTAATGTTATTTCCTTTCCTTATTTTTGCAATAGTATTAAATGCTGCATTAGGAGATAAAATCAAAAATCCATATGGCTCTGCGATTATTTTAGTATTCGTAATTATAATATTGAGCTGGGGAGGTATTGCTAGACTGGTGAGAGGAAAGGTATTATAAAAAAAGAAAATGAATACTTTTTAGCCGCTCAATCAATAGGAACACCTACATATAAAATTATATTAAAACACTTACTATCCACTATACTAAGTGTCGTGATAGTACAAGCAACATTAACATTTGCTGGAATGATCGTCGTTGAATCTGGGTTGAGTTTTTTAGGTTTCGGTATTAGTAAGTTTATCCCCTCATGAGGAAATATGCTTAGTTATGCTCAAGAAGGTGATGTATTAAGTGGAAAACCATGGATTTGGATGCCACCAGCAATAATGATTACATTAACGATATTAAGTATTAATTTTGTAGGTGAAGGACTAAAAGATGTGTTTAATCCTAAAGGTAGAAAATAAAAAGGGAGACAAAATTTTGGCTCCTTTTTTATCTTTTTCGACCTAAGCCCATTGCTTTTTCCATTTTTTTCAATGTTTTAAATGAAGCTTTATGCGCTTTTTCTTTACCTTTATCTAAGATATCATCCAGTTCTTCAGAGTTATAAAACCTCTCATATTTTTCTTGGAAGTTAATCAAGAAATCTTTAACAATTTCAGCTAAATCTCCTTTAAACTTACCATATCCTTCACCTTCATATTTTGTTTCGATATCTTTAATAGGTTCATCAGTTAACCCTGAGTATATGGACAACAGATTAGAAATACCTGGTTTATTTTCACGGTCGAATTTAATGGCACCGTCGGAGTCAGTAACCGCACTTTTAATTTTCTTAGCTGCTACGTTAGGCTCATCTAATAGTGAAATAAAATTCTTTTGATTATCATCACTCTTACTCATCTTCTTAGTAGGGTCTTGTAAACTCATTACACGTCCACCTATTTTTGGCATACGAATTTCTGGTTTGACTAAAACATAGTTGTATCTACTATTAAATCGATCTACAAGATTACGTGTAAGCTCCATATGTTGTTTTTGGTCATCGCCAACTGGAACAATATTGGTATTATAAATAACAATATCTGCAGCCATTAAAGGTGGATATGTTAAAAGTCCTGCAGGTACGACATCTACACGCTTTTGAGCTTTATCTTTAAATTGTGTCATACGTTCAAGCTCGCCTATAGAAGCAATTGTTGTAAGCATCCAACCAGCTTGCACGTGTGCAGGAACTTCAGATTGAATAAAGAGAGTTGATTTATCTGAATCAATTCCTGAAGCTAAATAAATTGCTGCTAGTTGCCGAATTTGTTTACGTAATTTCAATCGATCTTGTGGAACCGTAATTGCATGCTGGTCAACGATACAGAAATAACATTCATAGTCATTTTGAACATCTACGAATTGTTTTAAAGCACCGATATAGTTACCAATTGTAGGGATACCACTCGGTTGAATTCCTGAAAATAAAGTTTCCATATGAGATGCCTACTTTCTAATTAGTATTGTTTAGGTAACATTATAACAGTATTTCGTTAAATTGTAAGTTGTGTTAGAATAATAGTTAAATGGGTATACACTATAAGGTAGGTACATATTTTACCTATTTTAAGATTTCTCAGAATTATGAGGATTTTCTCATTTAATTTTAATCTTAGGTATTTATAATAATAAGTGTAAGATTAAGAAAGCCAAAAAATTCAATTTCTTTAATCAATAACTAATTTAAAAAATAATGAATTTAATTCATTCTATAGGAGAGTGAGATGTATGGTAACATTATTTACTTCACCAAGTTGCACATCTTGCCGTAAAGCGAAAGCATGGTTACAAGAACATGACATTCCATATACGGAGCGTAACATTTTTTCTGAACATTTAACAATTGATGAAATTAAACAAATTTTAAAAATGACTGAAGATGGAACAGATGAAATTATTTCAACTCGATCTAAAACATATCAAAAATTGAATGTAGATATTGATTCATTACCACTTCAAGATTTATATTCAATTATTCAAGATAATCCAGGCTTATTACGTCGTCCAATTATTTTAGATGACAAACGTTTACAAGTTGGATATAACGAGGATGAAATCAGACGTTTCTTACCAAGAAAAGTACGTACGTTCCAATTACAAGAAGCGCAACGTTTAGTTGACTAATAACTATGTCATTGATAACTTTACTAAAAGATACTAACAACACTATTGTCTTTAATAGTGTTGTTTTTTGTGTCAAATGACTTTGTAGAGAAAGAGTTTTCTTGGCGTCAAATTAGGGAATATGTTAATATGGAAATCCTAAAGAAAATAGTTAAAATTAATCAAACAAATAGATTGTAATTTATATTCCGTTCTAATACAATATGGTTACTATTCATCGACTGTAAGGAGTGAGATGATATGAGAATAGAACGTGTTGATGATACAACAGTTAAATTGTATATAACCTATGGCGACATAGAAGAACGTGGTTTTAGTCGTGAAGATTTATGGAGTAACCGTAAACGCGGTGAAGAGTTCTTTTGGTCAATGATGGATGAAATCAATGAAGAAGAAGATTTTGTTGTTGAAGGTCCTTTATGGATTCAAGTACATGCTTTCGAAAAAGGTGTGGAAGTTACTATCTCTAAATCTAAAAATGATGACGCGATGAACATGTCAGATGATGATACTAATAATCAATTTGATGATCAAGTGAATGAGTTATTAGCTCAAACATTAGATGGAGAAGAAAGTTTAGATGATTTATTTGAACAACGTAATCAACAAAAGAAAAATAGCAACAACAATGATAGACAACGCACACGTAAACCTTCTAATGTTAGAAATATCATTGTAAAATTTGAAGATTTAGAAAGTGTTATTAATTATGCACATCGCAATAATCAAAATACAACTGAATTTGAAGATTTATTATACATGATTGATAATCAATATTATTACTCAATCCATTTTGATGATTCTGTTTCTCAAGAGGAAATTAACGATAGCTATAGTCAATTATTAGAATTTGCCTCCCCAACAGATAAGACAGAAATATATTTAAATGACTACGGTAAAATTATTATGAGTCATAATGTAACATCTCAAGTTCGTAGATATTTCACAGACTCAGAAGAATAAATCGATTGTTTTTAAGCAAGGCGCTGATAAGGCCTTGTTTTTTATTTTCAAAGTAAAAATATGAGAAACTTCGTTATTAATAATGAGGTGAATTTATGTTAGTAACAATGAATCAAGACGGACAAAGAATCCTTGCCAAGAATGCTAGTAAGTGTCAACACTATGTTTGTCCTTATTGTAAGAGTAGCGTAGTATTTAAACATGGATGTTCCATGCTTCCTCATTTTGCTCATAAAGGAAGAACTAAGCATAAATGTATAAAAACAGATATCGCTCAACACTATCATTTAAAATTGTATTTATCACAAGCATATCGTCGATTAAATCGTCATGTTCAAATCGAGCCATATTTTGCTGAAATTTCACAATATCCAGATATTGTTGTCGATTCTCATTATGCTATAGAGGTTCAATTGTCTAAAATAAATGTTTCTCAAATTATACATAGAACATTAGGCTTAAATAGTATCGGATTAGAGGTTTATTGGTTGATTGATGATATCTGTCGAAGAAAAAGTTATTTAGAGTTAACTCAATTTCAAAGCTCTTTTATAAACACTGTTAGTCGAACGTTGATAACTTGGAATTCTGCAGATTCGTCAATGATTCTTTATAGTCAAATTCAAAATATAAGTGGTAAAAAGTTTGTAGCGAAGAGGAGTTATTTAATAATTGTGAAGGAAGACAAATCCAAACATATAAATTATCTAAAAAACAGATTTTACTATATACAAACAAGTGTAGAAGAATTAATTCTGTATTAGAGTCAATCTTAAGTGCAATGTATCAGTTAAAGATATATGATGAAGAAGTTTGTACGCGCATAGGATTTATAGTACCAAATCAAATATACATTTTATCTTATCCTATTGAATGGCAGTTACAATATTTATTGTTAAAAGATAATTATAATAATACTGATGTTAGTAAACAATTGTTGCTAAAAGTTAAATTTAGAAGTTTTGCATCTGTTAAATATAATCGACTTAATATTTTAAAGGGCTTAATCAGCAATTTGAAGAATTATATTTTAGAGGATGCTTAAACGTGCAAAAATGATGTTAAAATGAGAAAATTAAGCTATTGATATAATCAAGGAGGTTTACTATATGAGTCAACAATTAACAAGAGAAGAACAAGAACGTAAATATCCTCAATACACTTGGGATCTAACTACTATATTTGACAGTGATGAAGCATTCGAAACAGCTTTTAAAGAGGTTGAAAGTGAATTAGGTAAAGAAGAACAATTTAAAGGTCAATTAGAGGAAAGTGCACAAAAGCTTTATGAAGCTTTAAGTTTAGAAGATGAAATCGGTACTAAATTAGAGAAAGTATATGTCTACGCACATTTAAAGCAAGACCAAGATACTGCCAATGATAAATATACTGGTTTAGAAGCTCGAGCGCATCAACTAGTGATTAAATTTAGTTCAGCTTGGAGCTTTTTAGTACCTGAAATATTACAATTAGACGAATCAACGATTAAATCTTTTATTGAATCTAATGAGCAATTAAAACAATATGAGTTTGATTTGAAATTAATAAATGAAAAACGCCCTCATATTTTAGATGCTGATACTGAAAAATTACTTACTGAAGCACAAGATGCATTATCAACACCATCAAATGTGTATGGTATGTTTAGTAATGCAGATTTAGAGTTCGAAGATGCTGTCGATAAAGATGGTGAGTCACATCCATTGACGCAAGGTACATTTATCAAATATTTAGAGTCAGACGACCGTCAACTAAGAGAATCTGCATTTAGAAACGTTTATAAAGCGTATGGAGCACATAATAATACTCTAGGCGCCACTTTAGCTGGAGAAGTAAAGAAAAATGTATTTAATGCTATAACTCATAACTATAGTTCAGCACGTGAACGTGCATTGAGTAATAATCATATACCTGAAGGGGTTTATGATAATTTAGTTAAAACAGTGCATAAATACCTTCCTTTACTACACAGATATACTCAACTAAGAAAAGAATTATTAGGTATAGATGATTTAAAAATGTATGATTTATATACACCATTAGTCAAAGATGTAAAATTTGAAATGCCTTATGAAAAAGCTAAAACATGGATGCTTAAAGCTCTTGAACCAATGGGTGACGAGTATTTAAGAGTTGTTAAAGAAGGATTGGAGAATCGTTGGGTAGACGTATTCGAAAATAAAGGTAAACGTTCAGGTGGATACTCATCAGGCGCTCATTTAACGAATCCATTTATTTTATTAAATTGGACAGATACTGTATCTGATCTATATACACTTGTGCATGAATTTGGACATTCTGCTCATAGTTATTTTAGTCGTCAAAACCAACCATCTAACTTAAGTGATTACACTATATTTGTTGCTGAAGTCGCATCAACTTGTAATGAAGCACTTTTAAGTGATTATATGGATAAGCACTTAGATGATGAACGTCGTTTATTATTACTCAATCAAGAATTAGAACGTTTTAGAGCTACGTTGTTCCGTCAAACTATGTTTGCTGAATTCGAACATAAGATTCATCAAATCGAAGAAGCAGGCGAACCATTAACACCTAATAGAATGAATGAAGAATATGCTAAGTTAAATAGACAGTATTTTGGTGAAGCAGTAGAAACTGAAGAAGATATTAGCAAAGAATGGTCACGTATTCCACATTTTTATATGAACTATTATGTATATCAATACGCAACTGGTTATAGTGCTGCTCAAAGTTTAAGTCATCAAATTTTAACGGAAGGTGAGCCAGCTGTAAAACGATATATTAACGAATTCTTGAAAAAAGGTAGTTCAAATTATCCAATTGAGATATTGAAAAATGCTGGTGTGGATATGACAACTCCTAAACCAATTGAAGAAGCTTGCGAAGTTTTTGAACAAAAATTAGATGCTTTTGAAAAGCTTATGAAAGCTTAATATGATTGAATTCGCTTACAATTTGAACAGATTGTGACAATTTAAATTTATAAATAAACAAAGGTTGAAAAGGGGCAAATCCCATGTTATATTATGAGCATGAAATTAATCACATAACAAACATACCCCTTTGTTTGAAGTGAAAAATTTCTCCCATCCCCTTTGTTTAGCGTCGTGTAATAAAACACGGCGTTTTTTTATGTCTAATTTCAAATAATATTTCCAAATAGGTTAAATATACATTTTTTATTCAGAATAATTTTAAGCAACACACATTAATTTAAATATAAAAAGGATTCGATTGAAACCTGTATGGTTTAACCGAATCCTTTTCTTATAATTAACATGAAGGCATTTTTGATTTCCAAAAATCACCTTCAGGATATTGTAGTTTCTCTACTTTTTGCTGTAATGATAACTTCTTCAATTCTTTATTAAGTAACTTTTCAGGCCACTCATAAATAGTTAATAATTCTTCCATTGTTACAAGTTGTTTCTTTTGAATATAATATTCTAATTTAGGAGGAAGATTCTTTTCAATTGGTTGACCCATTAATTCATTAATGATGTAAGTATATATATGATAAGGGTATAAGCCTTCAACTTTTAATCCTTCTTCATGAATGTCTTCACTAAAGAAAACGAGTGATGGTGATTGTTCAATTTCCATCTCACGTGCGATATGAAGATCCACCTTTAAACTATCAGTAAGTTTACTTTTTTGTAAATCTTCTTTAAATACTTGATAATCAATGCCTGCATTTTTAATACAATCACAAATCATATCCTCAGTAATAATATCTCGTTTAGGGATGATTTCATTTTGCATGAGATGAATAAATCTTTCAGCTCTCACTCGTCCTTGAAGTTCAGCAGCTTTATAGGCAAGTGCGATATTATCAAAGTCAGAAGTACTTTGAGCTTGGCACTTTGTTAAAACCTTTAAAGACGGGTTTAAAATATGTCGAACTCGGATATACTTATTATATTCAATTCTTAATTTTGACAAGATTGCTGATATTTTAAAGCAATCTTTACTAAAAGGATCAAAAAAAGAATAAATCTCTATTTTGCTAACAGGTGATAGATTAGTATCTTCACGACTCTTATTCTCCATGATTCTTAATTCTTCAGCCATGTATTTTCACCTACAATTAGATTTAGGAATTTACCATGTGATTTGCAGTTAAACGTAGTCGTTCATATTAAATAATCTCCTACACTTGCAGGAAAATTTGCATGTTGAATGGCAGTATACATGTTCTCTAACCATGCATCACGCTCATAGTCGCTAATGGTAAATTCCATATGTCTTCTTTTTAACATGGGATGACCATGTTCTTGAGTATATAAGTCTGGTCCGCCGAGAAACTGTGTTAAAAATTGTTTTCTACTTGTCTCACTAAAGTCTACTGGAAATAAGTAGTTAATACGATTGTCTTTTTCGACTAGATTATAAAAGTTATCAATTATTTGATATAAAGCGTCTTGACCTATTAACTCATATGGTGTTTTAGACATATTATCACCGTGTTCCATTAATATATATCTAATATCTGTCTCTTATACACATCT
>ERZ1031010.72-NODE-72-length-12892-cov-31.635429_pt1 | contig 12892 bp, 18 predicted proteins | sample MGYA00518594_ERZ1031010 | MGnify/ENA primary metagenome ERZ1031010 (study PRJEB33718, sample SAMN03159722) | human skin metagenome | collected 2014-05-20 | study: EMG produced TPA metagenomics assembly of the PRJNA266117 data set (Human skin bacterial metagenome... | reverse complement strand
CTACACGTAAGGAGTCGTCGGCAGCGTCAGATGTGTATAAGAGACAGATTATTATGAATGAGGAGGCTAATGAAATGACTGTATTGAGTGAGAAAGAAAAAGTTCAACTATTGGGTGATATTATTGAGATTCAAACTGAAAATGATAATGAAATTGAAGTATGTTATTACTTGAAAGACTTATTAAGTAAATATGATATCGATTCTAAAATTATAAAAGTGAATGACTCTCGCGCAAATTTAGTTGCAGAAATTGGTAGTGATTCTCCAGTTTTAGCAATCAGTGGACATATGGATGTCGTTGATGCTGGTGATCATGATGACTGGACATATCCCCCATTCAAATTAACCGAGCAAGATGGCAGATTATTTGGCAGAAGTACAACTGATATGAAAGGTGGCCTCATGTCAATGCTCATTGCCTTAATTGAATTAAAACAAGAAAACAAATTAAAGCACGGTACCATTCGTCTATTATCTACAAACAGGCGAAGAAACTGAACAACATGGTGCACAATTACTTGCTGATAAAGGCTACTTAGATGATGTAGACGGTTTAATTATAGGCGAACCAACAAGTAATATCGCTTATTATGCTCATAAAGGTTCAATGAGTTGTATCGTCACTGCTAAAGGTAAAGCAGCACATAGTTCAATGCCCCATTTAGACACAAATGCTGTTGATATTTTAGTTAACTTTGTAAATGAGATGAAACACCAATACAAAGATATTAAAGATCACAATAAAGAACACGAACTTAATGCTGTTCCAATGATTGAGAAACATCTCCAAAGACAAATTGGTGAAGAGGAATCGCATATATATTCTGGTTTCGTAATGCTTAATTCCGTTTTCAATGGTGGTAGGCAAGTCAATTCAGTTCCAAATAAAGCGATTGCTAAATACAACGTCAAAACAGTTCCTGAATATAACAGTGCGTTTGTTAAAGATTATTAACAAAGTAGATAAAGAATGTTTAGAACTAGACATCCCTAGTAGCCATGATCCCGTATCAAGTGATCCTCATAACCCATTAATTGAAAGCATTACTCATATTGCTCCTAATTATGTTAATGAAAATATTGTAGTAAGCGCATTGATTGGTACAACTGATGCATCAAGCTTTTTAGGAACAAATGATAACAATGTCGACTTGGCTGTATTTGGACCAGGTGAATTAATTGTCGCTCATCAAGTTGATGAATTTATAAGAAAAGACATGTACTTAGGTTACATTGATATTTATAAAGATGTCTTTGTGAAGTATCTTGAAAATAAAGCTAATAAATAGCGTAAAACACTAACGTAATTGACAACTTAATTGATGCTTACTTCTCACTCCTGTTTATAAAATCTATTTTTAGTGAAAAATATGGTTAAGAGTTACACCATTTTATCAAAGTTAGGAAGTGTTTAAGTTGTCAAACAAAATCGCAATTGCAGGAGCTGGTGCGATGGGTGGACGTATTGGTACCTATTTAAAACAAAGTGGACAAGATGTTACTTTACTCGACTATTGGGAAGCACATGTAAACGTAATTAATAACAATGGTATGGAAGTTCAAACCGAACATGACACTTATACTGTTGAAGTTCCTGCCATGTTCCCAGAAGAAGTTAAAGAAGCTTTTGATATCATTGTGTTATTAACTAAATCAATGCAATCTGAGCAAATGATGCAAGTTTTAAAAGATAAAGGTGCGATTAAAGATAGTACAGCTATAATAAGTATGATGAATGGATTAGGATATGATGAACGATTAGCGCACTTTGTACCAAAGTCCCAAATTTTCTTGGCAGTAACTATGTGGACTGCAGGTCTACGCGGTTCCGGTCAATTATTACTAGAAGGTGAAGGGTCAATTGATTTTCAACGTGCAGATGGTGTTAACGATACACGTACCGAAGAAATTGCTAACATTTTAAATAAAGCACACTTAAATGTAACAGTTAGTGATAATGTTTTTAAAGCAATTTGGTCTAAAGCTACATTAAACAGTGTATTGAACCCTTTATGTACAATTTTAAATCAAACAATAGGGGAATTTGGAGAATATCATTAATCTAGAGCAATGATTCGACCGGTCATTGAGGAAATTGTAGAAGTGGCACGTGCTAAATCTATTGACATCGACGTCAACGACTTAATTTCAAAAATTAAAGCAGCCTATTTATTCTAGTGAAACACAAGGTTTACATTACCCTTCTATGCACCAAGACTATCACCGTGGTCGTGTGACTGAAATCGATTATCTAAATGGACAAATTGTTGCGTATGGTAAAGAACTAGATATTCCTACACCTAACAATGAATTGATTACACATATGATTCATCAATTAGAAATGAAAATTACAACATCTTAAACAGTATCAAATCAAAATAAGAGCACATGTCAATTACTTACGCAATTGACATGTGCTCTCTTATTTATACCTTAACTACGAATGTGCAAATCATTTATAAAGTGACAGGTATTTTGCCATTAAAGTTAACATAACGATAAGCGGTTTTTACTGCTTCATCATCGGGCGGTTCAACATTTTCGAGTTGGTAAGGAATGCCTAAACTTTTCCACTTATGAACACCAAGCTCATGATAAGGTAAGATTTCAAACTTTTCAACATTATCAAGCGAATTGATAAAGTCACCAAGTTTAATTAAATCTTCTTTATCATCTGATATACCTGGTACAAGGACGTGTCTAACCCAAACAGGTTGCTTCATATCTGATAACTTACGTGCAAACTTTAATATATGTGTATTCGGCTTACCTGTAAGTTTCATGTGTTTGTCGTTATCTATATGTTTGATATCTAGTAGTATTAAATCCGTGTACTTTTGTAATTCGTCAAAATGCCGATTGAATGCAAGCGTATCATTGACACAACCTGCAGATGTATCAATGCAGGTATGAATATCCTTAACTTTCAGCGCTTTGAATAATTGTTCTAAGAAAGGCATTTGTAATAGTGGTTCTCCACCACTAACTGTTACCCCTCCACCTGAAGCATCGAAATATGGTTTATAAGAGCTGATTTCGTCTACCATTTCATCAACCGTAACTTCTCTTGACGGTTCGTTAATTTTCCAAGTATCTGGATTATGACAATACAAACATCTGAGTAAACAACCTTGAGTAAATAAAATATATCTAAGTCCTGGCCCGTCGACAGTGCCCATACTTTCAACGGAGTGTAAGCGTCCTTTAAGCATTTTGCTCCCACCTTATTTGTATTACATTGATTCGTGGAATGTACGAGAAATAACATCCAATTGTTGTTCGCGTGTTAATTTGATGAAGTTAACTGCGTAACCAGACACACGAATTGTTAATTGTGGATATTCTTCTGGATGTTCCATCGCATCAAGTAATGTTTCTCTATTAAATACGTTGATGTTAAGATGATGTCCATGTTGCATTGCATATCCATCCAACATACTTGTTAAGTTTTTATTTTGATCTGCATCTTCTTTACCTAATGATTTAGGTACAATACTAAATGTATTTGAGATACCATCTTTACAGCAATCATATGGAATTTTCGCTACAGAGCTTAATGATGATAATGCACCTTTTTGGTCACGACCATGCATTGGGTTAGCACCTGGTGCGAATGGTTCACCTGCTTTACGTCCATCTGGTGTGTTACCAGTTTTCTTACCATAAACAACATTTGAAGTGATTGTTAATACACTCATTGTATGTTCTGAATTACGGTATGTTTTGTGCGCACGTAATTTTGTCATGAAGCGTTCAACTAAGTCTACAGCAATTTCATCTACACGACTATCATTATTACCGTATTTAGGGAAGTCGCCTTCGATTTCAAAGTCTGTAACAAGACCTTCTTCATTGCGAATTGGTTTAACTTGAGCGTATTTAATTGCTGATAAAGAGTCAGCTGCTACTGATAAACCTGCGATACCTGTAGCCATTGTACGTATAATATTTGTATCATGTAAAGCCATTTCAAGACGTTCATAACTATATTTATCATGCATATAATGAATAACATTTAATGAGTTAATATACACACCTGCAAGCCAGTCCATCATTTTTTCGTATTTTTCAAAGACTTCATCATAATCTAAAACTTCAGATTTGATACCTTCATAGCTTGGACCTACTTGTTTACCAGATTTTTCATCTTTACCACCGTTGATGGCATATAGTATAGCTTTAGCTAAGTTTGCACGTGCACCAAAGAATTGCATTTGTTTACCAATTTTCATTGCAGATACGCAACAAGCAATGCCGTAATCATCACCATAGCTTTCACGCATTAAATCATCATTTTCATATTGGATAGCACTTGTTTTAATACTCATTTTTGCACAATAAACTTTGAAGTTTTCAGGTAAACGTCTAGACCATAATACTGTTAAGTTTGGTTCTGGAGCTGGACCTAAGTTATCTAATGAGTGTAAGAAACGGAATGAGTTTTTAGTTACCATTGGACGTCCGTCAATTCCAACACCACCAATAGATTCAGTTACCCAAGTTGGGTCACCAGAGAATAATTCATTGTATTCTGGTGTACGAGCAAATTTTACGATACGTAATTTCATGATGAAGTGGTCAATGATTTCTTGAACTTCTTTTTCAGTGATATCACCGTTTTGTAAGTCACGTTCTGCATAAATATCTAAGAATGTTGACGTACGACCTAAACTCATTGCAGCACCGTTTTGTTCTTTAATTGCTGCTAGATAAGCTAAGTATAGCCATTGCACAGCTTCTTTAAAGTTTGTTGCAGGACGACTAATATCGAAACCATATATTTGACCTAATTCTTTTAAGTCATTTAATGCACGATATTGTTCTGATAATTCTTCGCGTAAACGAATCACATCTTCTGACATTTCAGTAGACATTGTTTGGAAGTCTTTAAGTTTTTGTTCCATTAAGAAATCCACACCGTATAAAGCAACACGACGATAGTCACCAATGATACGGCCACGTCCGTATGCATCTGGTAAACCAGTAATAATACCTGCTTTACGACAATTTAACATTTCTTTAGAATATGCATCGAATACACCTTGGTTATGAGTTTTACGATATTCAGTAAAGATTTTTTCAGTTTCAGAATCTAATTCATAACCGTATGATTCACAAGCTGCTTTCGCCATACGAATACCACCGAATGGTTGCATTGAACGTTTGAATGGTTTTTCAGTTTGTACACCAACCACTTGTTCTAAGTCTTTATCTAAATAACCTGCACCGTGAGAAGTGATTGTAGATGCTACTTTAGTATCCATATCCCACATACCACCACGTTCACGTTCTTCTTTAGACAACTGCATTACTTGATCCCAAAGTGCTTCAGTTGCTTTCGTAGGACCTTCTAAAAATTCATCGTCTCCTTCGTATAACGAATAGTTCAATTGAATAAATTCTCTTACGTCAATGTGTTTATTCCAACGACCATTTTTAAAACCTTGCCAAGCATTAGTATGATTATTTGTTTCTAACATACTCTCCGCCTCCATTTCATCTTGCTTAACGTTTTCAACAATAGTTTAGCACAAATTATGTGATTTTATTCACATAATTTGTGGCATCTTTTCTACTAAACTTTGAATAAATTACGAACCTGTGACAAAAAATATTACAGTTTCAGAAATTTTAGTACTGTTGCATAACAGATTTCAGAAAATTGTTTCAAGTATTAACATTTTAAAAAGATAGACGGAGATAACCATTCGACCATTTTCGACCATTAAAATAATGTTATATAACTATCAAATACGTGATTTAAAAGTTTCAGATTTAATTAATTTGGTTTGAGTAATATCGTTGAGTAAGTGAGACATTTAGCCATTTATCAAAATTTTTAAAGTTTCTGTTTAGTTTCTCAATCAATTCATTTCGATACTCATCTGCTTCATCAATAGTTTTTACCTGTAACGACTCGCTTACGATCTTTTGTAAATCAATATAAATAACTTGCCCCATTTTAGAAATTCTAAGGTCTTCTTCATTAATATTAAATTTTACATTCATTTTTTTGACTATATTATAAACGTCATACTGAATCTCATCAGAGGCAAACATCGTTATAATTTCTTTAAAATTTTTAAGTAGTAATCTTATAGGCATGAAAATGAGTACAATACCAGCAATTAAAACTAACACATGTATCTAAAAGCCATTGAAGCATTTCAGCATAAATTAAATCCGATTTATTTTTATCTTTAGATAATAATAAACAGATAATTCCACAACCTATGAAAGAAAAAATACCATATCCTAAACCGATTTCAGCGTTGATTATTCTACCGTTATGCATAATAGCATAAATAGAAGATATAAGTGACAATATACATAATAACAGTAGTATTGAAGAATTAAACACGATAGTCAATGGTTGAAAAATATACTTACCAAATGGAAAAGACTCACGATTTGGCTTTTTAATTATAATTGATGTGAATAAAATGACAATGATGATATTACTAAGCTAATAACTACGTATAAGCCGTCTAGTAAGACCATATTACTATTGGAAATAATCCCTAAAAATATCCCTGCTACTGAAAAAAGTAAAGAACCAATAGTTGAAACGACTAATATACGACTTACTTCATTATTAAATTTGTTCATTTAAACTTTATCTTCTCACAATATAAAATTTATTATAAAAATCTTTCTAACTGTAAGATTAACTATATATTTATTAAAATATAGATTTAAATCTATATTTTAATTGACCTTGAATTACCGCTTCCATTAAAGTTACATAAATTAAATTTTACCAAATAAGTTATTGCTTGAATTCTTTAATAATGGTGTTAATCTGAAAATGTAAATTGTACTTAGCCAATAGCGAATACTACTAAATTTCTAATTAGCGAGGGGAGTAATGATGGATAAAACAGACAAAATTTTAAAAGAAATTGGTATTAATCGTATTGCTTTAAACAAAGGAACTAAGTATTCAAAAGGATTTATGGAAGACGGTAACATCGGTGAAGGTTACGTAGCAGGATTAAAAGTAGATGCAGGAACTCGTAAAAAAACGGACGATAATATATTAGATAACATTGTTTCATATGATCGTGCTGAAGCTAAAAATGCTTATATGGGTCAAATTAATATGATTACCGCTTCTTCTTTCACTGGCTTACAAGGATCTACTTTAGGCTATGATATTTTAAGAAACCCTGAAGTTGACGAGGCTAAACCATTATTTACTGTAAAACAATGGGATGGTAGTGAGTTACCAATATATGATTCTAAACCGATTCAAAACGCTTTAGTAGAATATTTTGGTACTGAACAAGAAAGACGACATCCACTAACTCCAGGGGCTATGTCAATATGTGCTAATAAAGGAGTAGTCGCATCTAGACCTAGAGAGAATCGTGAATTCACAGAAAATGAAGGATATGGTGTTTGGTCCGCTATTGCAATTTCATTTGCTGAAGATAATACTAAAGATTCTGATATGTTCGTTGAAGACGCAGGTATTTGGAAAGATCCTAGTGAAGAAAGATTAGTCGAATACCTAAATGAAAAACGCCATGCTATAGCTAATTCTATAGCTGAGTGTGGTGAAGATAATCATGTGCGTTATAAATCTTCATGGATTGGTTTTGCTTATACAATGATGGAACCAGGTGAAATTGGTAATGCCATTACAGTTGGGCCATATTTCACATTTCCTATTACTGCTATTCCAGATGGAGATATAAATAAACCAGAAGAAAGCTTTTATAGTTTACAAGACATGAGCTTAACTGAATGGTTAGACAAAATGAATTATGAATCTCTTACTAAAAACGGAATTAAATATTAATTCGGAGTGAAGATTCATGTCTCAAGAGATTAATAATAATGCAAATAAAAATTTAGAAAATGCCGAAAAGAAGAATAGTAGTCCTAAAAAATTAGGTATATGGGCCTTAACCGCAGTTGTTTTATCAGCTATGGTGGGTGGTGGTATATACGACCTTCCACAAAATATGGCTGTGCATGCTGGAGTAGTTGGACAAATTTGTACTTGGCTAATCACTGGATTTATCATGTGGTTCATAGTAAAAAGCTTTATGATTTTAACCGATGTGTTTCCAGAGTACAAAACTGGCTTATATCAGTACGTCGAAAAAGGGTTTGGAGGTTATGCCGGCTTCTTTACGAGTTGGGGCTATTGGATTTGCGAATGTTTTGCTAATGTAACCTACTCGGTTTTACTCATGGCAACATTAGATTTCTTTTTCCCTGGTAAATTTACTGGAGGAAACAATATTTGGTCAATCATCGGTGGAAGTATCATTCTATGGTTGATGAGTTTACTCATATTAAATGGTGTTAAGGCAGCCTCTTCTGTAGAGATAGCTGGAACAATTGGAATGCTTATCACGACAGCAATATTCCTAGTTGTTATGGTTATTTCATTTAACTGGGGTAGTTTTACGACAAACATGTTTGCTAATCATGCCATACCTCATCTTAATGATAAAGATTTAGGTTCATTACAACACCAAATTTCATCAACAATGATGACTACACTATGGGTATTTGGTGGCGTAGAAGGAGCTGTTGTTTTATCTGATAAAGCTAAGTCTCAGAATGAGGTTAAAACAGCTACTCATTTAGGTTTTATCATTTGCTTAATTTTATATGCTTTAGCAACATTATTACCTTTAGGCCTAAAAGGTTATGGTGAAATAGCAGCAATGAAAAGTCCATCTTCAGGAGTATTATTAAGTCTTGTGATTGGACCTGCTGGACGCATTATTATAGCAATAGGTGTTATTGTAGCTATCTTAGCTTCATGGCTAACTTGGACATTGATGTTATCAGAAATGCCTTATGCTGCAGCAAAAGCTAAGCATTTCCCAAAACAATTTGCTAAAACTAATAAAAATGATATTCCTTATGTCTCATTGATTACATCATCAATTATAATGGAGATTATTATCATTTTAACTCATTTTTCTACTCAAGCATTTAATACAATGTTAACTATCGTTGGGACAATGACTGTTCCACCATATCTTTTATCAATCTTATTTTTAGTTAAAAGTTCATATAAAAAAGAAAATTGGCCGGGACATCACCAATATAGTCGCAAATACGCACTAATAATTGGATTAATTGCCCTACTTGGTATCATTTATATGGGTATATCAGCAGGTATTAAATATACAGTAATATCATTTATTATATACGCTCTAGGTACACCATTTTATATTTATGCTAGACGCCAATTTGAGCCAAATGAAAAAGTCTTTACTAAAACTGAAATTGGATTCACTATCGCAATTGTTCTCATAGCAATTGTAGGAATTTTTATAGTCGTAGTTTAAATTAAAAATCCCCTTCAAAGTGTAATTTTTAATTATAAACACGTTGAAAGGGGATTTTATATAAATAGATTTAATTTTTTAATTCACTAATTATCTATGAAAACATTTGTGCCAAGAATCCGGATGCAATTAATATCGTTGCACCTCCGAGTCGGTTTCCCATTTGTGCAAATGCAATAAGTTCCATTCTTTTCGCAGAAGATAACACGGCAACATTGTCTGTACCTCCCATACTATTGTTACACATCCCTGCTGTAACTATCGATTCAACTGGATATAATCCGAAAAGGTTCCCAAAGATACCTGCTGCCGTAGAAATTGTTATAACGCTTGTTAAACATAATACAATAAATTGCCAAGTCAACGCCTGACCTAAAACATTTATATTAAGTAAAGCGATACCTATGCCTGTAAGTACTGCGGGTGTTAAATTTTTAACAATGACTTGATTAAACATGATTGCACTTTCTTCATAATATTTAGGCAATATTCTTGTGATTTTAGCAATCACAACCAATATAATCATAAAAGCATAGGCTTGAATTTTAGGAGCGAAATAATTACATATAATGCCAATCATGAAAAATGAAAAAGAAATTAATAAGCCAACACCAATTTGAGTAACATTAGTTTGAGATTTTCTATCTTCATCTTCTAATCTTTCATTATTTCTATCGACTTGTTGATTATCTTCTTTAATTAATTTTCCATGACCATTTGCCTTAGGAAATTTTTCTCCTAACTTAACTAAAAGTGCAGCACCAATAATAGCCAGTAAATTACCCATCGCGGATGCTGGGATTAATTTCGAAATGATACTTCCTGCAGAAGCACCTAAGCTATGCGTGTAAATCGTTGATAAATGGTACTACACCTGCCCCAATACCACCTGCCATAGCTGGAAAAGCAATGTATGATACAGATTTACCAAATCCATTCCCTATAAGTTCACCAACAGTTCCCACCATGATAAAGCAACTTAACATTGAAAGAACAGCTACGGGAATAAATCTTACAGATGCTTTTATTAACAATGAACGGTCCATACCTAAAATGCTACCAGTAATAAGTGCAGCGATACAAAAGTCTAAAAACCCCATATTATTTACAAAGTCTTTAGTAGCAGCGACTACATTTGCCGGTAAAATCCCAAATGTAGCTAAGAAAGCAGATATGAATATACAAAATACAGATCCACCACCTAAGTAAGATTTAATAATAGGAATTTTATTTCCCAGATAATGTAGAAAATTACCTAAAATCACTAATACTGAAATAGCGCATACAATGGTATGTGGAAGTTTACCAATAGCCATAATGGCAATAAGAACTATAATCATTCCAATATAAATGGGTAGATATATTTCTTTAACGTCAATATTCCAAAGATGATCAAACAACTTACGTCTTTGCGAATATTGAGAAGAACAACTTGGTTTTATCATTTGTAAAATCTCATAACTTTATTCTCATTTTTGTTCATCTAACAAAGATTCATAGATAGGTTGCCATTTATAATGAGCTACTAAATCTTTTACGTTATATGTTGAAATTGAACCATTTAATCTTTGATTAATGACAGCCTGCGCAACATCCTTTGCTATTTTTTGTGAGAAACTTTCAATTTTGGAAACAAGAGGTAAAATAGGCGCTCCTGGTTTATCAACATCTACTAAATTCCCTAGTGCATGACTAGCTTGCGATAAAATGTCTTTATTAACTCTTTTAGCTTTAGAAGCAATTAAACCTAATCCTGGATACATTAATGCATTATTTACCTGTCCTATTTTAATATTCCACACCATTATATTAAATATTTTCTACCGGAATACCTGTACCAATAAGCGCTTTACCGTTAGTCCATTTTAATAAATCTTCTGCTAACTTCGTAGGATAAGATAATGGTAAAATAATCGATCTTTCTGTAGACGTACTCATCGTTTTGACTACTTGTTCATTGAATGCACCAGGTTTTGTAGAAGTCCCTATTAAAATTGTTGGTTATACTTCTGAAACAATTTCTTCTAATGAGTTAAATGAAGTATTCTGTACATTTATACTATCGTTAATAAATTCTTTTTGTTCATAAGATAAATTTGGAGTATGACGATTCAAAAGCCCTTGTTTATCTATAAAGTAAAATAAATTCTTAGCTTCTTTATCATTTAAACCTTGTTCTTTCATTTCATTTAATAAAATATTAGCAATCCCCATTCCAGCAGTACCAGCACCATATATTAATATACGTTGGTTAGTGAGTTTTTCTTTGACAATATTTAAAGCACCTAATATTCCCGATAAGACAACAATGCTTTTACCTTGAACATCATCATTAAAAATCGCAATTTCAGGTTCATATTTCTTTAATATTTTAGTGGCATTATCACAACCAAAATCTTCCCAATGTAATAATGCATCTGGATAAAGACGTTGAATTGCTTTAACAAATTTATCTATAAATGCATCATATCTTTCTCCAGTGATTCGTTGATGACGATTACCTAAATAAAGATCGTCATTTAATAAACTCTCATTGTTAGTTCCAACATCTAATGACACTAGTAAGATTTTTTTAGGACCGATGCCAGCTGCAGCTGTATAGACCATTAATTTACCTATCACGATATCGACACCGTTAACGCCCCAGTCACCAATTCCTAAAATGCCTTCAGCATCAGTTACAACAATTAATTGAATATCTCTATTTTCTGTGACATTTTTTAATTGTTCTTAAATACCATTAGGGTCATTAATAGATAAGAAAGCTGCATTTTGTGATCTTGAAAAGATTTCATTATATTTCTCTATAGATTCAGCTACGACAGGGTCATAAATAATTGGCATAAATTCAACTAAATGCTCTGATAACAATTTGTAAAATAACATTTTATTTCTATTGAAAATTGCCATTAAAAACAAACGTTTTTCTAAATTAGTTTGTTTTTGTGTAAATTCATCATATGTTTGTTTAGCTTGTTCCTCTATTGTTCTTACTTTAGTAGATAACAAACCATTTTTCTCTTTCTTCTCCAATAAAAGCACTTCCCTTATTTAAAAATGGGTTGTTCAGTAATTCTAAACCTTTCATGATTATTGCACTCCTTTTTGATTGCAAATAAACAATAATTCTTTAAAATATGTATATTCAAAACTTCATATAAATTTTATTTATGAGCGAAGGGTAAATGTTGAAATTACAAGATTTAATGTACTTTAAAATATTAGCAGAGTTAGGGAGCTTTACGGAGACCTCAAATTTTTTCAACGTTAGCCAACCTACAATTTCATATGCCATTAAAAGAATTGAAGAAGAATTTAATATAGAAATTATTGTTAGTGATCATAAACACCATTCCATCGATATAACTGAAATAGGACAAGTGCTAATCATTCACATTGAAAATATAGAAAATGAACTACACGAAATGTCTTCCAATATTGACAAATTAAAAACAGGAGATATTAAATGTGGCGTTCCACCCATCATTGGTAATACATATTTCCATAGAGTATCTTTAAATTTAATCAAAAATAATTTAATGGATAGTGTGTCTATTATTAATAAAGGATCTA
>ERZ1031010.70-NODE-70-length-13003-cov-30.454742_pt1 | contig 13003 bp, 16 predicted proteins | sample MGYA00518594_ERZ1031010 | MGnify/ENA primary metagenome ERZ1031010 (study PRJEB33718, sample SAMN03159722) | human skin metagenome | collected 2014-05-20 | study: EMG produced TPA metagenomics assembly of the PRJNA266117 data set (Human skin bacterial metagenome... | reverse complement strand
ACACGTAAGGAGTCGTCGGCAGCGTCAGATGTGTATAAGAGACAGGTATAGCATTAAATGAAAGATACAACACTAGGCACTGTCGTAGAATGAGCACTGGTTAAAAATGTTAAATAACTTTACAAAAAGTTGCTAGCAAGAACAATTAGGTTTATAAATAAAATAAAAATGAGGGATGTTTATGATAAGATTTACAAAAAAAAAGAAGACTTACTAGATATACTAAAAATATATAATGATGCTATTTTAAATACAACTGCAGTTTATACTTATGAAGCTAAAACTTTAGAAGAACGAGAACAATGGTTTAACTCTAAATTTAATTCAAATGAACCAATATGGGTTTATGAAATAAATAATCGAGTAGTAGGATATGCGACATTTGTCTCTTTTAGAGACTGGCCAGCTTATCTCTATACAATTGAGCATTTTATTTATGTAGATATAAACTATAGAGGTCAAGGTATTGCTTCCCAACTACTTAATATTCTTATCTACTACGCTAAAAATGAAGGCTATCGAACAATCGTGGCAGGGATTGATGCAACTAATAAAGAAAGTATTAAGTTACATGAAAAATTCAACTTCACATATGCAGGTACAGTTAAGAAAGTGAGGTATAAATTTGAAAGGTGGTTAGACCTTTCGTTTTATCAATTAGATTTATATCAGAAATTATAAAAGGACTGAGTGAAATCTATTTACATTTCATAGGTATGATTACAATATCATCATCTTACACGAATGATTCAATGAATAAAGTGAAGATTTCTCAACAGTCTTATTTTTTATTCTCAATAACAAAACGAATATAATAGAACATAAATACTAAAATCATGCTCAATGATAATAAATTAAACAACAAATTTGGCCATGTCCCCTCAGCCGTCCATAAATAAGTTATAGTTGTGTTAATGATGAATGCCAGAAAGATAAGAAATAATCTAAGCATTACATCAACCTCTTTTAAGCTATTTTAGATTGATGTCAGAAAATTTGCAATATATAAAGTAGCACTGCTTTCTTTGAAAGCTAGTACTACTTATGCAAGACACAATTGACTTTTGTAATCCTTTATTCGCAAATTTATAATTTTATGGCATACTTAATACATTGGACAGCAATCCATTGTAATCTCTAATTAAATACTTGCTTTGAAAGTTAGAGCTATTTTATATACTCTTACAATCACAAAAAAAAGCACTTAAACTTTGTATCCAACAAAACTTAAGTGCTTCCGTATTATATTGAATTAATTATTTTTAACCATATTATCGGCTTCACCGAAAATTTTACGTTTGATTTCTTCGCCAGTTGGTGTACCTGCTAAACCACCTAATCCTGTTTCTCTAAGTGAGGCTGGTAAATTACGACCAACTCTATCCATTGCGCTAATAACTTCATCAACTGGAATTTGACTTTCAACACCAGCTAATGCAAGGTCTGCCGAAATCAATGCATTTCCAGACCCTATAGCATTTCTCATTACACATGGAATCTCAACTAAACCTGCAACTGGATCACACACTAAACCTAATAAGTTACTAATTGCTAAAGCCATTGCATGACCAGATTGCTCTGGTGTTCCATTAAATATAGATACTGCAGCCGCCGCAGCCATCGCTGATGCTGAACCGACTTCGGCTTGACAACCTCCGGTAGCACCTGCAACACTCGCATTGTTTGCAACAACTCGACCAAATAATGCTGAAGTAAATAAGAAATCTATCATTTGATCTTCAGTAAGGTCATGTGTTTTTTCTAATTTAAAGATAACACCGGGAATCGTTCCCGAGGAGCCAGCTGTCGGAGTAGCACAAATAATTCCCATCGCTGCATTGACTTCATTCGTAGCAACAGCACCTGTAACAGCTTCTACCATCTCGCGTCCTGATAATGCATGATTATTCTCATTATAATCACGAAGTTTAGCTGCATCATGGCCAGTATAACCTGTAACACTTTCTACGCCATCTCCAGTAGTTCCCTTTTCAACAGCGTCACGCATCACGTTTAAATTCTGTTTCATTAGGTCACGCACTTCTTCACGTGACTTGCCTTCTCTTCCCATTTCTTCATTGATCATCATATCAGCGAAACTTATGTTATTTTCAACTGAATAATCTATTGTCTCTCTAATTGAATCAAACATGTTAATCCCCCTCTATTTGATATAGGAAACGTTTAAATCACTGTATTTATCATTTATTTTATTTAATGATGACTCTGAGATTGCTTTATTTAAAGGAAATACGACTAAACCATTATAATCACTTATTTTGGCAATTTCATCACCAAAATCAATGTTCATATCTGAAAAATCATTAATTAAATGATTAATTTGCGCTTTGTCTATTTCTCCATCTATTTCTAATAATGGGAGCCCATTATTAAGTTCCACTTCTAAACCATTGACATTGATACCTTTAAGTTTAATTGTACCTCCACCAATAGAAATACCAATGACTTCTATATGGCGTCCATCCTCTGTATCTGCTTTAATAAACGCACAGTTCGGATGTTGACCAATACTTTCTCCATCTTCTTCAAAGATATCAACTTTAATATTTTCTTGTTTTGCAATGTCTAAGGATGATTTAATTCGATTGTCGAAAGTGCTGTAGCCCATAGCACCACCAACAATAGCAACGTCTGTACCATGACCTTGATGAGTTTTAGCAAAAGATTCATAGTAATGAATTTCTAAACTCTTAGGCGCGTCTCCTAAAACAGCTCTTGCTGAATTACCAATCTTTACCGCACCAGCAGTATGAGAACTAGAAGGTCCCATCATCACTGGTCCAATAATATCGAAAGCACTTTGATAATCATAGCTTTTAGCCATTATTAAACACTCTCCTCAACTTGGCTTTTTCTTCGTGGTAACTTGAAGCTAACGTCCATTAAGTTAAATCTTTTAATAATAGTACTGGTAATAAATGCTAAGACCACACTTGCAATTGCTACTGCCGCAATTGTGATGGCAGATGTGACAGGGTTATTGAAACCAAATAGTACAATCGCACCAGCAATTGGTGTTGCCATACCTTTAATATTAATTACTAATCCGCTAAATGTCACAATACAAGCGTTGACTACCCCGATAAGAGCGTTCGTTCCATAAAGTTGCAATGGATATTTAGCAATTAAGTCTATTTGTGTTAATGGTTCTACAAATACAGCAAATGCGTTAGCTTTTTTACCGATTTTAAGTCTGCTGAATAAAATGCCATTTACAAATGAAGAACCTGTACATGTTAATGCACCAATTGCCATTGGAATACCTGTTAAACCAAGTAAACTTGTTAATACCATTGAACTTAGTGGTGTCATTCCTGTTACCGGAATAACAAGTCCAAGAATGACTGCTAATGCATATGGATTGCTATCACCTACTGAAGTTACTGCACTACCAATTTGTTTAAGTACTGCGATAACCCCTGGTGAAATTAAGTTCGCAAGACCAAATGTAACTGCTGGAGCCAATAAAATTACAACAATTAAATCTAGACCTTCCGGAACTTTTTTCTCAATAAATTTAATACCAAATGCAACGAGATAAGCCGCGATAAATGCTGGTAATAATTTTGAATCATGTAGTACTAAGCCCACAATAACTGCGAATACAGGAGATACATCTAACTTTAAACAAGTCAATATCCCTACTGCTACACCACTTAAACTCCCTACTAAATCACCAATTTCTTGGAAAAACTTAACATGGAATACGCCACCAATCGCATAACTTAAAAATGCCTGTGGTAAAAATGTAGCACAAGCTGCCCCTGATAAAGCTTGCAAACCTTGTTTACCATATGGCGCGAAATTTAAGAATAGCGTCATAATGATAAGTACAAGTACTAAAGTCCCTACTCCTAATATAATATTCATTTCCCCAAAACCTTCTTTCTTTATTTTTAGGCCATAGTTATCGTACACCCTTAAGAAAGCGATTTCAATAATTTATGTACAATAATTTAGTCTATATTGTGAATTGATTCACAATTATATATTAATACACTTTTTAATAGATTTAAACAGGTTGACTTTTAATAATTTGAAAATATTTTTAAGTTTAAGAATCTATTCAATTAATATTAATACCAACACTTTCGTTACTATTTACTCTTTCTCTAATGTTATGCAACTCAATTGAATCAATACCTATTTTCTGTAAGATGACTCAAACATTCTAACGCTAAATCTCAGTTTGTAAAAATTATTCACAATAAAACAAACCTCTTACAATGCAGTTTGCAAGAGGCTGTTAATATGAATGTTTATATTAATTATTTTTTAATGACTTATTTATTAAACAAGTGAATTTTACCATTTATTGTAATCGTTTACTTATACTTTGTGAAATAAAATAGATGTGGCGGTCCCCTAATTCCCAAAATGTAGTATAAAAGATACATCATCATATAATCATCTCATGATTAATCATAAGGTTGACTAAGTGAATATTCCTTTTGCGTCAGTATTACAGGTAATTGAAAGATAAGTAAAAACAATGTTTCAATCTTTGAAAGAAAGTCATTAGCAGAATAAATGGATAATGTTTGTGTTTGTTCGATAAAATTCATATCTCTATGATGTGCACTTATAAAAAGTTGTAATGGATAAACAATGGCTTCATCTTGAGAAAAATGGAAACTCAATTTGATGATATGATTAGGACATCGTATATTTAATTGATTATTTTTTAAAGAAAATGCTAGATCACATTTTTTGAATTCGAGTAGAAGCTTTTGAAGGATATAAAGAAAGGCCAATATATCTTTATGATTTGATGTTTTAGGTAAGTTTAAGTCATTGATGATAAGTTTGTTCATCCAGTGGAAATGTTAGCTTTAAGAGGGTAATTCTAGGCTTAATCCTCAAGTTCATTATTCTTGAATAAGCATCTAGTATATGAAGTGCTTGAAACTTAGGATAAAATTGTATGAAGTATTGGTTATCTCGTTGACTAAAAGATTGAATTGGGGCTTGTTGAATCAATCTACCGAGTTGATTGGAAGGTGGAATTTTAATACGATGTGCTTCTAGTGACAAAAGTAAATCATGATAATCAACTTCATTCACATAGGCAAAGGTTTTAAGGAGTCATTCGCTGTAACGATTCATATATTCTTGTTTTGATATTAACATCGTGTCATCCTCTCGTTGTTGTATTAATCATTGAGTATTTAAAGATGTAAAATTCTATATTTATTAAACGTTTTATTTTAAACTATGTCAATATTCATTTCCTGTATTATACATTTTTTATATTTTCAGTTCTTACACTTTTTCATTTATTACTTACAACTTTTTCAATAATTAACTTCTCCGGGTCATAATCAATTAAATTTTTCAATTTTTATTAAAATAAAAAACAGAAAATAAAAAGAGAGTGAGACAGAATTCATTGTCTCACTCCAGCAACGACCCCCAACTTGCTTTGTCTGATGAATTTCTAGATGAAATTAACTTTGCTAGGACCCCAGACTAGTGTTGAAAAAGGCTTGATATAAGCGCATTTTCAACTCAGTCATCGACTGCCAATATGCGAAAAATACCTGAACAATGATTGATGTCCCAACCTCTTTTTAAATCATTTAGAAACTTTCAAAAGTTGTTGCGTTTGATTGTAGATGTCTTGATATATTGAGTGAAACTGTTCATATTTAGCGTGATTGTCTTGATTAGGTTCGAAAACTTTATCAACTTTGATGAATGATTCAACACATTCTTGTATAGTTTTAAACCAACCTAGTCCATAAGCTGCCAAAATAGCTGCACCCATACTCGGCCCTTCTTCATGTTTCAGTTTCTTGATTTGTACATTAAATACATCTGCTTGAAGTTGCAACCAAAACTTACTTTTAGCCCCACCACCAATCGAAGTGATAGATAGCATTTCATGTCCAGCTGACCTCATTATTTTTATTGAATCATATAAGGAATATGCGATACCTTCGATAACCGCTCTAGCAAAATCAGCTTTATTATGCTGACCGCTGATTCCTATAAAACTACCACGACTACCACGAATTTGAGCATCGCCATGAGGTGCTCTCTCCCTTGCTAAATAAGGCGCAAATAATAGTCCGATCCTATTTTAGATGTTTCAGCTTGACGCATAATGGTTTCGAAGGAATCATCGTCAAAGAATGTTCTCTTCAACCAATTGAGACTGTAGCCAGCTGCTAAAGTTACACTCATCGCATAATATGTATGAGGAATGCTGTGATTAAAGAAATGTAAATTGCTATCATACGATGTAACATGATCAAACTCTACATTTAACACTACACCTGATGTACCAATACTACATAATGCACTTTTATCTTGTATAACACCTGCTCCAATTGCACCACAAGCATTGTCACCTCCACCTGCAAAAACTGTAACTTCATCTGTAAATCCAAGCTCTTGAGCAAGGGATGGCTCTACCTTTCCTACATAATCATATGATTGCACCAAGGGTGGGTAAATTATCTCCCAAGTTAAACGACTCACCGACTTCTCTTGTCCACTCATTTGTTTTCGGATTAAAAAGTAACGTGCTACATGCATCACTATATTCCATATGAATGTCTCGGGTTAAACAATAACGCAAATAATCTTTAGGTAACATCAACACACTGACACGTTTCCATATCTCAGGTTCATGTTGCTGAACCCATAGCATCTTTGGTAAAGTAAATCCTTCTAGAATTGGATTATAATTCAACCTTTCACCATATACACCTTTAATCCTACTGAATTGCTCAGAATTCCTTGTATCATTCCATAATATAGCTCTTCTTAATAGCATACCATTCTTATCAAGAATAACCAAGCCATGCATTTGTCCTGAAGATGACAGACCTTTAATGATTTTATCTGACATCTCATCTACTTGAATTAATGTTTTAATTCCATTTTTAGTAGCCGTGAACCAAGCATTTGGATCTTGTTCACTATGTCCTGGACTCTCTTGGAATAATTCTAAAGGCTTACTTACCGAACTTATCACTTCCCCTTGTTGATCGACAGCAATTATTTTTATGGTGCTCGTCCCTAAGTCAATTCCTAAAACAACTTCTTTCACCTTTGTTCCCCCTTTATTTAATGATCTACAATTTATTCTCTATGTATATCTATATCATATATGGTTTAACAGCTAATTCAACCTTTAAACGCCTAACATTTATAATAGTACGTTTACAATATAACTCCCACTAAACAATGAATATTTATGAAATGAAATACGTAACAAAGCTAGGACATGTAATTATGCCCCACCTTTATAGTTAACAATTTAATGATATGCTTCTTGTACTTCTAGCCGTGTTGGAATCGAAACTTGAGCACCTTTTCTTTGAACTGTGAGTGATGATGCTTGATTAGCAAATATAATTGCTTCTTTAATGTTGCTAAGATCCGGTTTTAATTCACTTACAAGTGCGCCAATAAAAGTATCCCCTGCTGCTGTAGTATCCACTGCTTTAACGCTACATGCAGGAATCATTTTAGCTTCATTTTTAGTCGCATAGTACGTTCCTTGTTCACCTAGTGTAATTAAGACAGTTGATATGCCTAAATTAAGAAAATACGCTACAGTTTGATGCATATTTTTTTCACTATGAATTGAGATACCAGATAACAATTCCGCTTCTGTTTCATTAGGAATAATGATATCAGTCAATGATAGTAAAGACTTAGGCAATTCAACCGCTGGAGCTGGATTTAATACGGTAGTCACTTTATGCTCACGTGCAATTTTAAAAGCCTGTTCAATGGCTTCAATTGGTATTTCTAGTTGGGCAACCACGTAATCTGCATCACTAAACGCTTCCTTGTTCTTATCAACATCAGTAGCACTTAAAGTCATATTCGCACCACCATAAACAAGTATCGTATTTTGTCCTTCCTCATTGACAGTAATAAATGCTTGTCCAGTCTCTTCATCTTCTGAGATTAATATATAATTTGTATTGATTTGAGCCTTTGCAAAATCTTCAATGATAAACTGTGCATTGCCATCTGTACCAACTTTACTAATAAACGTAGTATCCGCTGCTAATCGACCAGCTGCAATCGCTTGATTGGCACCTTTTCCTCCACCAAATTCACGTTGAGCTTGATTAATATGTAACGTTTCTCCAGGCTTTGGAAAACGTTTAACATTAAGAAATTTATCTACATTTGTTGAACCTACGACTATGACTTTATTCTTGTTCATTGTCATAACACCTTCTTTAATTTGGCTTTAAAAAATCATTTTAATTAGAATGTTACGTTCGATTCTAATACAATATTTGAATACAGTGTAATTTCTCCGGTACGTATATTTCCTTTATTTAATGGTGACTTTAGCATGGCTTTCATCTCTGAATGTGCAATAAATTCAATTTCAACATTTTCAGAGATGAGTTGCTTAATCGCTTTTAACTGACTCGCATTATGCGTTTTAATTTCTTCAGCTAAGTACATTTTCTGTATTTTCATTTCAGTAAGCACATTTTCTAGCACACCAATAAAGCGTGGTAGTTCTTTCGTCACTGCTAAATCAATACGATGACTATCGTTAGGAATGGGCATGCCCGCATCATTGATAGTTAATAAATCAAAGTGACCTAATGTTGAGATTGCTTGTGAAACATGGCTATTTAATACTGTTGTCTTTTTCATAAATTTCAACCTTTCACTCTATTATTTTATAAATACTGTTATTGATGCTGCTACTAATATTAAGACTAACCCCACAATAGTAATCATTAATTCTTTTGATGTTTTCTTTTGATTTAAAAAGAAAATCCCAGTTAAAGTAGCAAGAACCACAGATGTTTGCGATAATACAAATCCTGTTGCTAAACCATTCATATTAGGTTGTGCTGAAATTAAATATGTTAAAGCAGCAAATGCAAAGAAAAATCCTGAGATTACTTGCTTCCAACTTACTACTTCCTTAAATACATTACCTTTTGACATATTCACAAAGCCATAAATAACTGCCACAATGACCATGCCAATTGCTTGAGGTAAAAACGCCTTAAATCCACCAATATCCGTTGCTTGTGGAGCAGATGAATAAATCCAGTAACCAATTTCACCTATTAATAATAAAATGACCGCACTTCTAAGATTTTTACTAAATTCTTGTTCTTTTGTTTCAGTCCACACAGTCATACGTGCTCCAATTAAAATAACAACTAATGCTAAGAAACCGACAATTTTATTTGCTATACCAGGCCAATTACCTAAAGCGAAAACGCCCCATAATGAAGCACCTAGCAATTGAAATGCCGTAGTAATTGACATTGCTCTTGAAGAGCCGACCAACTCAAATGCTTCAAACGTAATAATTTGACCAAATGCCCAACCAGCACCTGAGATAAGTGAGAATACTAAAGCCATACCTCCAGGTAACCCAATACCTTTAAACAAGGCTAAGATGATTGCAAAGATTAGCGTACCTACCGTTGCACCAAAGATTTGATTGACTGGTCGTCCCCCAAATTTTGAAGCGATTGTAGGGAAAAGTCCCCAACCTAAAAGAGGTCCTAATCCTATTAAAATTGCTATAAAGTCCATATGCCACCTCTAAATTTTTATAATATGTATCTAAAACTTTCACTCAATCATCATACTACTAATCCTTTTACCTGTATACGCTTACAACATATATCATATAATTTTCTTAAAATAGCTCATTTTTTATTTAAAAAAACATCTAAAAATTGAAAATATGTAACTTCCAATTTAAAGTTGGATATTTTAACCACTTCATTTTAAAAAGCACATTAAAAGTTATCTTCATTTAACTCTTAATGTGCTTGTCCTATCTTGATATTGAATTTTTATCGGTTACCAACATCATGACCAACGTCAACAGATTTCTTATTTTTATCATAGACTGCGCCTTGGACACTACCAAAGTTAGGGTCATTATGCTTTTCTTGAACACCATAACCGAGACCTTTAAAAATATTGATATCTTCATCATTCATCGCATTTTCATAAAAGATAGTACCACCATCATTGTAAAATCTAGGTTTATTGATTGACTCTTGAAGTGTGCCATTACCATTCACATAGTCAACAATCACTTCATTCAAGATTGTTGGGATTTTGTTACCACCAGGTGTACCTATACCCATATAGAAATTGGGACCAACAATAATAGATGGTGAAATAAATGATCTTGGTGCTTTATGAGGCTCTCCATAGTTAGGACTTGCAGCATTCTTAGAAAAATCCCCTAGTGAGTTATTCATGTAAAATCCTTCTTTAACATAGTCCCCTGAACCAAAATAACTTGATAGTGTATTAGTTGTACTTACAAGCTTACCTTGTTTATCAATCACAACAAAGTGCGTCGTACTAGTATTATCTGTTCTGATTTGATTAAAATCACTGCCATTATCTGTATTACCGCCAACATTAACTTTATTTAACTGTCCTAGTAAATAATCATCTGAAAGATATTGTTCATTGCTTGGTTCAGAACCACTAACTATATCTCTATTTTGATACATTAAATCACGAGATTTAATCATTGCAGTAATAAAGTTATTTCGATCTGAGATATCTTGATTTTCTTTTTCATCTATTTTTAAACCTTGAAGCATTAATGTACCACTCAATGGATTAGGTGCAGAGTATACTTTATTATTTTTATAGTCAACACTGACTGGTTCTTTTTGTTCTGTTCTGAATGTTGTAAAGTCTTTTTCCGTTAATTTATTATCTAGTTGTTTCGATATACTCTTGCCTACATCTTTGTAGAAGTAATCAGGTCCTTTATCACGAATCTTTTTCAATGTATCTGCAAGGTGATCTTGTTTAACAATATCCCCTTCACGTACACTTTTAGATCCTTTGTAGAATGGAGAATTATGATCTATTTTTCTTCCATATAATTTTAAACTTCTTTCTAATTCTGAATCTACTTCAAAACCATCCTCAGCTAAAGGAATAACATAGTTAAAGATTTTCTTTTCATCCATTTTTCCTTCTTTTTCATGCATATCATGCATTCCTCTAACAAGACCTGGAACACCAATTTTATCGCCTTGCTTATAATTATAAGAAGACATCGTTTTATATTCGTAAGCTTTAGGTGTTTCACCATCTTTACCATTATACGTTAGTGTAGCACCACCACCGCCTAATCCAGATGAATGTGGTTCAGTTACAGCTAAAGCATATGCTACACCTTCAGCGGCATCGACAGCATTACCTCCATCTTCAATAATTTTGTTACCGACTTTCATAGCGATTTTATTATTAGAGGCTACACCGTAATTCTTCTGATTGCCTGATTGTTTATGATTGATGATTTTATTTTCATATAGTGTGTCTTTGTCCACTTTTTTTTCTGTTGTAAAGAAATAAAAAAGGAACGAAATGACAATGGTTATAACTAAAATGACACTTAAGGTCACTTTATTATATATATTCATACTTAGCTTGCCCCTTTTGAAAGATATTGCTGTTCTCCAGTTTTCAATTCATGTTGTTCATAAGTATCTAAGCCTTCATTTGCTCTTGCAAAAGTTACTAATAAAAAGATAACAATTACGACAATAACAACAACTATTGGTAACCAGTGCTTTTTAATATTCAAACGTATAACCTCCACTATTATCAGATTTTAGGTCAATAGATTTATCTTTGATATTATTCTTGAATCGTACGTGATCCATCTTGTTCATATCATCTTTAGAGATTTTTCCATCTTTTGATTGAATTGGTGTGATATGGAATTTGTTATGCGCTCCGTTCCAATCTTGTTGCACGACCATTCCTTTTTGATTTTTAGATAAGAAATCATCTGATGTCGTATTACCTAAACTATAAAAGATGGGTGTGTGTTTGTATTTTTCTACTCTTTGTACAACCGAATTATGACCAATAATTACATCTGCACCTGCATCAGCTAATGCATGGGCATATTCTTTTTGTCTTGTCGTCACATTTCGTTCGTTAGGAATACCCCAATCAACATTTACAACGACATAGTTGTTGTTTTCCTTTAATTTTTTGATTAAAGGATAGAAAATATCTGGATCTAGGCTAATTGAAGTCGTATTCTTTAAAGATTTTGTATAATTAGACTCAATATCCGTAAATGAGACATTCGCTATTTTCTTTCCTTTAACATTTTGTTGAACCGTTTTACTATTGATTGGGTTTGAACCGTTACCTGTTAAAAAGTTATAGCCTGCTTGAGAATCAACCTTTCTCATTAAAGCTGTAGCTTGAATGTTATCAATTGATTCATTAATCAAGTTTACACTTTTAATATTATGCTTGCGTAAAAACATAATATTTTCTAAATTCTTATTCATATCTTCCTTTTGATTCTTTGAAAATTCATTAACTATAAGTGAACCAGTAGAGAAATCACTATGATCTAAAGCATCTCGAACTCCTTTAAATACTTCATTTAAGTTATTTTGACGAATATGTTTGTTTAAAGTAATATCGCCTAAATACGTAAGTCGAATACTATTTCCACTTTTGGCATCACTTTTAACAGGATCGACATGTATTGCCCTAACTGCAAATATCAATAAAATTAAAGCTATTAAAAGCACGATTGCCGTAGAAAGTGTATTTCTTCTTTTATGCCTTTTCGACTGTTTAAGTAACCACTCCCTGGGCGATAATCGTTTATTCTTTTTCATTATTACGCGCTCCTTGTTCGTGATTAGTTGATGAAACTATATAAAAACAAGATGACATAAGTAATACACGTTAATAACATTGTAGTTGAAAGTGTAATCACTACACCCTGTTTTTGAATCGTATTGGCAATGATTCCTGGAATAACAACACCTATACCTGATACTTCAACCATTTCAAATGGTGTTAACGGATAAAGGAGATCAAAGATAAACTTTAGTACCATCCCTGTTAAAATCATTGCTGCGAATTTTCTTCTTCCGTATAAGATTACCCATTTACTAATACCATTATTACTGTCTCTTATACACATCTGACGCTGCCGACGACTCCTTACGTGTAG
>ERZ1031010.67-NODE-67-length-13194-cov-23.795114_pt1 | contig 13194 bp, 10 predicted proteins | sample MGYA00518594_ERZ1031010 | MGnify/ENA primary metagenome ERZ1031010 (study PRJEB33718, sample SAMN03159722) | human skin metagenome | collected 2014-05-20 | study: EMG produced TPA metagenomics assembly of the PRJNA266117 data set (Human skin bacterial metagenome... | reverse complement strand
GAGATCTACACGTAAGGGGTCGTCGGCAGCGTCAGATGTGTATAAGAGACAGATTGTATTTTTTTAGTATCGCAAATCCTAACCCATATAAGTGGTTAAATGAATTATATGAACCTTATAAAGATGAATTAAAACAACAAAAGATGTTAGAGTTACTCAATGAGCTCGCTATGATTTTCTTAAAAGCGGGGCATGAAGAATTACAAAAAAGTTATGACTTATATTCTATGATGGAAAATGTTGAGAAACAGTTGGAAGTTGTCGAAGCGGAACGCCAATTTATTGCTATGGTGTTAGAAGGTAATATTTTAAATACAGAAGTCATTGTAAACCATGAATTTGTAAGTCGTTTCCCATCTGTTACGACTAAAATTAGAGAAGCTAACGAGGGTATGGAAGACGCTTTAGAAGATGCTAAAGAACATTATGATAAGTACAAAAAATTAGTTATGAAAGTAAAAAACGACTATTTTTCAAGAAATGAAGATGATTTAAAAGCCGATATGAATCAACTCGCGCCGCGTGTTGCTTATTTAACACATATTGTTCAAGATGTAATTGAAACATTTAGTGCACACAAACGTAGTAGAAATGTATTGGATTTTGCTGATTATGAACATTTTGCATTACAAATACTGACTAATGAAGATGGGACACCTTCTGCAATTGCTGAGTTATATCGTGAGCATTTCAAAGAAATTCTTGTAGATGAGTATCAAGATACGAATCGTGTACAAGAGAATATTTTATCTTGTATTAAAACAGGATGCGAGCATGATGGTAATTTATTTATGGTTGGTGACGTTAAACAATCTATTTATAAGTTTAGACAAGCAGATCCTAGTCTTTTTATAGAGAAATATTATCGTTTTTCAAATGAAGGAATCGATAGTGGAATGCGTATTGATTTATCTCAAAATTTCCGTTCTCGACAAGAAGTACTTTCAACGACTAATTACTTATTTAAACATATGATGGACGAGCAAGTAGGTGAAATTACCTATGATGAAGCAGCCCAACTTTATTTTAGTGCACCTTATGATCAAGTGGAGCATCCAGTTCAATTACGCGCGTTGGTTGAAGCTAATTCAGAAGATAGTGATTTAACTGGAAGTGAGCAAGAGGCTTATTATATTGTTGAACAAGTTAAAGATATTTTAGAAAATAAAAAGGTTTACGATATTAAGTCTCAAGAATATCGAAATGTTACATATAAAGATATCGTTATTTTAGAAAGAAGTTTTAGTCAAGCACGTAACCTTCAACAAGCATGTAAAAATAATGACATTCCTTTTCATGTTAATAGTAGAGAAGGTTATTTTGAACAAACAGAGGTCCGTTTAGTTCTATCATTTTTAAGAACTATTGATAATCCATTACAAGACGTATATCTTGTAGGATTAATGCGCTCTGTCATTTATCAGTTTACTGAAGATGAATTAGCTGAAATACGCGTAGAGAGCCCAAATGATGATTATTTTTATCAATCTATTGAAAACTATATAATAAATAACAATGCGAAGCCACAACTAGTGGATAAATTAAAATACTTTATTAAAGATATTCAAAAATATCAAAAATGTAGTCAAAGTGTACCCGTTTATCAACTTATTGATCAATTTTATAATGATCATTATGTGATTCAATACTTCAGTGGTCTGATTGGTGGCAGAGGAAGAATAGCAAATTTATATGGTTTATTTAATAAAGCTATTGAATTTGAAAACTCTAGCTTTAGAGGTTTGTTCCAATTCATTCATTTTATTGATGAATTGATTGATCGTGGTAAGGATCTTGGTGAAGAAAATGTTGTCGGTCCAAATGATAATGTAGTCCGAATGATGACGATTCATAGTAGTAAAGGGTTAGAGTTCCCATTTGTCATTTATTCAGGTCTCTCTAAAAAATTTAATAAAGGTGACTTGAATGGTCCTGTGATTTTAAATCAACAATATGGTTTAGGAATGGATTATTTTAATGTAGAAAAAGGTATGGCATACCCTTCACTATCTTCTGTAGTATTTCGAGCGATTAATGAAAAAGAATTGATATCAGAAGAGATGAGACTCATCTACGTGGCATTAACACGTGCTAAGGAACAGCTTATCTTAATAGGAAGAGTTAAAGATGAAAAAGAATTATCACAATATGAGCAGTTAGCAATTTCAGGTACGCACATTGCTGTCAATGAGCGGCTTACAGCTACTCATCCATTTGTACTTATTTATAGTATTCTAGCGAAACATCAATCTTCATTATTACCAAATGAACATAAGTTTGAAAGTAGTATTGAAACGTTAGGTTCTGAAGTTCAGCCACGTGTAACGATTTCTATTGATCACTATGAAGATGTTTCTACAGAAGAGGTTATCTCTAAAAATGACTATAGATTAGTTAATGATATCAATCACCTTGATACTGGTAATGAAGAGGTTAAAACTAAAATTCATTATCAACTTACTTATGAATATCCATACCAAGATGATATAGTGAAACCTTCTAAACAATCAGTTTCTGAACTCAAGCGTCAGTTTGAAACTGAAGAAAGTGATACGAATTATGATCGTGTGAGACAATATCGTGTTGGAGTTGCAACATATGAGCGTCCGAAATTTTTAAGTCACAATAACAAAAGAAAAGCTAACGAAATCGGTACATTAATGCATACAGTTATGCAACATCTTCCTTTCAAAGAAGAGGGTATGGATAAAGAAGAACTTAATCAATATTTAGATGATTTAATCAATCAAAATATCATTGAAGATAATGCCAAACAAGATATTAAAATTAATGAAATTATGCAATTTATTGATAGTTCGCTTTATAAAGAAATTGCACAAGCAGATAAAATTTATACTGAATTACCTTTTGTTGTTAATCAAGCGAAAGTAGATCAATTAACCGAAGAAGATGGAGATGTATCAATTATTCAAGGTATGATTGATTTAATCTATAAAAAAGATGGACAATACTGCTTTGTTGATTATAAAACGGATGCTTTTAATAGAAGAAAGGGAATGACTGATGAAGAAATTGGACATCAACTTAAAAAGAAGTATAGCATTCAAATAAAGTATTATCGTAATACTTTAGAAACGATACTTAAACAGCCTGTGAAAGGTTACTTATACTTTTTTAAGTTTGGCAAGTTAGAAATTGATGTGTAACAAATTGTCGACTGATAATGCCATGTTGTTTATGAATATTAAGTAGTAATCGCATGGTAATTTTTAAGATAATGCACTCAAATTTTAATTACGAAATTTCTTAATTTTCTTACTTATATATTTGTTATTTGAACATAGATGTAGTTATAATATGTAATAAGATATAGATGAGGAGTTGATTATGAATGAAATTTCTATCATTCAAACACAATGACAGAACTTCATATGGTGTGAAAGTAAAACGTGAAGATGCTGTTTGGGATTTGCCAATGGTTTTTGCAGAGTTTGGTGAAGAAGATTTTAATCCTAAAACATTACTAGAAGGTTTACAACAAAACCAAACATTAGATTTTCAAGAACAAGTACGTAAAGCAGTTGTTGCAGCTGAAGATAGTGGTAGAGAAGAAAATTTCAAATTTTCATTTAAAGATATCGAATTTTTACCACCTGTAACTCCACTTAACAATGTAATTGCATTTGGACGTAACTACAAAGACCATGCTAGCGAATTAAATCATGAAGTTGATAGTTTATATGTATTTACTAAAGCGGCGTCATCTTTAACCGGAGATGAATCAACAATTCCTAATCATAAAGATATCACTGATCAGTTAGATTACGAAGGGGAATTGGGTATTGTAATTGGTAAATCGGGAGAGAAAATCCCTAAAGGTTTAGCATTAGATTATATATACGGTTATACAATTATTAACGACATTACAGATCGTACAGCTCAAAGCTCTCATGACCAGGCTTTCTTATCTAAAAGTTTAACTGGAGCATGTCCAATGGGTCCTTATATTGTTACGAAAGATGAACTACCCACGCCAGAGAATGTAAATATTGTGACTAAAGTAAATAATGATATTCGTCAAGATGGCAATACTGGTGAAATGATTTTAAAAATTGATGAACTTATCGAAAAAATTTCTAAGTATGTAGCATTACATCCTGGTGATATTATTGCTACAGGCACACCTGGTGGCGTAGGGGCAGGATTACAACCACCACAATTTTTACAACCAGGTGATGAAGTTAAAGTAACAATTGATAATATTGGAACATTAACGACTTATATTTCAGAAGAATAGCAACAAGTCAGGTTAAATTCGAAATATTCAAAGTATGTAATGACTACTACTACTAACAAAATAAAAATGCACCTACGAAGTGATGTGCACCCCAGAAGTTGGACTAAAAATCTAACTTAGTGGGGTGTATTTTTGCTACACGTATTCAAAGATGTTGAAAGTTCTAATGAAAATAAATGCTCACGTAACATCAAATACGATAATATAAGTTATGATAAACTAGAAAAATATATATGGGGGACAAGTATGCTACATGTCCATATTTTAAGTTGGGTATTGGCAATTATTTTGTTTATCGCAACTTATATGAATTATTCCAAGACACAAGGTGCATCACCTTATTATAAACCTTTACATATAGCATTAAGATTATTCATGTTATTAACTCTAATTTCTGGTTTTTGGGAATTAATTGAAGAGTTTATGGCTACTTCTCATGGTGATGGTAATCATATGTTATTAACGCTAAAAATGTTATGTGGTTTAGCGGTTATCTGATTAATGGAAATATCTATTGTCAGAAGAAAGAAAAAAGATCTAAGTCACAAATTCTTTTGGATTACAATTGTCTTAATTGTTATTACTATGGCAATAGACATTATTTTACCATGGGGTCCAATTTCGAAAATGTTCGGACTAGGATAGATTTTTAGACAATATTTAGACTGAAAATAATGAGTTTTACACTTTTTAGTTTAAAAATATGAATAAAAATTTAATCACCATTAATGAAGAACAATACATCGCCTTATTAAAGATAACAATAGCCATCTTTATAAGGCGATGATATTATAATTTTGCTTTACACCCAAATCATATTAATTAAATCTTTAGGGGGCTGTATGGAGGGCATAAGCAACTTCGAACTCTGTTAACTCATCAACTGTCATATGATTCATCATTGCCATAGATAAAATATCTATCCTTTTATCTATGCCTTGCTGTCCGACAGCAGCTGCACGTAAAAGTTTACGCGATTCTTTTTCATAGTAAACTCTTAAATGAATAGGTGAATTTCCTGGGTAATAACCAGCGTGTGCACCCCATGCAAGTGGAACTTGAGCTGGCAAATCAACATGTCGATAATGGGATGTAATGATATCACCTAAGGCATAAATATTAGGAATGTTTGTTTGGAAAGCATCATTGACTGGTATAAAACCACGGTCATCTAATTTTATATTTGAAGATTGAATGAAATTTGAATTTGGGTGTGTGCCAATACCTTCGATGATAAGATCATATGTCTCTATTTTACCTGAAGTAAAGGTAATTTGGTGTCCATCAATTTGACTGATTTCTTCATTTAATCTATAAGTAATGCCTCTTTTTTCTAACTCATCAATAATAGGTTGATTTATATCTTGGTCCATGAGTTTATTGATTTGTTTAGAACGATGAATTAATGTAACGTCTAAACCACGGTCATATAAATTTTCAAGAACTTCTAATGAAATATAACCTGCGCCTACCACAAGTGCACGGGTTGCTTGCTTTTCATTAATATACTTTTCAATGGCATCAGTATCTTCAAGATTTCTTAAAGTAAATGTTATTGGACTATCGAATCCTAAATGATTCGTACCTGCTCCTGGACTGAGGATAAGTGTGTCATAAGATTCTTCAAAAGTTTCATTAGTATGACGATTTAAGACAGTAATTGTATTTTTTTATAATTAATTGCTATGACTTCATGCTATGTTTTAACTGAAATGTACTTTTTGGCATCAAACTCCACTGGGGTATAAGCTAATACTTTACGACGATGATTTACTTTATTTCCAAGGTAATAAGGTAAGGCATAGTTGACAAAACTCATATCTCTATCTTTTTCAAAAACTACTATTTCACTCTTTTTATCTAAACGACGAATTTGACTTGCACAAGTTGCACCTCCTGCAACTGCACCAACAATTACAATTTTTCTCATAAAGTTACTCCTTTTTTATTTATATTCTCTATATTAAAAAAGGATGGCATTTCAAGGTCATTCCGTTCATAATTTAGTAATAACGTATTTTTAAGTCGAAAAAATCGTTTAAATAACGACCTATACCATCGTTATTATTATTATATGTAGTGTGATCAGCTATATCTTTTAATTCTTTTAAACCATTGTCCATAGCGATACCATAAGTGGCGAATTTAATCATCTCAATATCATTATCTTCATCACCAAAAGCAATAATATGTTTGTCATCAATGTTTAAATATTCCATAGCGTGCTTGATACCGCGTGCTTTATTAATACCGCGCTTGACGATTTCAATAACTGGGAATGGTGCTCCCCAACGACGATGCTCTATGTTTTCAGCATAGAAGTGTGTTAACATTTCTTTAATTTTAGGGATATTTTCCTCATCAGCTTCTACGAGTAGTGAGGTAGGTGCCTCTTTAAGATGATCAAGTAAATTACCCGTTTGTATTCGCGGATTACCCATTGAAAAACCCTCAAAAAGACGGGGATCATGGTTATTGATAAAGACATAATCTTTTACTTCTGCAATAATATTAGTTACATGAGATCGTTGTAATGCAGAAATAATATTTTTAGAGATTTCTATATCCAATACTTCATGAATGGTTTCAAAATCTTTTGCTTTAGGATGATGGACAAATGCACCATTGAAATTAACTACAGGTGTATCCATATTTAATTCATGATAGTAAATTTGGCTAGCTCTATAAGGTCTGCCTGTTGCTATCATGATATAATGTCCGCGCTGTTGTAATTCTGTTAATACTTGTTTGGTATAAGATGAGATTTCTTTATTGTCATTTAATAATGTTCCATCTAAATCTAAACAAATTAAATAAGGTTGCATAGATGTCTCCTTGTGTGAATAATAATCATGTATCAGTATCATAGCATTTTATTGGCGTTTTGTCGGATATTTGATATATTAGTGTAAAGAAATTTTAGAGAGGTGATACTGATGGAAGAAGCGTTAAAAGATAGTATCTTAGGAGCTCTTGAAATGGTAATAGACCCTGAATTAGGGATTGATATTGTTAATTTAGGTTTAGTATATAAAGTTGATGTTGATGATGAAGGATTATGTACAGTTGAAATGACATTAACGTCTATGGGGTGTCCTTTAGGACCACAAATCATTGATCAAATCAAAGGTGTGTTAGCTGAAATTCCTGAGATTTCAGAAACAGAAGTGAATATCGTGTGGAATCCACCTTGGAATAAAGATATGATGTCACGCTATGCAAAAATTGCATTAGGTGTTGGCTAAGTTTATAAGATTGATAAAAAAGAGTAGTGCACATTTTTAAATAAAAGTGTGAGGCTATTCTTTTTTTATACGTAATAAATTAAATTTAAATATTTGTTGTAGCTTCTTTTTTAATCGTAGTTAAGAATTTTTTAATAAATTCTAATTGCTATATAAATTGAATTGATGTTACAAATATATTATAATAAATAAAGCTTGCTATTTTTTATGGGAATGATAATTCTCACAATTAATGATTAATTAGTGCAAATTATTTAAAAAGTAATTAAGAAAAATAGGGCAATTTTGGCATAAGCTATTTAGAGACAGCAAGAAAAATTTAATGATAATAAATTAAGACAAATGTGTGTATCTATAATGAATAATTGTTGGAGTAATAGTTACTAGTCTAACGAAATTTGTTATTAATAGGGAAGAATGTTAAATGGAAAAAGAATTAAAGAAAGGTCATCGTCGTGGTAAAATGCGCTACATGCCTGGGCTTGATGGCTTGCGAGCGATTGCAGTTCTTGGGATTATTATTTATCATTTAAATAAAAAATGGCTTACCGGCGGTTTTTTAGGCGTAGATACTTTCTTTGTTATATCAGGATTTTTAATTACAAGTCTTTTGTTAAAAGAGTATGAAGAAACGGGAGTTATTAATCTTAAAGATTTTTGGTTACGACGAATTAAAAGGTTACTACCAGCTGTTTTAGCTTTGCTTATTATCGTTGGTTTAGCTACACTCATTTTTCAACCAGATAATATTGTAAAAGTTAAACATGATATTATAGCATCAATATTTTATGTGTCTAATTGGTGGTATATAGCCAAAGATGTTAACTATTTTGAACAATTTTCTTTTATGCCTTTAAAGCATTTATGGTCACTAGCTATTGAAGAACAGTTTTACTTATTCTTCCCAGCTATACTTATTACGCTCTTATTGACTTTAAAGAAAAAGAGAAATGTAGCGATTATATTTTGGATTATTTCATTAATTTCACTCTTGTTAATGGTTATCATTTCACAACTACATATAAATCATTCACGAGTTTATTTTGGAACCGATACAAGACTTCAGACATTATTATTGGGAGTTCTTTTAGCATTTATATGGCCACCATTTAAACTAAAAGCACAGCCACCTAAGACATTAAAAGCTGTCATTGATACAGCTGGAATTATTGGCATAGCATTTTTAATTTTATTGTTCTTTATTGTTGGTGATGAGGATGATTGGATTTATAATAGTGGATTCTATATTATTTCGGCTATGTCATTATTGATTATAGCGAGTGTTGTTCACCCAACTACATTAGTTTCAAAAGTACTAGGAAATCCACTGTTCGTATATATCGGTAAACGATCATATAGTTTGTATTTATGGCATTTTGCGGTAATAAGCTTTATCCATAGTTATTTTATTGACGGTCAGATACCTGTTTATGTCTATGTAGTAGATATCATCTTAACAGTAGTATTAGCAGAATTATCTTATAAATATGTTGAAACGCCATTTAGAAAACGAGGTATTAAGGCGTTTACTATTAAAAAGCGATTTAAACCTCAATTTATTAGAACAATGGTAACGATTCTTTTAGCATTACCGCTTATTCTAATATTAGCAGGAGCTTTTGATAAATTAGGTAAAGATAATATTTCAAATAAAGAACAATCCTTTAATACGAATGAATCTGACCAATATCTAATTCACATGATACCTATAGATAACATTACATTAACTGGTGATGGTAAAACTAAAGAAGGTAAGGATAAAGATGATGTTTATACGAATATTAAGCCACTGTTAATCGGGGATTCCGTGATGGTTGATATTGGAGAGCAATTTAAATCTAGAGTTCCTAAAGCTAACATTGATGGTAAAGTAGGAAGAAATCTTTATCAAGCACTTCCTTTAGTTGACAGTAACTATAAACATTACAATAAATCATCAGACCAAGTTGTTTTGGAATTGGGTACAAATGGTGATTTTACGAAAGAACAATTAGATAACTTAATCGATAAATTTGGTAAGGCACAGGTATATCTCGTCAATACCAGAGTAACAAGATCTTATGAAGGTCATGTTAATAAATTGATGGCTCAAGCAGCAAAAGATAAGAAAAATGTCACACTTGTTGACTGGTATAGTCGTTCAGAAGGACATACAGAATATTTTGCACCTGATGGTATTCATCTTGAAAATTCAGGTGTAGAAGCACTTACAGACGAAATATTAAAAAATATGAAGAAGAATTAATACATTTAAAGAACTAAGGCTTAATAGTTGAATATAAAAGTGATAGGTAATATAATAAAATTAAGGTCAAAGAAAGTCAAAGTCAAATTGACGAACTTTTGATCTACTCTCAATGATAGAGGTGAAGTAATTTGGATATCAATCAAATGACATATGCTGTTCAAGATGCTTTACAAAAAGCTGTTGAGGTCAGTAAAGAATGCGAATTGCAAAATATTGAAAGTGAAGCTTTATTAAAAGCATCAATTGAAGAAAATGATAGTTTATTTAAAAGTATTTTAGAAAGAGCAAATATTGATATTAATCAACTCGTAAAAGCATACGACAATAAATTAAACAATTATCCTAAGGTACAAGGTGATAATGTACAATATGGACAATTTATAAGTCCTAAAACGAATGAATTATTGAACAAAGCAAAAAGCTATATGAAAGACTATGAGGACGAGTTCATCTCTATGGAACATTTGCTTAGAGCTGCAGTGGATAGTGATGAAACAACTCAGAAATATATAGGTAATAAATCTGAAGTAATAAAAGAAATTATAACTAAAGTAAGAGGGGAAAATCACGTGACATCACAAAATCCAGAAGTTAATTATGAAGCTTTAGAAAAATATGGCCGTGACTTAGTAGAAGAAGTTCGTCAAGGTAAAATGGACCCTGTTATTGGCAGAGATGAAGAAATCCGTAACACTATTCGTATCTTAAGCCGTAAAACTAAAAATAATCCTGTCTTAATTGGTGAACCTGGTGTAGGTAAAACGGCTATTGTTGAAGGATTAGCACAACGTATTGTACGCAAAGATGTGCCTGAATCATTAATAGATAAAACTATTTTTGAACTTGATTTAAGTGCATTAGTTGCGGGGGCAAAATATAGAGGTGAATTCGAAGAACGTTTAAAAGCTGTATTAAAAGAAGTTAAAGAATCTGAAGGACGCATTATTTTATTTATTGATGAAATTCATATGTTAGTTGGTGCAGGTAAAACTGATGGTGCAATGGATGCAGGTAATATGTTAAAACCAATGCTAGCACGTGGTGAATTACATTGCATTGGCGCAACAACTTTAAATGAATACCGTGAATATATCGAAAAGGATTCAGCATTAGAGCGTCGTTTTCAAAAAGTTGGAGTAAGCGAACCAGATGTTGAGGATACAATTTCAATTTTACGTGGCTTGAAAGAACGTTATGAAGTATATCATGGTGTACGTATTCAGGACCGCGCACTCGTTGCAGCAGCTGAATTATCAGATAGATATATTACTGATAGATTCTTGCCAGACAAAGCAATTGATTTGGTTGACCAAGCTTGTGCCACTATCCGCACAGAAATGGGTTCAAACCCAACTGAGTTAGACCAAGTCAATCGTCGCGTAATGCAATTAGAAATTGAAGAGAGTGCATTAAAAAATGAATCTGATAATGCTAGTAAACATCGTTTAGAAGAATTACAAGAAGAACTTTCTAATGAGAAAGAAAAACAAGCTTCACTACAATCTCGTGTAGAACAAGAAAAAGAAAAAATTGCGAAAGTACAAGAAAAACGTGCTGAATTAGATCGTAGTCGACAAGCACTTGAAGATGCTCAAATGAAAGGCAATCTTGAAAAAGCAGCCGAGTTACAATATGGTACAATTCCTCAATTAGAGAAAGAATTGAAAGAATTCGAAGAAGCATATCAAGATGAGACAGGCGAAGATAGTGAAAGAATGATTCGTGAGGTCGTTTCTGATGAAGAAATAGGAGATATCGTTAGTCAATGGACAGGTATTCCAGTTTCTAAACTTGTTGAAACAGAAAGAGAAAAATTATTAAGTTTAAGTGATATTCTTCATCAACGTGTTGTTGGTCAAGACCAAGCTGTAGATTTAGTGTCTGATGCAGTAGTCAGAGCACGTGCTGGAATTAAAGATCCTAATAGACCAATTGGTAGTTTCCTATTCTTAGGTCCTACAGGTGTAGGTAAAACTGAACTAGCTAAATCTTTAGCATCGTCATTATTTGATTCTGAAAAACACATGATTCGAATCGATATGAGTGAATATATGGAAAAACACGCTGTATCCCGTTTAATTGGTGCACCTCCTGGCTATGTTGGACATGATGAGGGTGGTCAATTAACTGAAGCAGTGAGACGTAATCCATATTCAGTTATCTTATTAGATGAAGTTGAAAAAGCACATAGCGATGTATTCAATGTGTTACTTCAAATCTTGGATGAAGGTCGATTAACTGATTCCAAAGGACGTAGTGTGGACTTTAAAAATACTATCATCATTATGACAAGTAATATCGGTTCACAAGTTTTACTTGAAAATGTTAAAGATGCTGGAGAAATCAGTGAAAGTATAGAAAAAGCCGTCATGGATAGTCTTCACGCATTCTTTAAACCAGAAATTTTAAATCGTATGGATGATATTGTGTTATTTAAACCATTATCAATCAATGATATGAGTATGATTGTAGATAAAATCTTAACTCAATTAAACATCAGATTATTGGAGCAACACATTTCAATTGAAGTATCTGATGAAGCTAAAAAATGGTTAGGTGAAGAAGCATATGAACCACAATTTGGCGCTAGACCACTAAAACGTTTTGTACAACGTCAAATTGAAACGCCACTTGCTCGTATGATGATAAAAGAAAGCTTGCCAGAAGGTACTATAATTAAAGTTGATTTAAATGATAATAGAGACTTAGATTTTAAAGTTGAAAGAACTATGGACTAATATAAATTTATAACAACTCAAGAGAGTGATAATAGTATCACTCTCTTGAGTTTTTTACATATAAGTAGTCAAACGCATAGGGGAATACTCTGTTTATCAATCACATTAAAAACTATTTAATCAAATATATAGTTGTATAATTAGTGAATATCATGATAATTAACTGGAAAATTCAGGGAAAGTGTCTTCGCCTATGAAGATGAAAAAATAAGCGTGTTAACTAAAAATAGTGGTTAACACGCTTAATTATTTAATAAATTACGATTCGTATTGGTTTAAGCCTTTGTTTGGTTTAAGTATTGGATCTAAAATAGCTACAATAATTGTAAAGATAACAGCTATGATAATAGGGTTAATTACATTTAGAGCTGGTCCGCTATTCAAGCTATTCAATACGAAGTTGACCATTTCGAGCAATAAAACTGCCCATATAAATGTCATGAGGTATCTCATTGTAATAACCTCCACTTGTTTATTCGTTACCTCTATTTTAAGTGATATAGAATCATTTGTATAGTATAAATCAATATATAAATGATTATTCATATTTGTTCATTAAAGAAGATGAGATTAAAATTTGTTAAAATAATCTTAAGAAAAATTTACCGGCGTAAAAAGTATCTCTGCTTGAGTTTAAAAATATGAATATGTTAAATTCTGTCTCTTATACACATCTCCGAGCCCACGAGACGCTACGCTATCTCG
>ERZ1031010.65-NODE-65-length-13591-cov-32.133644_pt1 | contig 13591 bp, 12 predicted proteins | sample MGYA00518594_ERZ1031010 | MGnify/ENA primary metagenome ERZ1031010 (study PRJEB33718, sample SAMN03159722) | human skin metagenome | collected 2014-05-20 | study: EMG produced TPA metagenomics assembly of the PRJNA266117 data set (Human skin bacterial metagenome... | reverse complement strand
CTATTTTGTTTATATTTGAAAAACTAGTGTTTGATAAAAGTTAACCATTTTCTATATGATATTGAATGTCAAATAATAACTCTACTTATCGTGTAAAATTTTCTTAAAAAGTTTCAATTTCTGTCATAAATAAAATTAATCTGTCAGGAAGAAAACGTGATATAATTATTGCTAAATAAATCACAATGTGTTACGGAGGTATTGATATGAAAGCTTATGAATATTTAAAGCCTGGTTATGCTCAATTAACGGACAAAGAGAAACCAACAATTGTTGATAGTACAGATGTCGTCATTCGAATGGTTAAAACAACAATATGTGGCACAGATTTACACATTATTAAAGGTGACACTCCAGAAGTTAAAGAACACACAACTTTAGGTCATGAGGGTATCGGTATTGTAGAAGAAGTTGGTGATAACGTCAATAATTTTAAAGTTGGTGACAAAGTTATCGTATCTTGTATCTCATCATGTGGCAAATGCTATTATTGTAAAAAAGGTATTTATGCACACTGTGAAAACGGTGGCGGTTGGATATTAGGTCACCTCATTAATGGAACACAAGCAGAGTATGTAAAAGTACCATTTGCCGATAATTCCTTATATCACGCTCCATCTAGCTTACAAGATGATGCCCTTGTGATGCTGTCAGATATACTTCCAACTGGTTATGAAATTGGAGTATTGAAAGGTAAAGTTAAACCTGGATGTACTGTTGCCATCGTAGGTGCTGGTCCAGTTGGTTTAGCGGCGTTATTAACAGCTCAATTTTATTCACCTTCAAAAATTATTATGATTGATTTAGATAATAATCGCCTAAAAAATGCCAAAGAACTTGGAGCAACACATGTTGTTAATTCTAAAAATCCTGAAGTAGCCATCCAAAAAGTCAAAGAATTAAATCATCGCGGTGTCGATGTTGCAATTGAAGCTGTAGGTATTCCGCAAACATTTGATTTATGTCAAAACTTAATCGGTGTAGATGGTACCATTGCAAATGTTGGTGTACATGGATTACCAGTGCAATTTGATATCGACAAACTATGGATTAAAAACATTAATGTAACTACTGGTTTAGTGTCTGCTAATACAACTGAAGAGTTACTTGAAGCACTTAAAAGTAAAATCATCCAACCTGAACAGCTCGTTACACATTATAGTAAACTAAGCGACATAGAAAATGCTTATGATTTATTTAGAAATGCTACGGATCACAAGGCCATCAAATTAATCATCGAAAACGATATTACAGTTTAATATAAAAAATGACCTGATTGAAAAGACTATTGTCTTCCAATCAGGTCTTCATATTTAATATTTAAATATATTATCTAAAATATAACCACAAATATCCTATAAATACCGGAAGTGTTGAAACAGAGTTGTTGAGCATATGAACCATCATACTATCTTTAATATTCCGTCTCCTATCATAAGCTAGATATAATGCACATCCCATGAAAAAGTATAATGCATATGAAAAAATATTTGTTGATAAATGTTGAGAACTAAAAACCAGAGACGAAAGAATCAATGGTAACCAGAATCGGCATTTCATAAATAAGGTTTCTTTAAATATACCTCGGAAGAGTAGCTCCTCAAGATAAGGTCCAATAACGCATATCATTAAAACAACTGTGATAGCGATTGAGATATGTGGTAAATGATCTTTTTGCATGAATACACTTAAGCTTTCATCAATATTCTTCTCATTTGCAGTACTATCACTTCCAGTAAATGTGAGCATTAAAATACTACCCCCAATACTAAAAGCAGTTGCTAATAAGAAAAACCCTATATTAATTAAAATATCTTTACCTCTTATTCTTTGATGTGGATCTTCATATGTATGATTTAAATAGTAACCTCTAACGAGCCAAATAATTAATAATACTATCCCTAATATCAACATACTTACCGCAATGGTTGTTAAGTTCCTTAATTGAGTTGAAAAAGACAATGCTAAAAGTGAAATGGCAAGGGGTATTTGTATCAATACAATCATACCGATAAACATCAATATATTTAAAAATTTGTTACCTTTAGCCCTTCTTCTAGAACGTTTATCTTGCTTCAAGTTATCCATATTACCTCATTGCCCCTCCTACTCTAAGATATTTATTCTAACATCAACATTGCCGATAATTAACTTTATTGTCAACTCAACAGTCATCTTCTTTCACAACAAAATCTCATATGTATAATAAAAATGGAGATAATTTACCATCACTAATAAACATCTCCATTCAAGATTAATTTAAATGCTTTGATTTAAATCGTTATTTAATTTTCATAATAGATTTTTCAAGATCCACTTGTTTAACATCTTCAATCGTTAAAATTTTATCTCCTAGATTTGTAATAATGACTGGGGTAATTACACTTGGAGCGTTCTCTTTCAAGTAAGCTAAATCAACCTTCATTAATGGTTGACCTTGGGTTACAGGTTCATCAGCATTAACTAAACTTTCGAAACCTTCCCCATTTAGTTTAACTGTATCAATACCAATATGAATTAAAACTTCGACTCCCGTATCTGATTCTAAACCAATAGCATGTTTAGTTGGGAATATCGTTTTAACTGTACCATCAAATGGTGCTACGATTTCACCAGTTTCAGGTATAAATCCTACACCATCACCTATCATTTTTTCAGAAAATACTTTATCTGGAACATCTGATAGTGGAATAATTTCTCCAGTACCTGGTGCGTAGATTTCAGTTTCAATAATATCTTCAACATGTACAGGCGCATCTGAAGTTTCTTCAGTAACGGTTGTTTCGCTTGGTTTAGTTATTTCACCACTCATAATTTTAGCCATATCATGCTTAATTTGATCAGATTTAGGTCCAAAGATGGCTTGCATATTATTTCCAACTTCAAGTACTCCTGAAGCACCTAAAGCTTTAAGTCCTGCGACATCTACTTTAGATTTTTCATTCACTTCCACTCTTAAGCGTGTAATACATGCATCTAAATGTTTGATATTTTCTTTGCCGCCCATTGCTTTTAACACATCGAATGGTAATTGACTCGCAGACGTGTTGGTAACTGTCGCCTGCTTATCTTCACGTCCTGGAGTCTTAAAGTTAAATTTAACAATAAGGTATCTGAAAGCAAAGTAATAGATTACCGCGTAAACTAAACCTACTGGAATGACCAGCCACCATGATGTCTTATTCGGTAAAATACCCAATAGGACATAATCTATGAATCCACCTGAGAAAGTATAACCTAGATGTACATGCAATAAATACAATGTTAAGAATGATAAACCATCAAGTATAGCGTGGATAAAGAATAGTAATGGTGCTACGAATAAAAATGAGAATTCTAAAGGTTCAGTAATACCAGTTAAAAATGATGTTAATGCTGCAGAAAGCATTAAACCCGCAACTACTTTTTTATTTTCAGGTTTAGCAGTATGATAAATTGCTAATGCTGCTGCAGGTAAACCGAACATCATGACAGGAAACTCACCTTGCATGAATTTACCAGATGTTAAATGTGCACCTTCACGTATTTGTTCGATAAAGATACGTTGGTCACCACGAATAATTTCTCCTGCTGCACTTTTCCAAGAACCAAACTCAAACCAGAATGGTGCATGGAAAATATGATGTAAGCCAAATGGTATTAATAGACGTTTAATAAAGCCGAATGAAAATACCGCTAAACCTGTATTAGAGTCTAATAATCCTTCACTAAATGCATTTAATCCATTTTGAATAAATGGCCAGATGATTGCCATCGGGAAAGCTAAAATGAACGAAGTTGTCGCCATCATAATCGGTACAAATCGTTTACCTGCGAAAAAACCTAAGTATGATGGTAGAGAAATGTTGTAAAACTTGTTATAACACCAGGCGGCGAGAGCCCCGATAATAATACCGCCAAAGACACCAGTTTGTAGTGTCGATATACCAAGAACTTTAGCATATCCCTTAGATGGATCTGATAATTGTCCAGGAGTTACGTGTAAAAATGCTCCCATCGTTTTATTTAAAATAATAAAGCCGACAAAAGCTGCAATTGCTGCAACGCCATCCCCACCAGCAAGTCCTATTGCTACACCTAATGCAAAGATGATAGGTAAGTTATCAAAGATAATTCCACCTGCACCTGTCATCATGTTAGCGACTTGTTGAACGACATCATTTTTAATAAATGGTAAATAATGCTGCAACGATTCACCTTGGAAAGCTGTCCCAATTGCTAAAAGTAAACCAGCTGCTGGTAAAATCGCAACGGGTAACATCAATGCTTTACCAATACGTTGCAATTGACCAAATAGCTTCTTAAACATATCAATTCAATCCTCTCTAACTAAAATTCATGCATGTTGTTATAGAAAAAGACATGAACAAATAAGACCACTGCTTTCATTACAAGAAAGATTGGTAATTCTTATTTGCTCATGCCTGCATAATCAGTAACACGCAATCTATTTGATTCACATATAGTATACATGTTTAATAAAGCGTTTACAAGAACAATTTCAAAAAAGAACTCGACATTTTAATCGAATTCTTAAAGAAAGCACCTATTATAAGAAGCGTTTTGCAGCTACAGAGATTGGTGGGATCTGATCAAAGTCTAAATTTTTATCTTCAGTGATTGATCTATAAGCCCATTTACTATAGCCAAATGCTTCTTCATTAACGATTTTACCTGGTAATGGTGCAGCGTTTGGATCTACATGTACATCTACAATTGTTGGTACATCTTGAGCCATAGCTTCTTCAACAATGTCATCTAGACGACTAGCGTCTCTAACAACATAACCTTTACCACCAACAGCTTCAGCGAATTTAGCGTGATCCATATCAGAGAAATCAATTGCGTATTCTAATTCACCAGCGGCTTGTTGTTCATATTTAATGAATGATAACTGTTTATTATTTAACACAAAGATGGTCATTGGTAAATCATATTGTACAGCTGTTGCGAAATCTTGCATTACCATTTGGAATGCACCGTCACCTGTGATTGCCACAGCCTGACGTTTAGGATATGCAATTTTAGCTGCCATTGCACCTGGTAAACCACAGCCCATTGTACCTAACCAGCTTGAAATAATAAACTTATTATTAACTGAAAGGTTAAGATAGCGTGTAGACCAAACTGTAGATGTACCTACATCTGCAGAGATAATAGCGTCATCTTTCAAGTTATCATTGATTGCTTTCATCAAACGTTCTGGACGTAATGGTGATTTATTATTATTTAAATCTTGTGTCATCCATTTATCCCAAACAGCTTTACGTTCTAACGTTTTATCTAAGAATGGACGTTTCGCTACATGTTTAATATTTTCAGTTAGTTGATGGAAGGCAACTTTACTATCTCCCAAAATGCCAACATTGATTTTAAAACGTGCACCAATATTTTCTTCATTAGTATCCATTTGGATAGCTTTAATATTCTTCTTAGGTAAATAGTTGACATAAGGGTAGTTTGTACCTGCCATAATTAACAGATCCGCATCTTGAATTGTTTGGTAAGATGTCTTAGTACCAATTTTACCTAGATTACCAATATTATAAGGATGATCATCTGGTAAGATTGTTTTTGCTGGTAACGTGTGAATAACTGGAATTTTAGCCGCTTCAATAAATTCACGCAATTCATCTTTAGCATTTTGTGTACCTAAACCAATTAGCATTACTGGCTTCTTAGCTTTATCGATTAATTTAGCTGCTTTTTTAATACTTTTGAACTTAGGTGAAGCTGGTTTTGGTTTAGTTGTATCTACTGCACGTTTTGTAGTGTCTTTAATTTTTTGAGTTAATAAATCATTTGGACAAATGATTACTGAGACACCTTTTTTCTCATATGCAGTACGAATAGCTTCATTAGTAATTTCAAATACATTATCACCTTTTTGAACTTGGTGGCGATATACAGCTACATCATCAACCATTTTAGATATATTCGTTTCTTGGAAGAATTTAATGCCTAATAAAGTACTATTTGTTTGACCAGCAATGATAAGTTGAGGAACATTATCCATTTTAGCATCATACATACCATTTAATAAGTGTACAATACCAGGACCTCCGATACTTAATGCAACCCCAATTTTACCTGTCATCTTAGTATAACTAGCAGCAGCTAAACTTGCCACTTCTTCGTGACGTACATGATAAAACTTAAATTGATCTCTTACAGTACGTAAGCTATCAACAACAGCATCTACTGAGTCACCAGGAATACCATATAAATGATCGATATCCCAAGCTTGTAGTGCTTTAACTAATGCTTCGTTTGCTTTAATTTGTGCCATTTTAACAAATAGCCTCCCTTTCTATTAATATGAGTAAATCTTTCCCTTTAGTAAAACAATAAAATCAGTATTGGTATAAGGACAGAGCTAATCACTGCTGTTAAAATCATACCAATTGAACTAAACGCTCCTGATTCTATATCTAGTTCTAATGCTTTAGCAGTACCAAAAGCGTGAGACGCGTTCCCATAAGTTAGTCCCCTCGCAATAGAAGATTTAAATCCTCCCATACGTAAAAGCATAGAACCTAGAATACTGCCGATCAATCCTGTAGTTATGATAAAGAGCACAGTAATTGTGTCTGTTCCTCCCAATTTTTGAGAAACTTCTATTCCTACTGCTGCTGTAATTGATCTTGGTAACAGGGTAACAATCGTGTCTTTAGAATAACCAAAGATTTTCAACGTTGTAAATACTAACACAAAATTAAGTACTACACCAGTCAACACGCTTGCAAAAATTACAGAGAGATATTTCTTTATTTTCTTTTTATTCTCATATAAAGGATATGCAAGACATACGACAGTCGCGTTTAATACGTGATTAATCCAAGTGCCACCTTTCATATACCCCTTATAACTGACTCCGCAAACCAATAAAACGATAATAATTCCAACCGAAGCAATAAGCGCTGGATTTAATAGTGGATTGTTATATTTATCTTGAAGTTTCTTAGAAACATAATATAGTACGACTGTTAATAAAATCATTAGAACTGCTTGTAAATATTCGTTCATGATTGATCAGTTCCTTTATTAGAATTACTTTTTCCTACCATTTTTTCAGCAATAAATCCAGATGATAGTGCAACTAAGCATGTACCTATAATAATGACAATAAAAAATAGAATGTAATTTAAAGTGATATTAGAAACGACATCCATGATTCCTACAACAGATGGAATAAAGAAAAATACCATTGTTTTAAGTAAGAAGTCTGCACCAACATTAATCCATTTTTCTGGAATAATCTTAAACTGTAAAAGTAGGAAGAATAGAATTAAACCAACAATGCTCCCCGCTAATGGGATGTGTAGTATCTTCTGCACTTCTGTACCTATAAAAGTGATTAGCATAATAAGTGCAAGTTGAAGTATGAGTTTGATTATAAATTTAACTTTCTCCATCAACATCATCTCTTTCTAGAAAATGTGTCCAAATTGTTACTAATTTTTTCAGTTATACTTTCCATTATAATTTTCGCTATTATATATTAAAAATATTTATTCAGAATATTTTCTATTACTTATATCTATGTAAACGTTAACAATTTAAACTAAAAAAACTGTTAATCGTCATCAGACAATCAACAGTTTACACAAACTATTTTAACTACATGTTAAACTTTTTGAAAAATTATTTAAACTTAGCACAATCTAAAGATGCTTTATCCGAAAGCTAAAAAATGGGAAGTTATAAACCCGAAAAGAGTTTTTTCAGTTAACTTTATCAATCAGTTTCTTAAATCTTATTGTTCTTTAAATAATCTTTCTTTAAGAAACTCTATCCATTTATTCGTAGCATAACTAAGACGTTTATCTTTTTTCCAAACCACTCCAAGCTCCCACGTTGTGTGTGTGTTCTCTAAACGCACGATTTTCACATCTTCATTTAATAATTGTGCAATAGTAGTTGGCAATATAGACACACCTAATTGATTACTGATGAGGTTCTCAATAACGTTCCATTGCGAAATTTGAGATACCATATTGGGAACGAAACCAGCATTTTTGGCATTTTCAATAATTTTATCATTAAGATAAAAATCTTCATTGAATAAAATGAAGTTTTCATCGGCCAATTCTTCCATTTTAACAGAAGATTTTTTTGCAAGTGGATGCTCCTGGTTTAAAACAACAATAAGTTCTTCTTTATTTAATGATATACATTCAAATTGCTGATGGTCGACAGGCAATGTAGTCACACCTATATCAACTTCATCATTTAAAATAAGGTTTTCTGTTGTTTTACCGCCACTCTCAATAAGGTTATACGTAATATTTGGATAAAGTTTATGGAAATCACCTAATACTCCTATAAATTTACTCATACTCATCACTGCTGACATACTAATGTTAATATGACCCGTTTCTAAACCGTAAAGACTATTGATTTCGGTAGGTAAATTACCATAAAGTGCAATAATTTCTTTACACTTATTAAAAAAGATTTTCCCAGCATCCGTAAGAACTAAATTTCTTTTACTTCGATCGAATAAAGAGACAGCCATTTCTGCTTCAATATCTTTAATTGCTTTACTAATTGTAGGTTGTGCTATATACAAAGACTTAGAAGCATTTGTCATACCACCTTGTTTTACAACCTCAACAAAGTATTTCATATGTTTAATATCCATGCATATCCCTCCCAATTTGTGTCATAGTTATCGTTAAAGTATATTTAATTATACAATAAGATTGACCTTTTTACGATTAATAAATTTTTAGAATATAATTTATTTTTTCTGCATTTACAAGTATTTTAAAAATTGAAAATATGTTACAATAATTTTCAGCTCATAAAAATTTTGAGGTGAGAGAGTGAGCTTTTACGAATTTATGCAAAATTTCCTTGGTGATGACACACCATTAGGTGAATTGGTTGCTTGGATTAATCAAGATATCAATTTTCCTAGAGAAGTGAAGAGCCAAAATGAAATATTGACATATTTTCGAAATCATCCATGTCCTGAAAACATACAAGTAGCGAGTATTAAACGCGCACTATCCGTTTTCAACCAATTCACCAACGTATAAATTAGTGTTATTACATGATTTTAACATTAACGCATACTTATATACATGGAGTTTATCATCTCGTACGGCGTCCATTCGGGCGTCATTTTTTATTTATAAGTTTTATACAATATTAACTATATTACAAAATCTATGTAAATATTTCAGTGACGTTACATTTAGTTTTTTAATCCATTTCTTATGTTGTATTACGTATTTTTAAAGATTATTATAAATACGGTTATTAAAAAATAAATTTTTTGGGAGAAAGAAATGGAACTTAAAAAATTATTATCACGTATGATTATCGCTACTGTAATTATGTTCACTGGAACTTTAACATATCAAACTTTAGAACAAACACACGTATCACATGCTGCTTCATACAATTACTATAATAAAAAACAGTGTACTTGGTGGGCATTTAAACGTCGTGTTCAATTAGGAAAACCTGTATCTAATCAATGGGGCAACGCCAAAAATTGGTATTATAAAGCACGTCGCACTGGTTATAAAACAGGTCATAGACCAAAAAAATATGCAATCATGCAATCTACTTCAGGTTACTATGGTCATGTTGCCATCGTCGAAAAAGTATATAAAAGTGGAAGCATTAAAGTTTCTGAATATAACTATAATGTGCCATTAGGTTATGGCACTCGTGTCTTAAGTAAATCATCTGCTCACAACTATAACTACATTTATTAATGTAATAATAAAAACCATCAAACAGGTTAATCCTATTTTGTTTCGTATAACTGGATATACCCGTTTGATGGTTTTTTAGTTATGAATGGCGAATATTTTCTAAAATTTCTTTAGCTTTTGCTGTGTTAGCTTGTGTTTCATGTTTAATTGCATCCGCTACTTGTTCAATTTCTTCGCCTTGTGCACCTACAACAATTGCCAATGATTTATATTGTAAACTCATATGACCTTGTTGGATACCTTCAGATACTAATGCACGACATGCGGAGAAGTTTTGAGCTAGACCTACAGCTGCCACTACATGGCCAAGTTCTTGAGCACTCTCAACATTTAAAAGATCAAGAGACGCCTTTGCGATTGGTAATACATTTGTACCACCTCCAACGATAGCTAATGTCATTGGCACTTCAATCGTCCCTACTAATTTACCTCTTGCTTTATCATAGTTCCAAGTTGCAATACCTCTATAATGACCATCTCGACTCGCATAGGCGTGTGCACTTGCCTCAGCACCTCGAGTATCATTACCTGTCGCGAGCACTACTGAATGTATACCATTCATTACCCCTTTATTATGAGTCGCTGCACGATGAATATCTATTTGTGCAAGCACTGAAGCTCGTTCCATGCGATATGCAACTTCCTCGCCACTCCTTTCTCCTCTATTTAAATCCTTAACGTCTATTTCACCTTGTACTTTGACAACTGATGCTGTCGCGTGATTAGATAAAATACTCATTAAGACATTATAATGTGGAAACTCAATTTTTAGGTGTGCTGTGATAACTTCTAAAATAGTGTTTAACATATTAGCACCCATAGCATCTTTCGTATCAACATAAATTTTTAAAGATAATAAATGCTGTTCAGGGAAAGTATCAATTTCAATTCGACGATAGCCACCACCTCGTGCTTTTATAGATGGATAAGCAGCATCAGCGATTTTATGAATGTTTGACTCTAGTTGTTCAATATTTAAAGCCAATTGCTCCGTATCATTCACTTCGTCAAAGACAATCTGACCTATCATAAGCCTCTCGCTCGAAACTGTCTTAAACCCTCCACTTTGATTTACCAGTTTAGCACCATAACTTGCTGCTGCAACAACTGAAGGTTCTTCCACCATCATTGGTACAACATACTCTTTATCATCTACAATAATTCTAGGTAATAATCCCACCGGTAATGAACCTTGACCAATTACGTTTTCAATTAGACTAATTGCTACTTCTTCATTGATAAGTGGTTGGTTAAGTAGTACATCATAGTTATCTGTTTTTAACCAACCGTAATCAACAAGTTTCTTTAACTTATCCTTTCGGGCTAAATGTCTAAAACCCTTATCTAAACTTTTCATTGATAAACTCCTTTTATACGTAACTATATTTATTTTAAATTGCTCTAATCATCCTTAGATTTATATTTCAATTTATGTTGCATAAATTATTAACTTAACTTTGCAAAATGTTGCGTGAATCGCTTACACAACTTATATACTTTAGTTAAAGATTCTGTTATATTTCATTGTATAAAATGATTTTTCTCTGGTATGATACTAGTGCTACTTCTAAAATAGAAAGGATGTAACATCATATGAATATAGGTATCGATAAAATCAACTTTTATGTGCCCAAATATTATGTAGATATGGCCAAATTAGCTGAAGCGCGCCATGTTGATCCAAATAAATTTTTAATTGGCATTGGTCAGACAGAAATGGCTGTCAGTCCAGTCCACCAGGATATTGTATCTATGGGAGCAAATGCTGCTAAAGATATTATAACAGAAGAAGATAAAAAGAATATTGGTATGGTAATTGTAGCAACTGAATCTGCAATTGATAACGCAAAAGCAGCAGCAGTGCAAATTCACAACCTTTTAGGCATTCAACCATTTGCAAGATGTTTCGAAATGAAAGAAGCTTGTTATGCAGCAACTCCTGCTATACAACTTGCTAAAGATTACCTCGCACAACATCCTAACGAAAAAGTACTTGTGATTGCAAGTGATACTGCACGTTATGGCATCAACTCAGGTGGTGAACCTACTCAAGGTGCTGGTGCTGTAGCAATGATTATTTCACATGAGCCTAGTATTTTAAAACTTAATGATGATGCTGTGGCATGTACAGAAGATGTTTACGATTTCTGGCGTCCAACTGGTCATAAATATCCTCTAGTTGCTGGTGCACTGTCTAAAGATGCTTATATTAAATCATTCCAAGAAAGTTGGAATGAATATGCGCGTCGTCAAGATAAATCTCTTGCTGACTTCGAATCATTATGTTTCCACGTCCCTTTCACAAAGATGGGTCAAAAAGCTTTAGACTCAATCATTGATTATGCCGATGACACAACTCAAAAACGTCTTAAATCAAGCTACCAAGATGCTGTTTATTATAATCGTTATGTGGGCAACATATACACAGGTTCTCTATACTTAAGTCTTATCTCATTACTTGAAACTCGAGATCTTAAAGAAGGTCAAACTATTGGTCTCTTTAGTTACGGTTCAGGTTCAGTAGGTGAATTCTTTAGTGCCACATTAGTAGACGGTTTCAAAGATCATTTAGATATTGAAAGTCATCAATCATTATTGAACAATCGTATAGAAGTTTCAGTAGATGAGTATGAAAGTTTCTTTGAACGTTTTGATAACTTAGAATTCAATCATGAACTTGAGCAATCTGCAGAGGATAAAGATATCTTCTATTTAAAAGAAATTAATGATAACATTCGTAAATATCATATTGCTAAATAATCATCATAAAACTAAATTGTATTTCATTCCTAACATAGTGGTAGTGAAACAGCATTCATATTGAATTCGTTGTTCCAACCCGGCCTCGAATCCCAACTTGCCTTGTGTGTTGAATTTCTGTGTGAAATTCTCTTTGTTGGGCTCAGTTGAAAAAGCTTGATATAAGCGAATTTTCAATTTAGTCTTCGCCTGCCAATATGTAAAAAATTCCTGAGACAATGCTTGATGTCTCAGGTTTTATTTTATATTCAATACTGATTATTACATTTGATTTTATAAATTTTATTAAATACAAATGAATGAGATATCATTTAAACACAATAAGCATCGCAACTCAAATGACACAATTTATAAATTTAGTCTTACTATTTCTGACTACAGATTGATTAAGATACCATGATAAATGGTTAAAGCATACTTATCTATGGCTTAGTGCTCTTTTTAGGCCTATACAAATGCGTCATATCGACTTTCTCAAGTTCTAGCAATTTGATTTTATTATCAACTGTTCCGCCGTAACCAGTTAAACTTCCATCTTTACCAACAACACGATGGCAAGGGATAATAATAGAGATTGGGTTACTGCCAACTGCGCCCCCAACAGCTTGGGCTGACATCTTAGGTTTACCTAGAACGTTACCTACACGTTTGGCAATATCCCCATATGTTTTAAGTTCCCCATAATCTATATGTTCTAGCTCTCGCCATACAGTACGTTGAAACTCACTTCCTGTTGGTGATATAGCAAAGTTAATAGATGGTTGATGACCTTTAAAATATTCATCTAACCAGTATCTGGTATCTTTAAAAATAGCAAGTTGATTATAAGAACTTATATTCTCCATATGTTGATTGGGATATAAAATATGTGATAATGATACGCCATCTTGGGTTATTAATTGCAATGCACCTAGTGGTGATTCATATATCGTTTGATACATGCTTATCTCATCTCCTTGGAAACATCTTATAACTTCAACCACCTCTTTCTCAAGAAAAAACCAATTAATGCGTTATATAATGAATACACATTAATGGGTCCTATAAGAGGAATTACAACATTATTATATTTCTGTCTCTTATACACATCTGACGCTGCC
>ERZ1031010.62-NODE-62-length-13824-cov-29.201612_pt1 | contig 13824 bp, 17 predicted proteins | sample MGYA00518594_ERZ1031010 | MGnify/ENA primary metagenome ERZ1031010 (study PRJEB33718, sample SAMN03159722) | human skin metagenome | collected 2014-05-20 | study: EMG produced TPA metagenomics assembly of the PRJNA266117 data set (Human skin bacterial metagenome... | reverse complement strand
ATCTACACGTAAGGAGTCGTCGGCAGCGTCAGATGTGTATAAGAGACAGGTTACTAAACACTGTAACCATCGTTTCTATTCATATTACATTAAATAATTGTATTAAGTGAAATCGTGTAACAATATTAGCAAATAATTATAAATCGATAACAAGCCCCACAAGCCATCTTTTTTTGGGTAAAGTATTGCTTATCGTTAAAAGAAAACGAAAATAAACAACGTAACTCATTGGTCACATGACTATTAAATAAAATTATTTTAATTCTCGGGAGGATATTTATCAATGAAAAAAATCGCTACTGCTACAATCGCTACTTTCACATTTGCAAATCACGACGCACACGCAGCAGACCAAAATAATAGTGGATACAATCCAAATGATCCAACATCATATAGTTATTCTTACACAATCGATCAACAAGGTAACTATCACTACACTTGGCAAGGTAACTGGAGTCCAGATCGTTTAAACTATAATTACAGCAATTATAATAATTACAACTACAATAATTACTCAAATTATAACTACAACAATGGTGGTTATAGTCAATCATATTCAAACTCTAATCAAACAGGTGGTTTAGGAGCAAGCTACACTACTACAAGCCGTAATGTGCACGTTACAACTACATCTGCACTATCATCATATGGTGTGTCTTTATCAAATGCTTCTTCAGCAGGTGGTAACTTATATACTTCAGGTCAATGTACATACTATGTATTTGACAGAGTTGGCGGGAAAATTGGCTCAACTTGGGGTAATGCAAATAACTGGGCAAACGCTGCAGCAGCTGCAGGTTACACTGTAAATAACCATCCAACTAAAGGAGCTATTTTACAAACTTCTCAAGGTACGTACGGTCACGTTGCTTATGTTGAAAGTGTTAGCAGTAGTGGTTCTATCACTGTTTCAGAAATGAATTACGGTCATGGTGCTGGTGTTGTTACTACACGTACGATTTCAGCAAGCCAAGCCGCTTCATACAACTATATTCATTAATCAGTATACTTAATGATGAACACAATAAAAGCATTCATTCTTGCTTAAGAAGAATGAATGTTTTTTAGTCTATTTTTTATCATAAATAAAAAAGAGGTTAAGGTAAATATCTTCCCTTTTAACCCACATAATTAATTTCAAACAAATTCAAATGTTCTTATTTCATAGTTCTAAGTCATTATGTCACTGTTAAAATGAGGTTGTAAAAGAATTCGTCACGTACTTTCATGTATAAGTCTCGCTACAAAACTTACACACTATATGTACAGAAAGATCTTAATATGTTTGAAACTGACATAAATCTCATCGCTACAAAAAATCTATATCATTATTCCAACACATTTAGTGTATTCCACGTATACAGAGAATTAAACTTAGTCTTTACTTAGTTTCTTTATTCCTATACCTGTAAATCCATACACTATTGTAATAAGTGCACATAAATAACAAGGGATTGTCCAAATCAAGTACTGATTGACAAAAACATTAAGTTGTTGGGAATAGTATATACCAGAAGTGCCCCATGGTATTAATGGCAATACCATCGTACTTGAATCTTCGAGTGTACGTGATAATACAGATTTAGAAATATTCATTTTTTCAAACATTTCCTTCATTAAAACACCAACCATAATTATCACAATTGATGCTACACCCGCCGCAAAAACAAGCATTAAACAACAAACTACTGTTATTAAGATTAATGTTCCTACTGATTTAACTCCCTTAGATACTGTCTCTAATATGACATCTAAACAACCTGCTTTTTCTACAATACCAGCAAAAGCATACCCGCAAAATATAGTTGCTATAATTTGAGTCATACTCATCATGCCACCCTGTTCAATTAATGTCGTGACATTTTTTGATAAATGAGGTTGATGTACCATCGTATGGTTAAAGCCGTCGAATGTCGCTTTAAATCCATCGACAATATTAAAATGATTGTTAAATGTACCGATAATAATAGCACTTAAACTTGAAATAAGCATTGATGGCACAGTAGAAATCCTAAATATTAAACAAATAATGATGACAATGAGTGGAAGCCATACAACAAAATTAATATTATAAATAGTCATCAATTCTTTTAATAACTTCTGAATTTGTTTAGAATTCGCCTGACCTTTAAAATGTAAACCAGCGAAAAACCATACGATTAAACCTATCATAGATGCAGGAATAGTCGTCCACATCATCGATTTGATGTGTGCAAAAATGTTCACTTTAGTCACCAATGCGGCCAAATTTGTAGTATCTGATAATGGTGACATTTTATCTCCAAAAACAGCTCCTGCAATGATTGCACCAGCAGCCATACCCGATGGTACACCTAGTTGACTCGCAATCGAAATCAATGCAATACCAGCTGTTGAAGCTGAACCCCAAGCTGTTCCAGTAGCCACAGAAGTAATTGTACTAATAATAAAAGCTGAGACTAATAAAAGACTTGGATTTAAAAATTTAAGACCATAATAGATCAAAGCTGGTACTGTACCAGAAAACATCCAACTCCCTACTATAATTCCTACTGCTAAAATTATAAAAATTGCGGGCATAGCAGTACTCAGTCTTTTAGTGATACCTTCCTCCAAATCTTTCCATCTTAATCCTACTCTATAAGCGATAAACGCTGCATAAGCTGAGGAGATAAGCAATAAAATTTGGATAGGTATATTAAAAAATATAAAACCAATGACAACGACAATCACCATAACCATAATAGTAGAAATAGATTCTAAAAATGTAGGATATCTAAACATTTGTGTCATAGAATGGCTCCCTTCAGTAGTTTTTAATACAAAACCTCTTTTCTTAAAAATTAAATATACTTAATTATTCTAGGCCTAACTTTTCTAGCCCTAGTTCTTCAATTGTTAATCCCTCTTCAAAAAAGTCACGCTCTAAAATTGTTGATGCGATAACAATAACAGCATCTATATTAGGTGTTGGCACATCAATAACACGTCCTAGACTTGACCATAAAACTAATCCATATGCAATATCTTCTGTTAAATAACGATTTTCAACATGATTGGGACCCGATATTTTTGAAAATACAGGACTTGTATTAAATAGGCGATTTAAAGGTTCATCTTCATCCTTTCGTTCTAAATAACCTCTTTGAATACGCGACTCTTTAGCAGTAGATAACTCAAACCCCAATTTACGTCCTAAATTTAAACGTTCTAATTCTATTGCATGTAATAATCGAACAGTATGATTTGTAATCCCCTCGCTATAAAGAGAAAAATTTTCAGCAAAGTCAATGCGTCCCACATTTAATAATGTAGGTCCTGGATGTACTTCTGGATTACCATTTTCAAGATTTGTTTTTAATAAACTTTCTTCCTTGACTAAATGATCGTATATTTGAGACACTTTTTCATAACTTTCATTTAATTCGCTACGATTGAACGTTGAAAAGAATACACGTCTTACATTTAGTGACAAATCTACTCGTGCATTTTCAAAATCAACGCGCGTTCCATAAGTGAGTGTATTAGATTCTGCAAAATAAGGATGAACATCAATATGTCGGTCTTCTAATACATTCATAAAACGTATTGAGCCCATAGATGCTGCAATATTAAAGAAAATAAGATGATGATTTGTCACATATTGAGACATCACTTTTGCATAGTATTCAATAAATGATGCAGGAATGATGACTTGAACAATATCAGCATCTTCTAAAACATACTCGATATCATCACTGATGTCAGTGAACTCAATAAATTTTTCCTCACCCTCGTTATTAAAGTCAAATCCACCCTTTTCTAAGGCAACATCAAATTTGCTAATCGATTCATTACGACAATACAATCTAACACCATGACCTTTATCAACCATATCTACTGCAGCAGTCACTGCTCCATTACCTGAACCTATAATAGCTATTTTCATTATCTACAATCCTTCTTTCTATAAAAATGTAATACTTAAAACTAAAAATATTGGATAATTAAACATAAATTTTTCCATAAAAAAGGAGTGGGTCTGAATCTAATCAATTTAATTAAATTCTGCGGCCCGGCCCGCGATGACATTGAGAATTATATCAAAGTATACACATGATTATACTTTGATATACTTAATTTAACGAATGTTGAATCTACTCTTACTTTATCTTATCAGTACTCTATAACCAGATTATCCATATTATAAACTACCTCGTCAATTTATATAATTATTTAATAATTTATTTTTGTTTGATATAGTTACAAGTGTAATAAGTTTATTTATAATTGACACAAGGGGATTTTTATGGAAAACAATCATCATAATTATTCTGATTCCACAAACGATGAAATGCATACTTCTGAAACCATTGATGTTTATCAAGATCAAAAGCATTCAGAACAGTTATATGGGGATTATCAGTTTAATTCAAATCATCAATATGAGTCACAAATGAAACAAGACGAAGAACAAGACAATCGTTTAATGGCGATGTTGATTTACTTATTAAGCTTATTTGCAGGTATCATTGGTCCATTAATCATCTGGCTAATCAAACGTAAAGAATCAAAATTAGTAGATATTGCCGGTAAAACCTATTTAAACTATTTTATTTCATATTCTATTTATACTTTTGTTGGAACTATCTTTGCTCTCATTCCATTATTCTTAGTTGATTATAATGAAAACTTGACTGCAATTTTAGTTATATTTACTGTGCTTATCTTTATAGCATTATTTGTTTTAGCAATCATGTCGTTTGTATGCACAATTATTGCATGCGTCAAATACATGTCTGGAAAGGCCTACTCTATTCCATTAACAATACCATTTTTTAAATAATCTTATATTACAACACGATGTCACAAATATTTGTAAGTAGAATGGTTCAAATACCAGCCAACTTTGAACTTAGCTGAATTAAATACCTGTAATATGTTGTAACCTTGAGCGTCTTTTATTACATAGATAGTCAAGGTCTTTTTAATTGGTTTACGAATAGATAACATCAAACATCAATTTCTTTTTATCTGATATAGTAACGGTGTCGTTAAAGATGACACAATATCAAAAAATGATGCATTGACATCGGCATAGAGTTCGCTACACTCATAAATGCATGCAAAGATTCTTTTAAAGTTTGGGAGGACTTTTAATTATGAAAAAATTTATCACTATTACGACATTATCTGCTGGAATAGTTGCGTCAATAATTAGAATTACTTCCAATGCATATGCTTCAGAATATAATTCTATGAACCTACAACATTCTTCTTACAACATGACAACACAAATGGCTAACACCTCATATTCAACAGAAAATCTTTATACAGCAGGTCAACGTACTTGGTATGTTTTTGACAAAGTAAATGGTAAAATAGGTTCAACTTGGGGCAATGTAAACAATTGGGCTTCTGCAACTCAAGAAGCAGGGTATACTGTTAATCATACATCAGTTCAAGGTGCTATCTTACAATCTTCAATAGGTGCATATGGTCACGTTGCATATGTTGAACGTTTCGACAGCAATGGGTCTTCAGAAATGAATTATAATGGTGGTCCCTATGTTGTTGATACACGCACAATTCCATCTAATGAAGCAAGTTCATACAATTACATCCATATGGATTAAACTCATATACATGTTTCATATATACACTAAGCTCTTTACAAACCTACTTTTTTATCGCGAGTGTAGTTTTGTAAAGAGTTGTTTAAATTTAGATATTACCAATTTTACATTCCTCTTTCTATAATCTTCAATCATTGCTACCCACACTTCAATTTGAGAGAATAGTTTTATCAATTAAATAGGAGGCTAACTTGATGCAATGGCTTAAAGTCATCTTAGCAGGTTTAGTAGAAATCATTTGGGTCACAGGTCTTGATCAAGCACATTCATTTCTAAGTTGGGTGTTTACCCTCTTTTTTATTGCTTTAAGTTTTTTCTTGGTCATAGATGCATCAAAGCATTTACCTGTAGGTACCGTTTACGCTTTCTTTGTTGGGATAGGTGCTGTAGGTACCGTAATAATCGACATGATTCTCTTTAATCAACCTTTTGCGTTGTCAAAAATTATTTTGATAATTATTCTTATCTTAGAAATTATTGGACTAAAACTTACTACTGATGAAAGTGAAGAAGGAGGTCACTAAGTATGTCATGACTATTTTTACTTATAGCAGGTGGTTTTGAGGTGTTGGGCGTCGTATTACTAAATGAATTATCTCGAACCAAAAATAAAATATATGTCATTCTATTAGGTCTTGCTTTTATCCTAAGTTTTAGCACATTAAAATTCGCCATGTCTGATATTCCAATGGGCACTGCTTATGCCATATGGACAGGTATAGGTACAGCTGGTGTCACAATCATAGGTATGATTTTCTATAAAGAATCAAAGCGTTTAGGAAGGATTTTATGTATTTTGTTGATAATTGTAGCAGTCGTTGGTTTACGATTGATTAGTTATTAATTCACTATTTCAAAACCTAATAATTGTTTACGCTTTCTTCTTTTACTATACTGATAATAAAAGAAGGAGTGATGATGATGGAAAAAGTATTTATTGCAGGCCCAATTCCTGAAGTAGGGTTAAATTTACTGAAAGACCATTTTGAAGTAGATATGTATGATGGAGAAGGTATTATTGATAAAAAAACATTAAAAGAGGGAGTTAAGGATGCAGTAGCATTAGTAAGCTTGCTATCTACTAACGTTAATCAAGAAGTAATCGATAGTGGTAGAAATCTAAAAATTATTACCAATTATGGGGCAGGATTTAATAATGTAGATATTGATTATGCCAGAAAAAAAGGTATAGATGTGACCAATACCCCTAAAGCCTCAACGAACGCAACAGCTGATTTAACAATGGGGTTAGTATTATCAGTTGCGCGTAGGATTGTTGAAGGTGACAAGTTATCTAGAACAAAAGGGTTTGATGGTTGGGCTCCCCTATTCTTCCGTGGTAGAGAAGTATCTGGTAAGACCATTGGCATTATTGGATTAGGAGAAATAGGCGGTGCAGTGGCAAAACGAGCTCGTGCATTTGATATGGATGTATTATATACTGGTCCACATCGTAAAGAAGAAAAAGAACGTGAAATTGGAGCTAAATATGTAGACTTAGATACCCTACTTGAAAATGCTGATTTTATCACTATAAATGCAGCATATAATCCAGATTTACATCATATGATTGATACTGAACAATTCAAACAAATGAAATCCACCGCTTATCTTATAAATGCTGGAAGAGGTCCAATCGTTAATGAGCAAGCACTAGTTCAAGCGATAGAGAATAAAGAAATTGAAGGTGCAGCTTTAGACGTTTATGAATTTGAACCCGACATCACTGATGCATTAAAATCATTTAAAAATATCGTGCTCACTCCTCACGTTGGGAATGCCACTTTTGAAGCTAGAGACATGATGGCTAAAATTGTTGCTAATGATACTATTAAAAAGTTAACTGGCAAAGAACCACAATTTGTAGTTAATTCAAAATGGTAATCAAAGAATTAAACAGGTGACAGTAGGATTTACACTAACGTAATTCCACTGCCACCTGTTTTTTATTTTTCTTTAGATTTATATAAAAATTTTGTTTGCGAAGATGCATAAGCATTAGGTATTAATTTCATAACCATGTTACGCAGTTTTACAATTAATTTATTATGTTTTTGAGCTAATTTGCCAATTTTTCTTGAGCGTTTAATGACTTTTGCCGTATGCTTTACTCTCAATTTATCATATCTTTCAATAGCCTTATTGAAATCATAATTCTTGATACAATTTACTAATACAAGCGCATCTTCCATTGCTTGACTAGCCCCTTGTCCCATATCAGGAGTTGTCACATGGGCTGCATCTACTAATAAGATAGTTCGTCCATAAACAAATGTCCTTAAAGGTTTCAAGTCATAAATATCATGTAATAATATCCCTGTTTCACTTTGTTTATCAAGAACTTCTCGGACTTCATCTGGAAAGTGATTGAAATACGCTTGTAAATGCGGTTTTCCAAATGTTTGATATTTGGGCTCCTTCTCTTTAGCATGAATCGTGATAAACCAGTATGCACGGTTGTTAATTAATGGTACTATGCCCACTTTACCTTTTGCACCCCAATACTCGTTAGCAACTTGTTCATCCTTAAGCTGAACATCCTCCACCATACCTCTAAAACAGGTATATCCATTATAATTAATCTTAGATGTTGCTCCTACTGCATCTCTCACTGTAGAATATAGCCCATCTGCACCAAGGCATAAATCAAATGCTTCACTTTCTTGTTCAGCAAAATGAAGGGTCACTTTAGAATTTGTCTGTTCAACTTTCGTCACATCATATCCTGTAAAAATAGAGGAAGGTTTTACATAAGACTTAATAATATCCAACAACGTTCGTCTTGGTAGCGTTACATTTAGTGACTTCACTTTCATTTTAGCTGAAATCAACGCTTTACCTCGTTCATCGTAAACATTCATAGCAGTAATATTCTGTACTGTATTTTTGATACCTTTAGCAAGATCATGATTACCTAGTTTTTTGAGACATTATCTCCAATACCTATACCAGCACTTAATTCACTAACAGTTGTATTTTTCTCAAAAACTTTTATTTTATGTCCTTGTTCTTCTAGTAATGCAGCAGCGGTCAATCCACTAATACCTGCACCAACAATTGCTATTTTCATTTTAATAACACCTCAAATTTTCATTCCTATTTATTTTATCATATGTAATGATGTCAAAAAGTCTGTAAAAAAATAGTCTCTCGTTGGACTGATTGACCTTTTAGCAAAATAAGGTTAGCACCACAATTAGTATTATGTGTACGCTAACCTTACTTTTATTTATAATATTTTTTTCGTATCTTCTCTTTTTTTATGCCATATCCCTCATAGTATTTCTTCATAATGTCTGCAATATTGTCCACCCAATTAATATCACTAGCATATTGATGTTGCCCTGGATTTTGAGGATTCCAACGCATTTGATATAACGTCAGTTGATTATTTTTGAAATAATGATATCTCACAAACGATGCGCCACCAATGATGGCTTTTTCTGGAGATGTCCATTTTTCTTGTTTAGCATAACTTTTACCAGTATGTACTGCATTTTCATCAAACGCCCCTATTCCAAAGATGTTATAATAATGTTGCTGACCCTCTTTGATACCTTTAGCAAGTTCAGACGTTCCATTACCTGTTTCAACTAAAGCATGGCTAATCAAGTAAATAATATTCACTTCGTATTTGTCTTGAGCTTTAATAAACGTGTGACCTTGAGGCTCTAAAATACCTTTATCTTTTAAAATAGTATTCACTTCTTTTTTAGACATAGGAACTTTCTCAGAAATATCCATATACTTTAACGAATTATCTCCATGTTTAATGGACATAGCTTTCTCTATCTCATTATCTTCTGCATGAATGAATTTGCCATTATGTTCTTTAGTATTAATGACCCCTTCACCCTTTTGTCGTTCAACTGCTTCTGAAAATGAAAAATTCACATCATTTTTTAAAATATTAGTATCAAATATGATAAAAAGGATGCTAAATATCAACAATATCACAATGATGAGCATTGTCGTTGTGCGAAGTCGAGTATTTTTAAACATTCATTTAAACCCCTAGACTATAATTATTATAAAACGAAATAGGTTATAACTATTGCAACCATAACAATAAAAAATGAAATATTAATTGCAATTTTCATACCTGTACGATGTCTAAACATGACGTTAAATATCACTAAACTAATTGCTAATGATACCACAAAGAAAGCAATCGCTAACATAAGTTTCATCATCACAAAAAATATAATACCAATGACTAGCAACACGTTAGACGTAATCGCCATGGCTTTTAATACTTTCTGATTAATATGTACTCACTCCCTAATCTAATTTTCACAATCATTATTAATGATACATGATAAATAGAAATGATGTCGACTTAAATATAAATAAAAGGTGAAAAGAGAAGCAGCTTGGTAGTAGGCATTTTTTCTCTCATCTTTTTATCAAAATAAATAACACGAACTATATCGTGAACGATTAAAGTATAATTTACCTTTTTAGCTGACTAGATTTACTTAAACACAGTTTCTCATACCATACCCTCTTAACATCATTTATATTAAACGTTAATGAATTACGATTGAGACATGCCTTTTAGTATATTTAACATATATGTGATGCTATGATTCATATTATCGTCTTTTAATATTCCCATTAAATTTTTAATAGATGTTCTAGCATTAGGACTCGTTTGATTAGCAACATGCAACCCTTTATTTAAACATTGTAGCATTTCACTTAAATCCTCAACATTTAATTCGCCTAACAATAATATCATGTGAGCCATATTCGATAAGAGTCCATTATAAATATCTTTATTTAATTCAACTGCGAATTTATTAATAATTACTTGTCTAGCTTTTAAACCACCATTTAACGCATCTAAAATTTTTGCCTCATCTAATGTGTCTATTAAACGAATTGCCTTTAGAATACTATCTTTATTTTTAGTAATAGCATCTATAACTTCATTCAAATTTTCACTTTTAATTTGCTCCGGTGATTTTTTTAGACGTTTAATTTCAGTAATTCTTTCAACCATTATTAATCACTCTGCTTTCCTGGAAACACGTAATCAGAACGCGACCATTTTTTGTACTTGAACACTGTATTGTGGATGACATTGTTTATTTACACGGAAATTCGTAGGATTCAAAGGTGATTTCCCTTTTTCCATTCGTGCACCTGTATGTTTATAAGAGGGTGTATCTGTATACTTATCAACATCACTATTTGTAAGTAAATTAATTGCCCCCTTATCCCCATTGTTCAAAGGATCATTATTTAATGGTATATAAATTTCCTTACCTTTTACTCTATCAGTAATATGTGCAAGTAATGTTGCCTCTCCTTTTTCAGATATTAACCTGATTTCTGCACCTTCATGAATATCGCATTCTTGAGCAAGTTCTGGGGAAATTTCTACAAAAACATGTGGTACTTTATCATTGGCGTTTGATAAATCATATTCCCTTCATGAAAATGTTCTAATAAACGACCATTATTTACATGAATATCATACACTTTGTCTTCCTTAAAGAAGTTATCAAAAGTTAAAAGGTAGAGTTTTGCTTTTTATTTTCAAAATTAAAACCATCTAAGTATAAGATTGGAGAATCACTTCCATTTTCATCAACCGGCCATTGCAAGCTATTAAAGCCTTCCAAACTCTCGTAGTTGACACCGGAATAGTATGGTGTAAGATGAGCAATTTCATCCATAATATCGCTAGGATGTTTGTAATTCCATTGTGCTCCTAATCGATTAGCTATAAGTTGAAAGATTTCCCAATCAGGCTATGAATCACCTAGAGAGTCTAATGCTTTATATAAACATTGAATACGACGTTCGGTGTTAGTGAATGTACCGTCTTTCTCTAAAGAAGGGCTTGCAGGCAATACGACATCGGCGAAAGTAGCTGTATACGTCAAGAATTCATCTTGTACTACCATGAAGTCTAATTTTTCAAATGCTGCCAGAACAAAATTAATATTTGAGCCAGCAATACCTGTATCTTCTCCATATAAATATAATGAATGTACATCTCCATTATGAATATCTTCAATCATTTGATGATTGTCTCTACCTGGCGTTGCACTTAATTCTACGCCATATTCTCTTTCAAACTTAGCACAAACTTTATTATCCGTAACAGGTTAGTAGCACGAAAATTGATCTGGCATACTGCCTATATCACTGCAACCTTGAACATTATTATGTCCACGTAATGGATAAGCACCTGCGCCAGGTTTTCTATAATTTCCTGTTACTTATAATAAGTTTGAAATCGCTGTACTTGAGTCGCTTCCAATATCTTGTTGAGTAATACCCATCGCCCAACATATAGCAACTGATTCTGCTTTGGCAACTTCATACGCAAAACGGATTAAACGTTCTTTTGGAATACCTGTCGTTTCTTCAGCAAAAGTCATAGTGAAAGGCTTTAGAGATTTATAATAGTCATCAACCCACTCGTCTATAAACGCTTTATCGTATAAGTCATTATCGATAATATATTTTGTTACCACACTTAACCATGCCAAATCAGTACCTGGCTTAGGTTGATAAAATTCATCAGCACGTTCAGCCATTTCATGTTTTCTAATATCAAACACATGCGATTTTTGACCATATAATTTTTGAGCACGTTTCATTCTAGACGCTATAACAGGATGCGCTTCAGCAGTATTTGTTCCAATTAGAACAGTCATTGCTGCTTTTTCTAAATCAATAATACCTCCTGCGTCTCCTCCTATACCAACTGTACGAATCAGTCCTATAGTCGCAGGTGCTTGGCAGTAACGAGAGCAATTATCTACATTATTTGTACCAATCACTTGTCTTGATAGTTTCTGCATTAGGTAAGACTCTTCATTTGTAGCTTTAGATGAAGAAATAAATGATAAGCTATCTGGACCGTATTGCGCTTTAATTTTTGTAAAGTGATTAGCAATAACTTGTAAGACTTCTTCCCATTCCACCTCATGAAATGCACCCTCTTTACGAACCAATGGTTTTGTTAAACGTTGATCAGAGTTGATATGGCCCCAAGAAAATTTACCTTTCACGCACGATGCTATCTTGTTAGCTGGTGAATCATGAGAAGGTTGGACCTTTAATATTTCTCTATCTTTAGTCCACACTTCAAATGAACAGCTGACTCCACAATAAGTACACACAGATTTTGTTTTATTAATTATTTCTTTACGTATTTCAGCTTCAGAGTCTGATGCTGCGAGTAACGTCCCATAACCGGGTTCTGATTTTTTAATGATATCAATCATAGCCGTAAGAGAGCCTGGTTCTGTATCAGTCAGATATCCCAAATTTCCTTCCATGTTGACTTCCATCATCGCGTTACAGGGACAAACTGTTGCACATTGTCCACACGATACACAAGAGGATTCATTAATTGGTACGTCATTATCACATATCACTCTTGGATGTTCACTCTCCCAATCTATTCGAATTGTTTCGTTGACTTCAACATCTTGACACGCTTCTACACAGCGACCACATAAAATACATTGATTTGGATCATACCGATAAAATGGACCATAATCCTTGTCATAAGGTTTCTTCTTATATTCATATGTTTGATGTTGTACACCCCATTCATCTATCGTATTATGAATTTCACAATCGCCGTTATTATAATCACATACTGTACAATACAACATATGCTTTTCTAAAAAACGATCTAATACTTCTTTTTGACTTATTTCAACTGCTTCATTCTTAGTCTTAACGCACATCGAGCGGGATTTATGGTTGTGCTACAAGCACGCGTAATTTCACCATCAATTTCAACCATACATGTATCACAAGTTTGAATAGGTCCCATTGACTCGTTATAACAAATTGCTGGAACAAACGTATCACGAGAACGGATAAACTCTAGAAGATTTGTACCTGGTTCAACGAGATAATCTGTACCATCCAAAGTCACAATTAAATGTTCTTGCATATTCTCTCCCCCTTTTATGTTTAAATGTATACTATAATTTTCTATGTTACCCATCTAAGTGAAAAATACCCCACATACATTCCACAATAGAATTACTTAAATTGTATTACTTTGCCTATAAAAAGTTAAGTATTTAAAAGATATTTAAATTTTAAAATTAATTAATTGAAAATAGCTTCCATTTTTAAGTATTGTATATATAACTATTAAAATTATTTTAAATGAATGACTCTTAAATTGGTAATGATTTTAAATCTGTCTCTTATACACATCTCCGAGCCCACGAGACGCTACGCTATC
>ERZ1031010.57-NODE-57-length-14261-cov-23.924609_pt1 | contig 14261 bp, 14 predicted proteins | sample MGYA00518594_ERZ1031010 | MGnify/ENA primary metagenome ERZ1031010 (study PRJEB33718, sample SAMN03159722) | human skin metagenome | collected 2014-05-20 | study: EMG produced TPA metagenomics assembly of the PRJNA266117 data set (Human skin bacterial metagenome... | reverse complement strand
TATAAGAGACAGGAATAAATATTGGAAGTCGATTGTATTTAATCGTTGAGTTCAGTGACAGTAAGAAGTTGTATTGTTTTTGGTAACACTTTGATTTCAATTGGTTTTTCTAAACTTATTTCGCCATCAATATCTATTTTCATAGTCGGTTCTGTAGAAAGTGAAATGTGCTTGCCAGATAAATGATCAATACCTTCTGTAATTTCATTCCAATTCATACTATCACGTTTTTTGAAAATATCATTCAAAATACTAAAGCTTTGATCATTTTGATCATTGAAAATAAAAGTATTTGCTTCACCATCTTGAGGAGATAAATCTGTTAAAGGAATTCGTCCACCACCAATGTTAGGTCCATTAGCAATAAGTATCATTGAGGTATTTCCTTTCTTCTCTTTACCATCTATATTAAGTGTAAAATCAAATTTACTAGGATTAAGTAACGTTTTAACAGTAGAGTCAATGTAACTGAGTTTGCCAAAAATGTCTTTTGAATCTTCTTGAACATTTTCTGCATTTTGAACGATTAACCCTAAACCACCAAAGTTAAGTACATATCTATTATTGACTTTAAGAATATCATAAGGTTGCACTTGTGAAGTTAATAATTGTTCGCTCGCATTTTTAAAATTAGGATGAAGATTTAATGTCTTAGTAAAATCATTAAATGTACCTCCAGGAATAATTCCAATAGGTAATTCTAAATCATATTGCATAACACCATTAACCAGTTCATTAACAGTACCATTCCTCCTAAAATAAATAAAATATCTGTATCTGAATCATAATTGTGATGTTTAATATTTTCACAGTATTTTATAATGTCTCCTTTTTTTTCACTTAACTGAATAGAGAGACGTTTGTACATGGAGCTTAAAGATTTGGTGACTTCACCAAGGCCATCATAAATATTTTTTAACCCACTATGTTCATGATAGAAAAGAACACCATGATTGTATCTATTTTTCATAAATGTATGCCCACTTTCATAAAAATCTATTAGTGATAGAATTACCCGATTTTTTAGAAATTAAATGATAATTAATCATTATTATAAAATAAAAAGTTGGATTATTGTAACAAAATTGTGCTAAAATTGACGATAAATAGGGTTAGTGTTTTGATAAGTGGATATAAAAAAGCTGCCGACATCTGTCGACAGTTTCAGTTTAAAATATATGGTTTAACGAATCCCTTTCATAGCTTTGGTAATTTTAGGTGTGAAAACTAAAATAATTAGAGTAATCACAGCTGCAGTTACACCTAAGAAGATAAAATAATTTGTTTGACCGAGTGGTTTAATTAATTTAACTAAAGTACCATTTAAAGCTTGTGCAGAAGCATTCGTCAATAACCATAAACTCATCATTTGTGCGTTAAATGCCTTTGGTGCTAACTTAACAGCTGCACTATTACCTGTAGGAGATAAGCATAATTCACCAACAACACAAATAATATATGAAAGAATAACCCAATTCACTGAGAAATGTGTGTCACCATATATATTACCAATAATACCTATAAGGATATATGACGAACCTGCTAATAATGTACCGATAGCAAATTTGATAGGTAAGCTAGGTTGCTTTTTACCTAATTTTTGCCATATAGCAGAAACGACAGGCGCAAATAGTAAGATAAATAATGGATTAATTGATTGGAAAATAGCTTCTCCAAAATTTGTTTTCCAACCGAAAAGATTCACTTTCATATCTGAATGTTCAATTCCATATATATTTAAAACGTTAGACCCTTGTTCTTGAATAGCCCAGAATAACATACCTAAAATGAATAGTGGTATAAACGCTTTAACTCTTGAACGTTCTGTATCAGTAACTTCTTTACTGCGAATCATAGTTGTAAAGTAAATGATAGGTAGAGCAATACCTAAAATAAGTACTGTATTACTCACTAAATCAAAGGATAGTGTATGAGTGATATAAGAAATAATTAAAACTATAGCAATAATTGCGACAATAATACCAATGATAGTGCTATACTTTTTCTTTTCAGCAGATGATAATGGGTTAGTTGGTTTCATGCCCACATTACCTAAAGTCTTGCGATTGAATAAGACGTACCAAACCAATCCAAGTGCCATACCGATAGCTGCGATTAAAAAGCCACCATGGAAATTCTTAATATCAATAAAATTTTGCAATATAATTGGTGAAATTAATGCACCAAAATTGACTGACATATAAAATATAACAAATCCTGCATCCATTCGAACGTCATTTTCTGGATAAAGTCGACCAACAATATTTGAAATATTTGGTTTCATTAAACCTGAGCCTACTATGATAAAGAACATGGAAGTGAATAAACCTACCATTGCAAAAGGTAAACTTAAACAGATGTGACCTATGATAATTAGTACGGCACCAATAAGTGTTGCCCCTCGTGTTCCTGTAATTCTATCTGCTATCCACCCACCTGGAATAGAAGACATATAAATGAGTGCTCCGTATACGGACATGATTGACATTGCTGTTGTTTTATCAATGCCTAGTCCGTGATCTTGGATTGCAAAATACATATAAAAAATAAGCATTGCTCTCATACCGTAGTAACTGAATCGCTCCCAAAACTCTACGAAAAAGAGAACGCCTAACCCTTTAGGATGTCCGAAGAATCCTTGTTGAGGTATTTCTTGAACTGCTTGTTCATGGGATTTATTTGAAGTCATAAATCATCCCAACCTTTCTTGCCCAAATAACCATATTAAATTGTTTAAAAATGATTTTACTATTGTAATTAAAAAGTTTCAATAATTTTCAAAAAATAAAAATAATAAGAATATTCTGTCGATTTTATCTTTAACAACATTTGAGTAAAGGTGTTAATGCTATTAAGTTTGTTTATTTAATATACTCAATTGAATAAATAAAGCACTATTAATAAAATACGCTTTAACACGACAAAGTGCAACTGTTTTTTTTATGAATAAATAAGGCTAAGCAGAAAAAATCCGCTGACTTTTTCATCAGCGGAGAACGCATTAATGTTTATCGATTATCAATATTTTCAGGGTACATATCGTGATTCATAAGTCGATGTTCAGCCATTTTTTCATACTTAGAGCCAGGACGACCATAGTTAGTATATGGATCAATCGATATGCCACCTCTTGGCGTGAATTTCCCCCAAACTTCTATATAATGTGGATTCATTAAGTTGATAAGATCGTTCATAATAATATTCATACAATCTTCATGAAAATCGCCATGGTTTCTAAAACTAAATAGATAAAGTTTTAAAGATTTAGATTCTATCATCTTTATATTTGGAATATATGAAATATAAATTGTAGCGAAGTCAGGTTGTCCTGTGATAGGGCATAATGATGTGAATTCAGGACAATTGAATTTCACAAAGTAATCATGACCTTGATGTTTATTATCAAAAGTTTCTAATATATTAGGTCTATAGTCAAAGTCATATTGATTATTTTGATTGCCTAATAAGCTGATATCATTTAATTCACCTTTTTGACGTCCTTGTGTCATAATTTTTGCTCCTCTACTTTTGTTTTATAGTTGTTTCTCGTCGTGCCTTTTCAAACATATAATAACTTGCACTAATAATTACTACATATCCTACTGTTGCTAACATATCTGGTGATTCTCCGAAGAGTATGAACCCAAATATTGCCGTGAAAATAATTGAAGCATACGTAAAGATTGAAATATCTTTAGCGGGGGCGAAACTATAAGCAAGTGTAATACCAATTTGGCCAACAGCTGCTGATAATCCTGCACCGAGTAGAAATATAATTTGAGTAGTTGACATAGGTGTAAAGGTAAAGATTGAAAATGGTATAAGTACAATAACAGAAAAGAGTGAGAAATAAAATACGATTGTATATGGTTTTTCACGGGTGCTTAATGCTCTTACACATGTATAAGCAGATGCGGCAAATATACCAGAAAATAATCCTGCAATTGATGGAATGACTGAAGAAGAAAATTCTGGTTTAACGATGAGAAGCATTCCAAATATTGCAATAATCATCGCTGAAATTTGGTATTTATGAACTTTTTCATGTAAAAATATTAAACTTAGGACGATGGTCCAAAATGGATTTAACTTCATTAACGTATCTGCATCACTTAATACCATATGATCAATAGCATAAATATTAAGTAAAACACCTATAAGACCTAGGGTTGAACGTGTAATAAGTAATGGTTGACTACTTAATTTTCCAAACATAGGTTGCTTATATTTATATATATAAAATAATGGTATAAACATGGCTACAAAATTTCTAGCTAGTGATTTTTGAAATACAGGCAGATCTCCAGCTAGTCTGAAAAATACTGACATAAAACTAAAACCTACAGCAGAAATTAAAATAGCAATAATACCTTTTACTTTTGGATTCAATATTATCGCCTCGATCCTATATGATTAACGTAATTATATTAGCATATAAATAAAAGATATGCATAAATCCTTGCAAAGTATCAGGGGAGCAGTTAAAATAAAAACGCGAACAAACGTTCGATTTAAAGTTTACATCTAGAATCATTTAGACTACAATATGAATATTTTATATAAATATAGTTTATTTATAAATAAACGCAGTGGTCTTGTAAATCGCTAATAAACCGTAAATGACTATTTTTGACTAAAAAGCAAGCAAAGAAGCTTGAAAAAAATTTTTTTATTCAGAATAAATGACTTTAATGACGTAGTGATGCACTTTCTAATTAATATCTTCATTTTCGTCATTAATTTTTAACTTTCATTAAACATTTGACTTATGTATAATGAAACACAGAATATAGTATTGATTTTAAAAACCAAACACTATATATAGTGTTTGGTATGAAAATTGATGCTGTAGAATATAATCATTTTAATGCAATATGACACTACATTTGATAATAAATAACTGTAATTGAAGTAAACAGTTACAAAAAATAGAATTTATCATTTGGTGTAATTTAAGTTTTAATCACTATATATTGTCGTTATCTATTTATAGATATAGTATCAAATTCAGACTTTTTTAAAATATTTAAAGGGTTTAGTATATTGAAAAGTCTACACTTCTAAAATAATAGTAGAGCCTTATATTTTAACTGATAATTGGGCACTATTGTTTAACGGTATTGAGAAGGTTGATGAAAGAAGGTGATCCAATGAAAGTAGTATATTATTCATTTTCTGGAAATGTTAGACGTTTTATTCATCGTGCAGAAATTCAAGATACACTAGAAATTACTCAAGATAATTGCACAGAACCAGTTAATGAACCATACATCTTAGTTACTGGCACTATCGGATTTGGTGAAGTGCCACAACCGGTTCAATCTTTTTTGCGTGTAAACCACTCTCAACTACAAGCGGTAGCTGCTAGTGGAAATCGAAATTGGGGACAAAATTTCGCTAAAGCAGGTCATACTATCTCAGAGGACTATCAAGTTCCTTTACTAATGAAATTTGAAGTACAAGGCACAAATAAGGACGTTATTGAATTTAAGGATAAGGTGGGTAATTTCAATGAAAACCATGGAAGAGAAGAAATACAATCATATTGAGCTGAATAATGAAGTTACAAAAAGAAAAGATAATGGCTTCTTTAATTTAGAAAAAGATCAAGAGTCTCTTAAAGTTTATCTTGAAGAAATTCATGATAAAATGATCTACTTTGATGATGAGATTGAAAGACTTCATTATTTAGTAGATAACCATTTCTACTTCGATGTATTTGAAAAGTATAGTGAAGCTGAGTTAAGAGAAATCACTGAGTTTGCTAAGTCCATTCATTTTCGATTTGCTAGCTATATGTCTGCTAGTAAGTTTTACAAAGATTATGCTTTAAAAACGAATGACAAGCGTCAATTTTTAGAGGACTACAACCAACACGTAGCAATTGTTGCACTTTATTTAGCTAATGGTGACATGAAACAAGCCAAACAGTTTATTTCTGCAATGGTTGAACAACGATACCAACCAGCCACACCTACATTTTTAAATGCTGGTAGAGCGAGAAGAGGGGAACTTGTTTCATGTTTCTTATTAGAAGTTGATGATAGTCTAAACTCTATTAACTTTATTGATTCAACAGCTAAACAATTAAGTAAAATTGGTGGCGGTGTTGCTATCAATTTATCTAAACTTCGTGCTCGTGGTGAGGCAATCAAAGGTATTAAAGGTGTTGCTAAAGGAGTATTACCTGTAGCTAAAGCGTTAGAAGGTGGGTTTAGTTATGCAGACCAATTAGGTCAACGTCCAGGTGCTGGGGCAGTCTATTTAAATATTTTCCATTACGATGTTGAAGAATTTTTAGATACTAAAAAAGTAAATGCAGATGAAGAATTACGTTTATCTACAATTTCAACAGGTCTGATTGTTCCTTCAAAATTCTTTGATTTAGCTAAAGAGGGTAAAGAATTCTACATGTTTGCACCGCACACTGTAAAGCAAGAATACGGCGTAACGTTAGATGATATTGATTTAGAAAAGTATTACGAAGATATGGTTGCTAATTCAAATATTGAGAAGAAGAAAAAAGATGCACGTGAAATGTTAAATATGATTGCACAAACTCAATTACAATCAGGATATCCATATCTCATGTTTAAAGATAATGCGAATAAAGTTCATGCAAACTCTAATATTGGTCAAATTAAAATGAGTAATTTGTGTACAGAAATTTTCCAATTACAAGAAACATCAATTATTAATGACTATGGCACTGAAGATGATATTAAACGAGATATTTCTTGTAATTTAGGTTCATTAAATATCGTGAATGTAATGGAATCTGGAAAGTTCAGAGACTCTGTTTATACAGGTATGGATGCACTAACAGTAGTAAGTGATGAAGCTAATATTCAGAATGCTCCAGGCGTTAAAAAGGCAAACAGTGAATTACATTCAGTTGGTTTAGGTGTCATGAATTTGCATGGATATTTAGCTAAAAATAAAATTGGTTATGAATCTGAAGAAGCTAAAGATTTTGTAAATATCTTCTTTATGATGATGAATTATTATTCCATTGAACGTTCAATGGAAATTGCTAAAGAACGTGGAGAAAAATACCAAGGCTTTGACCAATCGGATTATGCTAATGGTAAATATTTTGAATTCTACACTTCTCAGGAATTCCAACCTAAATTTGAAAAGGTATGTCAACTGTTTGATGGATTCTTCATTCCAACATCTAAAGATTGGAGAGAATTACAAGAAAAAGTAGAACATTATGGACTTTATCATGCATATAGACTTGCAATTGCGCCTACACAAAGCATCTCTTATGTCCAAAATGCAACAAGTTCTGTGATGCCAATTGTTGATCAAATCGAACGTCGTACGTATGGTAATGCAGAAACGTTCTATCCTATGCCTTTCTTATCACCAGAAACAATGTGGTATTACAAATCTGCATTTAACACGGATCAAATGAAATTGATTGATTTAGTGTCAACGATTCAAACACATGTTGACCAAGGTATTTCTACCATTCTATATGTGAATTCAGAGATTTCTACACGTGAACTTTCAAGATTATATGTTTATGCTCACTACAAAGGCTTAAAGTCTCTTTACTACACACGTAATAAATTATTAAGTGTTGAAGAATGTACAAGTTGTGCAATTTAATTAAGTTAGTAAAATCAAACTAAAACATTGTGATTTTAACCAATGAGTTCGTTTTTAAATTTTATTGCTCATTGGTTTGAATTCTCTATAACTTACGTATATGACAGGAGGATTTTAATGAAAGCAGTTAACTGGAATACCCAAGAAGATATGACGAATATGTTCTGGCGTCAAAATATCTCACAAATGTGGGTAGAAACAGAATTTAAAGTTTCAAAAGATATAGCAAGTTGGAAAACTTTATCAGATTCTGAAAAAGAAACGTTTAAAAAAGCATTAGCAGGGTTAACAGGTTTAGATACGCATCAAGCAGATGATGGTATGCCATTGATCATGCTCCACACGACAGACTTAAGAAAAAAAGCTGTATATTCGTTTATGGCAATGATGGAACAAATACATGCTAAAAGCTACTCACACATTTTTACCACATTACTTCCATCTAGTGAAACAAACTATTTGTTAGATACATGGGTTATTGAACAACCTCATTTAAAATATAAATCAGATAAAATTATTGAAAATTATCACAAACTTTGGGGTAAAGAAGCGTCGATTTTCGATCAATATATTGCGAGAGTTTCAAGTGTTTTTTTAGAAACCTTCTTGTTCTATTCAGGTTTCTATTATCCCCTTTATCTTGCGGGTCAAGGTAAAATGACTACATCTGGTGAGATTATACGTAAAATTCTATTAGATGAGTCTATTCACGGTGTATTTACTGGTTTAGATGCACAAAGTTTACGTAATGAATTATCCGAAAGTGAAAAGCAAAAAGCTGATCAAGAAATGTATAAGTTATTAAACGAACTTTACGATAATGAAGTTTCTTATACTCACTTATTGTATGATGATATTGGTCTAACTGAAGATGTTCTAAACTATGTATGTTATAATGGTAATAAAGCATTATCAAACTTAGGATTTGAACCATATTTCGAAGAACGTGAACTTAATCCTATTATTGAAAATGCATTGGACACATCTACTAAGAATCATGACTTCTTCTCAGTCAAAGGTGATGGCTATACGTTAGCGCTAAACGTTGAGGCTTTACAAGACGAAGACTTTATCTTTGATAAATAGATGACATTCATTTAAAAGGAGATTCCTATTAAAATTGATAGGAGTCTTCTTTTTGTGTGAAATGTTATAAATATGAATAACAGCCATGTATTACGAATGGTTATATATAAATACTTATTAAAGAAATTTCAAAAAACATGAAAAGATATTGTAAAAAGATAGTATTATCTATAATATTAATGATAATCATTATCATTTAAGTTAGGTTATTACCTTCCGCATCAATCATATTTAGCAAGGAGAATGACTAATGAAATTTATATTTAAAGGTTATGCCTTATTTATTTTATTAGTGATTTTAATTGTTGTCTCTTTATTTATAGGGGTGAGTCAGCTCTCTATATTAGATATTTTCCTTTTAAATGATGAGCAAAAGAATATTTTGTTCTCAAGCGGTATCCCTAGAACGGTTAGTATCCTCCTTTCAGGAAGTTTACTCGCTTTAGCAGGATTAATTATGCAACAGATGATGCAAAATAAATTTGTAAGTCCAACCACAGCTGGCACTATAGAATGGGCGAAATTAGGTATTTTAATGTCACTTTTATTCTTTCCAAATGGTCACATTTTAATCAAATTATTGTTTGCTGTTGCTTTAGGTATTATTGGAACGTTTTTATTTGTCCGATTAATTAATCTTATACGTGTAAAAGAAGTCATTTTTGTTCCACTCTTAGGTATTATGATTGGTGGAATTGTATCCAGCTTTACCACATTTGTAGCGTTGAGAACAAATGCCTTACAAAGTATTGGGAACTGGTTAACTGGTAACTTTGCCATTATAACGAGTAGTCGTTATGAAGTGTTGTATCTCACTATCTCTTTACTTATTCTAGCGTTTATTTTTGCAAATCATTTTACAATTGCAGGTATGGGAAAAGACTTTAGTCATAACTTGGGTGTAAGTTATGAAAAAATCATTAATATCGCGTTATTTATAACAGCAATGCTAACAGCTTTAGTAGTTGTTACAGTGGGGACTTTACCATTTTTAGGTTTAATTGTACCGAATATTATCTCTATTTATAGAGGTGATCATTTAAAAAATACATTACCACACATGTTTGGTACGATTTTTGTTTTAATTGCTGATATTATTGGCAGAATAATTGTTTATCCTTATGAGATTAATATTGGATTAACGATAGGAGTATTTGGCACAATTATTTTCCTAATCTTGCTAATGAAAGGTAGGAAAAATTATGCTAATGAGCTCTAACAAAAAAATAAGTATGCTAGTCGTTATTGCAATTTGTATGGCTATATTTTATTTGTTAGTAGGTTTAGATTTTAATATATTTGAATATCAATTCCAAAGTCGTTTAAAAAAATTCATTCTTATTCTAATTGGTAGGTGCAACGATAGGAACCTCAGTAGTTATTTTTCAATCTATTACTACAAACAGATTATTAACACCTTCTATTATGGGACTCGATTCAGTATATTTATTTGTCAAAGTGTTACCCATTTTTTTATTAGGTGAGCAAGCAACCGTAGTCACAAACATCTATCTTAATTTTTTAATAACTTTGATTGCAATGGTGTTATTTTCATTACTATTATTTCAAGTCATATTTAAACTTGGTCACTTTTCAGTTTATTTTATACTATTAGTCGGCGTGATATTAGGAACATTCTTCCGTAGTATTACAAGTTTTTTCCAACTCATAATGAACCCGGAATCTTTCTTAGCGGTTCAAAATGTCATGTTTGCTAGTTTTGATGCATCAAATTCTAATTTAGTAATTGTATTAGGCATCTTGTTAGTGGTTTTAATTGCTGTAACAATTGTACTTCGTCCTTATTTAGATGTGCTTTTATTAGGAAGAGCGCAGGCGATTAATTTAGGTGTATCTTATAAAAATATGATGCGGTTATTACTTATTTTGGTTGCTTTACTTGTCTCTATATTTACTGCATTAATAGGTCCTGTAACATTTCTTGGTTTATTAACAGTCAACTTAGCACACGAATTTATGAAGACGTATGAACACAAATTTATTTTACCGGCAACAATATTATTCAGCTGGATTAGTTTATATATGGCACAGTGGGTAATTGAAAATCTATTTGAAGCAACAACTGAATTCAGTTTGATAGTGGATTTAGTTGGTGGTAGTTACTTCATTTACTTACTTGTTAAAAGGAGAAGTGCAAATTGATTCAAATTCAAAATTTAGACAAAATGATAGACAATAAACCTATTTTAAGAGATATTAGCGTTGATATTGAAAAGGGAAAACGGAATTCATTAATAGGACCTAATGGTGCTGTTAAAAATACATTATTATTTGCTATTAGTCGTTTATGTAACTATGAAAACGGCGCAATTTCGATTGAAGGCAAAGTACTTTCAGATTATAAAACTGATGATTTGGCTAAAAAATTAAGTATTTTAAAGCAATCCAATCACACTGAAATGAATATTACTATTGAGCAATTGGTTAACTTTGGTCGTTTTCCATATTCAAAAGGTCGAATGAAGAAAGAAGACTACGACAAAGTAGAGTATGCTCTAGATTTATTACAACCGCAAGAAATTAAAAGTCGTAATATAAAAACACTATCTGGAGGGCAGTGACAGCGTGCATATATTGCTATGACGATAGCACAAGATACTGATTATATATTATTTGATGAACCTTTAAATAATTTAGATATGAAACATTCAGTACAAATAATGCAAACGTTACGAGATTTGTGTCGTAAATGAAATAAAACAATCATTATTGTATTACACGATGTTAATTTTGCTTCTTATTATTCAGACAATATTGTCGCGCTTAAACAAGGTGAAACAGTCAAAGCTGATGTTAAAGATAATGTTATTCAGCCTGACATATTGAAAAAATTATATGAAATGGAAGTTCGTGTAGAAGAGATAATAGGACAACGTATTTGTCTTTATTATGATGAAGCTACTTTTGACTCAGTTGAGTTTTAGATATTTAGACGTATAGTCAAAGGGGTGATACATACAAAAGATAAAAAGAAAAGTTTAAATGTAACTTTGCATTTAGGTCAAGTTTTATTAAGGAGTAGTACGAATTAATAAAACTGTCTTATTTTTATTATTATCTTTAGTTTTAAGTTTTATCTGCTTGTAGTAATAGTTTGAATAAAAATGGTTTAGATTCTAAATATCAAAATAGTGATTCAAGAGATACTGTAAAAATCAAGAATAATTTTGAAGCAAGCGGTAAAGAACGTGATGGTAGTGATGCTAAAGAAATATGTAATACTGTCAAAATTCCAAAGAATCCTAAAAATGCCGTAGTATTAGATTATGGTGCACTTGATGTGTTAAAAGAATTAGGTGTTGCAAATAAAGTAAAAGGTTTGCCAAAAGGAGAAAATAATCAATCTTTGCCTAAATTTTTAGATGAGTTTAAAGATTATAAGTATATCAATACAGGGAATTTAAAAGAAGTGAACTTTGATAGAATTGCGTCAGCTAAAGTGGAAGTTATCTTCATTTCAGGAAGAACAGCTAATCAAAAAAATTTAGATGAATTTAAAAAAGCTGCAAAAAATGCCAAAGTAGTATATGTAGGTGCAAGTGAAGATAACTTAGTTAGTTATATGAAAAGAAATACAGAGAATTTAGATAAAATCTATGACAAAGAAGATAAAGCCAAAAAGATTTCTGAAATGAAAGATAAAACTAAAAGCTTTGATAAGAAAGTAATGTACTTATTGGTAAATGAAGGTGAATTATCAACGTATGGCCCAGGAGGAGACGATTTGGTGGTTTATTATTTGACTTATTAGGGTTTAAACCTGCTGATAAAAAGGTAAGCAATAGTCCGCATGGTCAAAACATAAATAATGAATATATTAACAAACAAAATTCGGATGTTATATTAGCTATGGATCGTGGTTCAGTTGTAGGTGGTAAATCAACAATTAATCAAGTTCTAAAAAATAAAGTTATTAAAAATGTATAAGCAATTAGAAGTAAAAATGTTTATGAATTAGATCCAAAACTATGGTACTTCTCTTCGGGTTCTTCAACAACTACTATCAAACAAATTAATGAATTCAATAAAGTAATTCATTAATTTGAAAAATAATTTTATAAAAAGAGAAAATAAGATTGAACGAAAGTTTTAAATAAGTGAATGGACCATTGATATAAAAAGAGCTACTAAACTGATTTTTTATGAAATTCAGTTTAGTAGCTATCATACTATAATAAACGTATCAGCATATTTTTCTATACTTCGAAGTATAAATGGTAGTGAAAATTTACATCTACTATTAAATTGGGCTCCACAGGGTGGGCATCTTTCGAACATCATATAATCATAAATACTCATTTCATACTGACACATAATAGCCTTTTCATCAAATTCATCTTCAGCCCATCTTTGTATTGGATGAGACTTATGTTCATTGTGACATTTATAACAAGGATAATATTTATTACAGCATTTGAATTTGATAGCTATAATATCTGAAGGTGAATGGTAATGTTTACATATAGTATCTTTATCAATGAATGAACCATATACCTTTGCCATAAGAAGTACCTCCTTGATGAGATTAGTCTTTAGGATGTTCACCAATAATGCGTACTTCTGTGTTTAACTCCACATCGAATTTTTCTTTCACTGTTTTTTGTACGTGATGAATTAAGTTTTCATAATCTGTGGCAGTACCATTATCGACATTAACCATAAAACCAGCATGTTTAGTTGATACCTCCACCCCACCAATTCGATGTCCTTGTAAATCAGAATCTTGGATTAGCTTACCTGCAAAGTGACCTGGTGGTCGTTGGAATACACTACCACAAGATGGGAATTCCAAAGGCTGTTTAGATTCACGACGTTTTGTTAAATCGTCCATTTTAGCTTGTATATCCTTTAGTTGTCCAGGTTCTAATGTGAAAGCTGCTTCTAATACTACTAGATGTTTTTTCTGTACAATACTATTGCGATAATCGAGCTCTAATTCTTCGGTAGTGAGTTTTAACAATTCTCCTTTTTCGTTTACACATAAAGCGTGATCGATGAAATCTTTAATTTCTCCACCATAAGCGCCTGCGTTCATAAACACAGCGCCACCAATCGAGCCAGGTATGCCACAAGCGAATTCTAGACCAGTCAAAACATGATCACGCGCAACTCTTGAAACATCAATAATGGCAGCGCCACTTCCTGCAATAATGACATCATCAGAAGTTTCAATGTGATTAAGTGAAAGTAAACTTAAAACGATACCTCGAATACCGCCTTCACGAATAATAATATTTGATCCATTACCTAAATATGTAACAGGTATTTCATTTTCGTATGCAAATTTTACAATAGCTTGTACTTCTTCATTTTTAGTAGGTGATAAATAGAAATCTGCCTCTCCGCCAGTTTCTGTATAAGTGTAACGTTTAAGAGGCTCATCTACTTTAATAATATCACTAGGGATAATTGATTTTAATTCGCTTAAGATGTCGTTTTTATTCAACGTTTTGAACATCCTTTCTCATCTTCTTAATATCACTATTATTACTGTCTCTTATACACATCTGACGCTGCCGACGACTCCTTACGTGTAG
>ERZ1031010.55-NODE-55-length-14412-cov-32.388870_pt1 | contig 14412 bp, 11 predicted proteins | sample MGYA00518594_ERZ1031010 | MGnify/ENA primary metagenome ERZ1031010 (study PRJEB33718, sample SAMN03159722) | human skin metagenome | collected 2014-05-20 | study: EMG produced TPA metagenomics assembly of the PRJNA266117 data set (Human skin bacterial metagenome... | reverse complement strand
ATCGCGCTTGTGATAATGCATTTTGACCAGTCGTTGCATCTAAACATAATAAGGCTTCATGAGGTGCATCTGGAATAGCACGACTTATCACACGTTTCATTTTATCTAATTCTTGCATTAAGTTAGATTTATTTTGCAGACGACCTGCTGTATCACAAATTAAAATATCTACGCCTTTATTTTTAGCAGCATTAATGGCATCATAAACAACTGCAGCAGGGTCAGAACCTTTATTTTGGCTCACTACTTCCACACCAACACGATCCCCCCATACGTTTAGTTGTTGAATCGCACCAGCTCTAAAAGTATCTCCAGCCGCTAACATGACTTTTTTACCTTCTTGTTGATAACGATGAGCTAATTTACCAATTGTTGTTGTTTTACCTACACCATTAACACCAACCATTAAGATGACATTCAATCTACCATCTTCAAGGTTCATCGCTTCTGAATGATCATTTTCTTGGTGATAGATTTCAACGATTTTTTCAACGATAACTTCTCTTAAATCTTCAGTTTCTTGAATATTACGTCTTTGGGCTTCTGTACGTAACTCATCTGTTAATTTCATTACAGTATTAAAACCAACATCTGCTGTAATTAACATTTCCTCTAGGGACTCAAAGAAGTCTTCGTCAACTTTTCTATATCGAGCAATTAAGTTATTTAATTGCTCCTGGAAGTTTTGACGTGATTTTTCTAAACCAGCTTTAAATTTTGCACCAATTTTTTGCGCTTCAATTTCTTCAAAGTCTTCAATTGAAATTAATCCATCTTCGTCAAAGTCCGCTTCACTAAGTTTTTTGGGTTTCTTTTTAGGTTTTGTTTCTTCAACTACTTCCTCTTCATGCGCTATCTTATCACTGTCTTCAGGTTCTTTTTTAGTTTCCGAATGTGTACTTTCATCTAGTTCTTTTTGAATATCATCTTCGCTTTTTCCTGAAAACTTATCTTTTAAGCGTTTAAAAAAACTCATCCTTGTTCCTCCTTCATAACCTCATCTATAGTATTTAAGTTTACACTTACTAATTTAGATACACCTGATTCTTGCATCGTCACTCCGTATAATCTATCGGAGAATTCCATTGTCCCTTTTCGATGTGTGATAACAATGAATTGCGTCTCTGTAGATAACTCATTTAAATATTGGGCATAACGAATAACATTCGCTTCATCAAGTGCTGCTTCAACCTCATCTAGTATAACAAACGGTGCAGAGCGAACCTTAAGAATTGCAAATAGTAAAGCAATCGCACTTAATGCACGTTCACCACCACTAAGCAATGACAAATGTTGAAGCTTTTTACCAGGAGGTTGAACAATAATATCTACTCCTGCCGATAAATAATCGTCTTCTGTCAACCGAAGTTCAGCTTGACCACCACCAAATAACTGTTTGAATACAGTAGAGAAATGCTCTTGAACAGCGTGGAAAGTATTTTTAAATCGTCCTTCTACTTCTCTATCCATTTCATTAATAATCTGCTCTAGTGTTTCTTTTGCTTCCCTAAGATCCATTCGTTGCTCATTTAAGAATGTATAGCGTTCATTCAACTCTTCAAATTGTTCTATCGCATTTAAGTTAACTGGACCTAATTCATCGATAGACATTTTAGTTAATTTTACCTTTTTACGTAAATTCTCTATTGATTCATTGGACTCATACAATGTACGTGCGCGTTCAACTGTTAATTGATACGTATCGTTAAGATGGTCAATAGCATGGTTAATCAAAACGTCTAGCTTGGACTGTTTTGATTTGATGTCTTGGTAATGGTTTTCAATAGCTAAAATATCTTGATGACACACTTGAAGCTGATTTTCATTCGTTTCAATCGTTTCATTCAAATCATTTCTACGTTGTTTGATATCTGTAAGTCGCTGATTTAAATGTTGACGTGCATCTTGTTGTTCTTGAATTTGATACTTTAATTTTTCAAAAACCTCTTCACCCATCATCTCATCAGAATTAAACAACTTAATTTTTTCTTCGACATCTTTTAATTGACGTTTAGAATTTTCATATTGCTTATCTAATCTTTCAATCACTTGCTTTTGTGATTTTATTCTTTCCTTAATAACTGCTAAATCAGACTGCTTTTGATGTAATTGTTGTTGTGTTTGATTTGTAGATGCTTTGCCTTCTTTAGATAATTGGGTGTATCGCTCAATATCACTCTCTAATTCATTCAATTGTTGATGAATTTCTGATAATCGTGATTGTTTGTGTGTTAAAGTTTCTTTACTTTTATCACTTTGGTAACCATCATTTTTTTCAAATTCAAACTCTTCATGTTCATTTTTAAGATGTGTTTCTTGAGTTCTTAATCTATCTAATTCTAACTCATGATTGTGCACACGTTCTTTTAATGTATTGTATTGTTGACTTGCTTCAAAATATTGTTCACTTAATTGTTCAGTCTTTTCTTTCTGAGATTTAAATTGACTTTCAAATTCTGCTGTTTGGCATTGATAGTCTTCAAGTTGATGTCTCATTGTTGATAATTCATCTTTTTGAGACAAAATACTTTTTGTCTTACGTGCACCACCGCCAGTCATGGAGCCACCTGGATTCACAATGTCACCTTCTAAAGTAACAATTCTAGTACAATAACGAATTGCTCGGGCAAGCACATTGGCATGTTTTAAATTATCTACAATAATGGTATTCCCTAACAAATTATCGATAATAGCTTGATAATTTGAGGCTACTTTTACAGCGTCAGAAGCAATATTAATAAAACCTTCTAAATTTTGAGCAATACTTTTAATATCTACAGCGATTTGTCGTGACTTAATTACATTTAATGGTAAAAATGTAGCACGACCTAAACCTCGTTGTTTCAAGTATTGAATAGCTTGGCGACCATCTTTTTCAGTATCTACGATTACATATTGTAATGATGTCCCTAAAGCTGTCTCAATTGCTTGAGTTAACTTTGATGGTACATTGATAACTTCAGCAACCGCACCGTGAATACCGGTTAATTCATGTGCTTTTGCTTTTAAAATGTGCTTAACACCATTAAAGAAATACGTGTAATCTTCTTCTTGTGTAGCTAAACTATCAATTTTTGATTTTAACTTTTCATTATAACGGTACGCTTGGTATAACTTATTCTCATAATCTGTTTGTCGTTTTTTGGATTCAGTTAATTGTTTCTCTAACTGTGCAATTTGATGTTCGGCTTTATCCACTGCTTTTTTCGCTGTTTGATAATTCTTATCGGTATCATTAATACTATTTTGAATGTCTTTTAATTGATTAAATGCTTCAACTAATCTTGAGTCTAGGCGAGATTTTTTGGCTTCATTTTCATTAATGGTATGTTCTAAAAATCGAATATCGTTATTCACATCCGATTGTTCAGACATAAGCGTGTAATAATTATTTTTGATTTCTTCAAGTTTCTCATCGTGTTGTTCATCCGAAACATATAGTAACGACTCTAACTCTTGAATATCTTTATTAAGTTCCTTTTGTTTATCTTTTAATTCATTAAGTGACGTTTCATTTTGTCGCTTTTCATCTTGAATTGCTTGAATTTGTGATTGTAAATTTTCAAGTTCTTCTTCATATCTTGCGTTAGTTTCAGATTGATTCTTTTTACGTTCTTCTAAAACGTTTAATTTACCTGATAATTGTTCATAATTTTCAGTGGTTTTAACAAGTTCATAGTTGCGTTTTTCAATATCATAATCTATTTGTTGTCGTTCACCTTTATACTTTTGTAATAATTGATTAATTTGAGCTTGTTGTGCTTCTTTACTAGCTTGTTGGCTCTTCAACTGATTTAATCGATTATCTAATTGTTGATTATCTTCATTATATTGATCAATATCGTAAACTGTGACAATAACATCACTTTGTTCCATTTGTTTAGATAATTGTTGATACTCTTTAGCAATGGCTGCCTCTTCTTTTAGTGGTTCCACGCGACCTTCGAGGTCATACAAAATATCTTCAACCCGATTAAGATTATCTTCAGTGTGATCTAGTTTATTAATTGATTCTACTTTGCGTTTTTTATATTTTAATACTCCTGCCGATTCTTCAATAATTTGACGTCGATCAATAGGCTTAGCATTTAATATTTCATCAACGCGTCCTTGCGAAATAATGCTAAACGCTTCTTTTCCTAGACCAGAATCTAAAAATAATTCTATGATATCTTTCAAACGCGCACGGTCGTTATTTAAATAGTATTCACTTTCACCGCTACGATATAAGCGACGCGTCACTACAAGTTCTTCTGAATTAATTTGTAATTTTTTAGAATGATTATCTAGCTTTAGTTTTACCTCTGCATAATTTTGAGCTTTTCTATGTTCAGCACCTGAAAATATAATATCTTCCATTTTAGCGCCACGAAGTGATTTTGCTGATTGTTCACCTAACACCCATTTAATCGCATCAGTAATATTACTTTTACCACTACCATTAGGACCAACAATAGCTGTCACACCTTTATCAAATTGGACATTGGTATGGTCGGCAAAAGACTTAAATCCTTTGGCATCTATTGATTTTAAATAAACCATTGTATTCTCCTTATAACATTCGTGTTGTGTCGATAAACTTGTTATTTTATCGCTATAAAATTTGACTAATCAAATATGTTAATTATTTCCCAAGCTTATCTATAAGATGTCATTATATATTTTAAAATGACTCACTACTTTTTCATTAACTTATATGCTTGCTCTGCTGCCTTTTGTTCGGATTCTTTTTTTGTCTTACCTTTACCTTCTGCAACTGCCTTATTTTCTAATATAACTTCTGAAGTAAATAAGCGATGATGCGCAGGACCTTCTTCTTTGATTAAACGATAGGTCACATCGCCTTTATTTTGACGGTGCACAAATTCTTGAAATTGTGTTTTAAAATCAACTACCCCGACAAGTTCGTTATCTTCTACATATGGGAAAATTACCTTTTCAGCAAAATTCCAAACTGTCTCTAATCCTTGATCTAAGTATAGAGCTCCTACAAATGCTTCAAAAGCATCTGAAATAAGAGATGGTCGTGTTCTACCTCCAGTTTTTTCTTCACCTTTACCTAATAAAATAAGCTCATTCAAATTTATTTTATTCGCAAATATCACAAGTGAGGGTTCACAAACAATTGTTGCACGCATCTTTGTCAAATTACCTTCAGGTAAATGAGGATGCTTATCAAATAAATAGCGTGAAACCGTCAATTCTAATACCGCATCACCTAAAAATTCTAAGCGTTCATTATGGTCTAAACGATGCATATTAAAGTCGTTAATGAAACTCGAGTGAGAGAAGGCTTGTTGATATAAATCAATATTTTCAAAGTGAATGCCCCACTTAGCCATTTTATCAGCAAATTTTTGTTGGAAATCATTTACCATATCTATCTTTTTCTGGTTAGCCACAGTCTAACCTCCTAACTATAAATTTTTAAATTTTAATATACCTTAATTTTACGTGAAAATAATCTAAAACTAAAGAAAAAATCTGAGCCGACGAGAAGACGACTCAGATGTTAATCATTTTATTTTTCAAGGCTGTTGATGTATTTAACTGCATCACCAACAGTATTGATTTTTTCAGCTTCTTCATCAGGAATTTCAGTACCAAATTCGTCTTCTAATTCCATTACTAATTCAGCGATATCAAGTGAGTCAGCGCCTAAGTCATCTTTGAAAGATGCATTTTCAGTTACTTTGTCAGCATCTACACCTAAACGGTCAACGATGATGTCTTTTACTTTATCGAAGTTTTCCACGTCGATTCACCTCCTTTTAAAGCGTCTATCCATAGACTACTATATTCTCCCATTTTAAATTCTAAAAAACAAGTAGAATTTTAGAAACAATTAGCACTTTAGTGCTTAGTGTTACTTTACATATACATTCCGCCATTAACGTGGATGGTTTGTCCAGTAATATATTTAGCTTTATCAGAGGCTAAGAAAGCAACTGTATTTGCAATATCAGTATCTTCACCAAAACGTTTTAAAGGAATTTGCTCTAACATTTGCTCTTTAAGATTATCACTTAAAGCGTTAGTCATATCAGAAACAATAAATCCAGGCGCCACAGCATTCACTGTAATACCACGTGATGCTAATTCACGTGCAGTTGATTTAGTTAAACCTATTACACCAGCTTTAGTTGCTACATAATTTGCTTGACCTGGGTTGCCCATCTCACCAACGATACTTGATAAATTGATAATGGAACCACCACGTTGACGTAACATTTGTGGTGTTACTTTTTGAATACAATTAAATACACCTTTTAAGTTTGTATCGATCACGTCATCCCACTCTTGTTCTTTCATACGCATTAGTAGGTTATCTCTAGTAATACCAGCATTATTTACCAACACATCAATAGAACCGAATTGACTTACAACTTCTTTTACCATTGTTTTAACTTCATCACCTTTAGCAACATTAGCTTGAATAGCGAAGCTATCAACACCTTTAGCTTTTATTTCATCAACAACAGCTTCTGCTTTGTCTTTACTGCCAGCATAGTTAACAGCTACGTTATATCCATCTTCAGCTAGTTGTAAGGCGATACTTCTACCAATCCCGCGTGAAGCACCAGTAACTAAAGCATTTTTACTCATTTTCATTCCATCCTTTCACATCTTTAAGTGTTTGTATTGAAGTAGTTTTAACATCTCGATTAATTTTTTTAATTAAACCTGACAATACTTTTCCAGAACCAATTTCAACAAAATGCTCTACACCTTGATCAATCAACCATTCTGTTGATTTTATGAATTGTACTGGTGAATACAACTGCTTAACTATATTATGCTTAATCACTTCTTTATCTGTTTCACCTTGAGCATTATAGTTTTGAACCACTGGAAACTTCGCATTATGCCATTCAAATTGATTGATGTACGCGGCAAAGTCTTCCTCTATCACACTCATCATTGATGAATGGAAAGGACCTGAAACAGCCAATGGTAATACTCGTTTAGCACCTAATGATTTACCTTCTTCAACTAATTTATCAATCAAATTTTTATGTCCAGAAACTACTATTTGTCCAGGTGAATTGATATTAGCTGGTTCAATTAATTCATCTTTAGTAGATAAATCTTTACAAATTTTATCAACATCATCAAAATCTAATCCAAGAACTGCAGCCATGCTCCCTACACCATTTGGAAAAGCTTGAGCCATTAACTCTCCGCGTTTACGTACAATCTTAACTGCATCATCAAAAGATAGAACACCACTCGCAACTAAACTTGAATATTCACCTAAACTGTGTCCCATAGTATAATCAACACTAATATCGTTTAATGCTTCTAATAAAACAATACTATGCGTTAAAAGTGCAGGTTGAGTGTTCTGTGTTTCACCTAATTTTCCTTCTTTATCAGTAAACATCGTTTCTAATATATCAAAATCCATCGCTTCTTGTGCTTGATTTAAGATATATGTTGAATGTTGATCCTCATTATATAAATCGCTAGCCATACCAACTTTTTGAGCACCTTGACCTGGGAAAATGATTGCTGTTTTACTCATCTTTACCACCTACCGTTCCTCTCATAGTTTGTACAATATTTTCTTCACCGGCAATTTTTGCTTGTCTAATGGCTGAATAAAAAGCTTTAGCATTAGAACTACCATGTGCTTTTACAACTGTTCCATCTAAACCAAGTAGGACTGAACCTCCATATTCTGAATAATCCATTTTCTTGGCAAATGTAGCTAAATCTTTTTTAAGAACAGCACCTGCTAATTTATTTTTAAAGTTACCCATAACTGTTTCTTTAAGCATTTTACCAATAGATTTAGCCGTACCTTCTAAATTTTTAAGAACCATATTTCCAGTGTAACCATCAGTAACTACAACATCTGTATTGCCATCCATTAAAGTTTTAGCTTCAATGTTACCTTGGAAATTAAATGAATGATCTTTTTCAAATAATTCAAATGCCTTTTTAGTTAAAGTATTTCCTTTTGCAGCTTCTGTACCAATATTAAGTAATGAAACTGAAGGCGTTTGAATGCCACGAATTTTTTGTGCATAAATATTACCGAGTTGCGCATATTGTAATAGATGTTCAGCTTTAGCATCTGCATTAGCGCCTACATCTAAAAACAGAAATCCTTTACCATCTACAGTCGGTAATGTTACCACTAATGCCGGTCTTGCTACGCCTTTTATACGACCAACAATAAATAAACCTGCTGACATCAATGCACCTGTGTTGCCTGCTGAAACGCATCCATCTGCTTCACCTGATTTAACTGCTTCTGCCATTTTTACCATTGAACTATCTTTTTTACGTTTAATTGCTCGTACAGGCTCATCTTCCATTTCTATTCTCTCAGAACAATGTCTAAACTCTATACGCTCATGATTTAAGTTATACTGTGTTTTATCTCCAAAAAGAATTATTTCTAAATCTTTAAAGTCTTCTACAACCTTTTTAACAGCATCTAATACAATACCTGGTGCGTCATCTCCGCCCATCATGTCTACTGCGATTTTAACCATTCCATTCATCCTCACTTGTATAGAACATTTTAAATTTACCTTTAAATACTAGTTTCTCTTTAACATAAGATTTCACTTCAATCATATAATGCTTGTTTGTCTTTTCGATAACTTTAGCTTCTATTCTTACTGTATCATTAAGTTTCACTTTTTCTATAAATTCAACCTGACTTTCTTGTGTCAGAACTGTTGGATTATGTATGAGTGCAACACACAAAGAATTAGCTTGTGCAAAAAGAACATGTCCTCTAGCAATCTGCGTTTTAGCGAAAACCGAATCTTCAGTGATTTCTATCAGTGATTGAGCTTTAACATCAGGATCTACTTGAATTAAATCCCCTATTATCTCATTTGCTTCAATCGATTTAATTTGATCGTAATTCTGCTCGGCTACAAGTTTAATTCTTTTACGCAATTCAGGAATATTTAAATGTGTGCGATCTAAACGAATAGTTTGAATACTCACATCAAACTTTTCACAGAGTTCATAATCAGTAATGAAGGGGTTCACTTTTATAGTATTTTGGATAGCTATTCTCCGTTCATCTTTCTTTAATTTCACACTCTCACCCCTCATTTTAGTACCAAGTCTTAAATATTCCTTACACATCATAACACTTTCATTATCAATTCCTCAACAAATAACTGTAGTTGAGGAAAGTTTAAGTTTTTCTTAAATTAGTTTTGTCGATTCTCTTACCAGAGAATCTCTATGTTAGGGCCCCTAGTCCCAACTTCCATGGCCGGTAACATTTCTTCACGAAATGTTTTGTGTCGGGAACCCTAATCAAAACTGGTGTGTAAGAGGTTTCGTTGGATGAATTGTTTGAGGTGTGTGTATGGTTGTTGGAAGAATTGGCCGGATTGAATGAGTTCGGCTGCTTCATCTCTTGCAACTTCTAACATGCGATAATCTTCGACTACATTTGCAACGAGGAAGTCCGGTAAACCACTTTGTTTAACCCCAAAGAAGTCTCCTGGTCCTCTCATCTCTAGATCTCTTTCGCTTAATTCAAAACCATCAGTGGTTTGGGTCATAATTGTCATTCTCTCAATACCTGTCTCAGTTTTAGGTGAAGCAATAAGCACACAATAACTTTGATGTTCACTTCTACCCACTCGTCCACGCAATTGGTGTAGCGTTGATAAACCAAATCGATCGGCATCGTAAATCATCATGAATGTTGCATTTGGTACATTTACTCCTACTTCTACAACAGTTGTTGAAACTAAAATATCTAAATAGTGCTTACTAAATTTTTGCATCACGTCATCTTTTTCTTCAGCAGTTAACTTTCCATGTAATAAACCTACTTTTTTATTTCCGTACACCTGTTGAAGTGATTCATATATAGCAACAACGTTTTGTACATCTTCCAGGTGTTCTGAGCTTTCAATTAGTGGACATATGACATAAGCTTGTCTACCTTTTTTCAGTTCATTCGTCATTTGAGATAAGACTTGATTGTATTGTTCATGTTTTGCCCAATTAGTAATAATAGGCTTACGACCTTTAGGTAACTGTTTTATAGACGATACATCCATTTCTCCGAATACTGATATAGCTAATGTACGCGGAATAGGTGTCGCTGTCATAAATAAGACATTAGTCATTGCACCTTTTTCTCTTAACATCTGACGCTGATTTACACCAAATCGATGTTGCTCATCTGTAATAACTAATCCTATATTTTCAAAAATTACATCGTCTTGAATTAATGCATGAGTACCTATTAAGCAATCAATCGTTCCATTCTCTAATTGCTCCAATAAAATGCGACGTTTTTTTCCTTTTACAGAACTCGTCAACAGCGCAACATTCATAGAATCACCGAATAATTCTATTAAGCTTTCAGCATGTTGCTCTGCTAATATTTCTGTAGGAACCATTAATGCTGATTGATAACCCGCAGTTTTTAATGCATACATACATATTGCTGCTACAACAGTCTTACCTGATCCGACATCACCTTGCAAAAGACGATGCATTCGAATAGGTGCCTTTAAATCTCTAAATATTTCGTTGACACTTAATTTTTGGGCATCAGTTAACTCAAAAGGTAAGCTATCAATAAAATTTTTAACTTTGTGAATATCATAATTGATTTCTATCGCTTCATCAGACGTTTTTTCAAGACGATTCAACCATTGCATACGTAACTCAAACATAAATAATTCGGTAAAAGCATATGTCCGACGTGCTTTCAATAAATTTTGTTTGTCTTTAGGATGATGAAGTGTACGTAACGTATATTCTAAAGTCTCTAATTTATATTTTTCTCTTAATTCATCAGATAACCATTCATGTATTACAACATCTTCCAATGCCTGTCTAATATTATCTCGAAGTTGCTTTTGTTTAATTCCTTCTTTAATACGATATACGGGTTCCAATTGGACGTCATCTTGCACCGTTTGATCATTAAAAAACATTCGATTGCCATTAATTTCTTGTTTACTGCGATTCCATTTGCCTTTGACCGTTACAACACCATGTAATTCTATTTTCTTCTTTAAATAAGGTTGATTAAAGAAAATACATTTCACAGCGATATTATTAACCATAAGATGAACCGTTAACTTAGATTTATTACGACCAAAAAAAGCTACTGTTGGTGGTGAATAAACCTCACCTTGTACAGTAACTGTTGATTGATTCTCTGCTTGGTTCAAGTCAATAACTGTATTATCTTCATAGCGAGTTGGTAGATATAGAACCAAACCTTCAACAGTATGTATATTTAATTCTTCTAATAGTGTTAATCGTTTAGGACCAATACCTTTGATTTTATCTAAAGTATATGGACTTTCGATTAAGTGCACTTTTGCCATGATGAATCACCCATTACTTTTATCTTAATCTGTTATTCAATATTTTATCATGTTCAAAGTTATTATTTGATTCTCATGTACTCTTCTTACAATTCTTTTTATAAATCATAAAAAAACAAGTAGCAATATAAGGATTGATCTGAAGATATAAATGATAAAAATTTTCATTTATTAAATTCACAATTTCAATACTTAATAATGCTACTAGCAAAATTAATTTTTAGTTCACTTCACACGCATAATTATCTTTATCTCTGTCTAGTTTTGGTTGATAGGCAGGATGACCTTTTTTAACACCGTGTGGATATTTTTTCTTAACTCTGTACAATTTTTAAAATATTTTTTTAGTACTCTTTTTTACATTTTTGGTATGATGTGTAGACGTTATTTTTTTAACTTTGTTTGAAGTCATTGAAGCTTGAGGCTCGCTCCAAATATTTAACTTCTGGGCTTTAGCTTTCTTTTCACTTGCTCGAAGCATTTGTTCATAAGTATTATTTGATGGATAAACATATTTAACTCTTGCTAACCCTTTTCTCACTATCGCATTATTGACCATTTTACCATCAGCATAAACGAGACTAAGTATCTACCATATTTATCAGTTTTTTGTCCTTTATCAAATGCAATTTCAACATTCTTAGCATGTGTCATCATCTTAGTTGTAAATGCGCTTGCCTCTGGTCCATACTTTTGAACTGGTTTTCTTGGATCTTTCGTTTCGAGTGTATCAATAAACAGTAATCTAAATGTAGAAATTTTACCTCGGTAGTTCAATTTTACTGTATCACCGTCAACAACTTTAACTAATTTGGCCTTTTCTTTATGTAATTGAGTAGCAGCATTAGCTTCATTATTGTGTGGTTGACCAATGATTGGAAGTAAGATTGTTACAACTGCTATCAAAGAGATAAAACGTATACTCTTGACATGGTTAGAATTTGAAAACGCTCTACGATATAAAATAAATATACTACTAAAACTAAGAACAACTAATAAAAATAGAAATTCCCCCATTTTGCACTTCTTTTATATTTTCGTAACTTACATTTATTTTATAACATTTTTCAAATAAAAAAAGCATAATTTTTTAAAAAATTCTATTATTTCTATAAATTTTATATAAAATAAACTATCTTAACTTTTCGTATTTATAAAACGATTTATGAACAATATTTTTTAATAGTGTTACTAGAAGTAGAAGGCTTATATCCTAAAACATAAAATGCTCCAGAAAGATTATTTAAAGTCTTTCTGGAGTATTTACGAGTTCTATTTTATTAATATTATTCAACAGCAAAGAAATATTGATAAATCGGCTGTCCACCTTCGTGTTCTTCCACTTCTACGTCTGGATATTTAGCTTCAATCCAGGTTAATAATTGATTAGTTATCTCTTGATCAGCTTCTTCACCTATAATCATAGTTAAAATCTCACTATCTTCGTCAAGCAACTTATTTAATAGACCTTGAACTGCACTCAACTGATCTGCATCGCTGGTAACAATCTTATCTTCAGCTAATCCCATATATTCATCTGTTTTGATTTCAATACCATCAATTTTAGTATCTCTTACAGCAAACGTTACTGATCCAGATTGAACCGTATCTAAAGCTGTTTCCATATGATTTTTATTTTCCTCTAATGAAGAGCCTTCATCATATTGGAATAGCGCAGTAATACCTTGAGGTATTGATTTTGTAGGAATAACAACTGTTTCTGCCTCTACAATACTTGCTGCTTGTTCACTAGCCATTAAAATATTTTTATTATTAGGTAAAATAATTGCACGTTTACATTGTGATTGTTCTATTACGTTAACTATATCTTCTGTTGAAGGATTCATCGTCTGACCACCACTAATGATGTGCGTAGCACCCATTGATGTAAATAATTCTGAAATACCTTCACCCATAGAAATTGTGATAACTGCAGACTCTACAGTTTGAGGTTCAGCATGCTTTTGATGTAATTGTCCATCTTGTTCTTTTCGGATGACTTCTCTATGTTGCTCGCGCATATTTTCAACTTTAAGTTTTATTAACTCACCATACTTTTGACCATAATTAAATACATTCCCAGGATGTTCAGTATGTACATGAACTTTAACAATTTCATCATCATTGATAACTAATAATGAATCACCAAATTGAGACATATCATTACGAAATTCTTGTTCATCAAAAGGCTTTTTGTTCTTGCCAAAACGTACCATCATTTCAGTACAATAGCCATAGACGATGTCTTCAGTATTAATCACTCCATGAAAGTCGTGATCATCATTAACGAACGAGTCAGTATCAAGTTTAGGCGTTTGTGCTTCAATCTTTTCACCTTTTAAACCTTTTAAGAACCCTTCATAAACGCATAGTAACCCTTTACCACCGCTATCCACGACACCAACTTCTTTAAGTACTGCTAATAAGTTTGGCGTATTATCTAGAGAATCACTAGCGACTTGAATCACATGTTCCATTAATTCAACACAATCTTTAACTTGGCTTGCTTTATCAATTGCAGCATTTGCAGCATCTTTGGCCACTGTTAAGATGGTACCTTCAACTGGTTTCATTACCGCTTTATATGCTGTTTCAACACCTGCTTGAAAACTTTCTGCAAACTGCTGAACATCAATTTCCGTTTCGGTCTCAATGTTTTTACAAAAACCTCTAAATAATTGAGAAAGAATGACTCCAGAATTACCACGAGCTCCCATTAGTAATCCCTTGGAAAATGTTTTACCTAGTTCTCCAATATTTTGAGATAAATTAGTTTCTACTTCCTCACGTCCAGAAGTAATAGTTAAATTCATATTTGTTCCTGTGTCTCCGTCTGGAACAGGATATACGTTTAATGAATCCACTAAATCTGCATTATTTGATAAATTTTGTGCCCCTTGTATAATCATATCGGCAAATAATTTACCATTAATTTTGCTAATCATTTCACGTTGTCCTCCTAAGCCTTTTTGACTGTATCGTTTAAACGTACACCTTGTACGAAAATATTAATAGAGTTAACTTTTACATTCAGTGTTTTTTCCAAAGTATATTTAACAGTAGATTGAAGATTGCT
>ERZ1031010.54-NODE-54-length-14416-cov-31.209526_pt1 | contig 14416 bp, 15 predicted proteins | sample MGYA00518594_ERZ1031010 | MGnify/ENA primary metagenome ERZ1031010 (study PRJEB33718, sample SAMN03159722) | human skin metagenome | collected 2014-05-20 | study: EMG produced TPA metagenomics assembly of the PRJNA266117 data set (Human skin bacterial metagenome... | reverse complement strand
CTCGGAGATGTGTATAAGAGACAGAAATATAATGAAGTAACAATTTACTGCGAAAAAGCGCACGTTACTTTTGGCGGAGCTAAGTTAAAATAATTTAAATGATGCTGACGTTTACATCAAGAGAATGAGAGTGTTAACAATGAAAAAAGTAAGTTTGTTCTTAATATTTATAATTCGTGTTATTTCTGGTATTGTCATTTTCAGACAAGGATTGGAGAAATTCACTGGCGATTTTACACTAAACGGTTTAGTCCCTGTAATTAGAGATAATACCGATTCACCTGGCTGGTATAAATGGTTTTTTGAACATATCGTTGCTCATACAACAGGAATCTTTAACATTATCGTTCCTTTGGGAGAAATGGCAATTGGTTTAGGTTTAATATTAGGCATATTCGCCTATGCTGCGAGTTTCTTTGGAGCCTTTGTTATGATAAATTACATTTTAGCAAATATGATTTTTACGTACCCTCTACAATTAGCATTCTTTATAATTTTATTAATAAGCCACTCTTTACTAGTACAAATTTCACTTAAAGAAATCATAGCTTATTTTAGAGATCGTAATAACCGAGGTGAAGATAAGCATGACCCACTTACTAATCGTGGATGATGAGCAAGATATTGTAGATATTTGCCAGACATATTTCGAGTATGGAGGATATCAAGTTACAACCACAACATGTGGTAAAGAAGCGCTAAATCTACTTTCATCAGATATTGATTTGATGATTTTAGATATCATGATGCCAGAAGTTAACGATTACGATATCGTTAAAAAGATGAAAGATATGCAACTTGATATCCCTTTTATATACTTAACGGCTAAAACTCAAGAACATGATACAATTTATGCACTTACTCTAGGGTGCAGATGACTATATAAAAAAACCATTCAGCCCCAGAGAACTCGTATTGCGCACTAACAACCTTCTCGCACGAATGAGTAAATATCATCATTCTAACAAAATCGAACAACTTGAATTTGAAGGACTAGTTTTAAAAAATTTAAGTAAAACACTGACTATCAATTACCAAGAGATTCCTATGCGTATTAAAGAGTTTGAACTACTTTGGTATCTTGCCTCTAGGGAAGGTGAAGTTATTTCTAAATCTGAACTTTTAGAAAAAGTATGGGGATATGATTATTACGAGGATGCCAATACCGTTAACGTCCACATACACAGAATTCGTGAAAAGTTAGAAAAACATGATTTCTCACCCTACACAATTACTACTGTATGGGGACTAGGCTATAAGTTTGAAAGGAACCGATAACTATTTTTTCAATACGAAGTCAAATAACAATCGGTGTCATTTCAAGCGTTATTTTAACTACTATTATACTTGTTATAGCATATAAACTCATGTGGTTTAACGGCCACATGACACTTACTTTAGCTATCAATACCTTGATAACTAGCTGTTTAACACTTTCGATTTGTAGTATTTTTATTAATCCTTTACTTAGGAAAATTAAGCAATTTAATATTAAAACTAAACAATTTGTTAACAATGAAAAGTTAATCGACGATAAAACATTCCAATCTCCAAAAGAAATTAAAGAGCTCAATGATTCATTTAATAAAATGTCATATGAAATTACTAAACAAATGAATATGATTGAAAGTGAACAACAAGAAAAAACAGAAATCCTACAAAACCTTGCACATGACTTAAAAACACCTCTCGCTGGGATTAGATCTTATACTGAAGGTTTAAGGGATGATATCATTAGTGACCCCCAAGAAGTGCACAAAGCGTGTGAAACATTGATTAAACAAGACAATCGCTCACTTGAAGTTAATTTCTGTGATTGTATTGATGCATTCTACCAATATAGACCTCCAATAGAACGTATTTTGATAAATTTATTAGTTAATGCTTTAAAATTTTCTAATTATGGTAGCCGTATTGATATTATTATTTCAGAAAATAAAGACAATGATTCAATTAATATTGCAATAAAGGACGAAGGAATAGGGATAATTCCAAAACTTCAATCTCATATCTTCGAGAGAACTTTTAGAGTTGAAGATTCTAGAAACACTAAGACAGGCGGTTCAGGATTGGGTTTATATATAGCGAATGAACTTGCTCAACAAATTGATGCTTCCATCACAGTTCAAAGTGATTTAGACATTGGTACCACTATGACACTCACTTTTAAAAATTTCACCTCCAATAGTACCAAGCTGGGTCATAAGTCAAAAAAAAGCCCAAAATGAATTCTTATTTTGAAATTCAATTTGGGCTTATTCTTATTTTATTCATACTTCATATGATGTGACTTCAACTCCATTTAGTACCCACACAAGCGCAATCTCAAATCAACATTACTTTCTCCAACTTTTGACTCAGTTTTACATTATACATTTAATTCCAGATTAAAAAACTGAACAAAAACTTTTGTAATTAAAAAGTCTATCTTAGAACAAAAGTTGTACTAAAATATATACCTAACAATCAAAAGCCGAGTACCTCAGAAACAGTCAGCTATCAGAGATAGTCATTTTTTAATGAACGCGTTCTTTATATTCCTCTTATTGTTGATTTAAAGAACGTAATTCAGCATGTATCTTTGCCTTCTGTAGAGCACTGAATTTATAAAATTCATTCTTATTTTTAAATCGTGGTACTTTTGGATCGTCATGAACTTCATTATGACGCATTTCATTTTCAGAAGGTTGTAGATTAGTAGCTTCAACAATATATTTAGGTCTGTGTTTTACTTCGTAATAAATACGTCCTATATACTCGCCAACTACCCCTATTGACATGAGTTGAATACCACCAAGTAATAGAATAGCAGCTATTGTAGTGAAATAACCAGGAATGTTTATTCCTGAAATCAAAATATTAATAAGTAAATAAATGAGATATAGAATACTTATTGAAAAAGTAAACATACCTAAATAAATCATCATACGTAATGGCTTATTATTAAATGATATAAGCCCATCAATACCATAGTTCAAAAGCTTTCCAAATGTCCACTTGGATTCACCTGCTTCTCGAGTAACATTTTCATAAGTGAACACTTTAGTATTATAGCCAATCCATTCAAAAAGTCCCTTTGAAAAGCGATTATATTCATCCAATGAAGTCATTGCTTGAACTGCACGTTGACTTAATAACCTAAAATCACCCACGCCGTCCTCAAATTGGATATCTTCTACAAACGTATTGATCAATTTATAATAAAAACGTGATAGATTCTTCCGAACAAAACTCTCGCCTTCTCGATTTCTCTTAGCAATCACTTGGTCATATCCCTCAATAAAACCTTCAACCATTTGAGGAATATACTCAGGAGGATGTTGTAAATCACCATCAATCATAATCACTGCATCGTGAGCGGTACTATTTTGATAACCAGCAATCATCGCAGCTTCTTTACCGAAGTTTCTACTAAATGAAAGATATTTGACGTGACAATCGTAAGCAGCAAGATTTTGTAAATGATCGATTGTTGTATCTTTACTGCCATCGTTGACAAACAGTAAATCGTATTCATAATTTTTGACTAAACTATCTTCTTGCATAGTCTCAGTCAATCTGTCATATGTCTTTAATACGACTTCGCCTTCGTTATAACAGGGAACGATGACTCTGATTTTCATTTAATTACATCCTTTTCTCCATAATTGTTTAATAATATTTTATCAATTTCTTAATAGAATATTCTATCCAAAGATATCCTATTTACATAATCTTAAAGTTAAGTTAATAATACTTAATACCCCATTTTATCAATTATTAAATATGCTCTCATGAAAAATAATGTAATAAATCAATTTTTAAAAATGTTTAATTATAGGGGAGACTTACTCATTTACTATTTTAAATCACCAATACTCACATCATCTGGGTTCTTTTCCTTGACGCGTATTTTTATTTAAATTACCAATCTCTGCCACATCAGTAAGTTCTAAATTAAAATCAAGAATATCTAAATTTTCTCTAATACGTTCTGGTGTCTTAGATTTGGGTATAATAATACGATTATGAGCTAAATGCCAACGCAATACGATTTGAGCTGGTGTCTTATCATAACGTTTTGCGATACCACTTATTGTTGGATTGTCTAATAGGCCTCTATTTCTCATTAATGGCATCCATGCCGTCACTTTAATATCGTGTTCATCACAAAATGACTGAACTTCATGTTGATTAAAGTAAGGATGTAGTTCAATTTGATTAACTTGAGGCATTACTTCAGTTGCATTCATTAATTTCTTTAAATGATGAACTTTGAAGTTACAAACGCCAATGGCTTTAACTTTTCCTTCTTTATATAATTGTTCTAATGCTTTATATGACTCAATATATAATTGATTCTTTTCACAAGGCCAATGAATTAAAAATAAATCGATATAATCTATTCCTAAATTTTCTAAAGACTGATTAAAATATTCAATTGTACTGTCATACCCTTGATAATCATTCCATAAATTGGATGTTATAAACAATTCATCTCTATCAATATCTGATTGATTTAAAGCTTTACCCAAAGCCTTCTCATTCCCATAAAAATATGCTGTATCAAAAGCACGATACCCAGCTTCTAGAGCAGTATTCACAACATTATCCATTTCTTCATCAGTAATTTTATAAACGCCCAATCCCTATTGAAGGCATTGGATAACCATTATTTAAAACTTGTGTATCATTTAACATATACCATATCTCTCCTTAATTTCATCTGAAGTTTTTATTGAATATTTTTTTATCCCTTTTTATTAAAACCTTTATTTGTATTATAAATAATGATAACTTAATTAAGCATAACGTTATCGATGGAATTCACTCAACTAATAGCTATCGAAATAAAAACAACAACTACAGCATTTTATTCACTGACCGTTAAAAGTTTACATCTAAAAAAATTGAGATTCCTATTATATCTAAATAGAAATCTCAATTTATGAGTAACATATGATCACTTGATATCATTCACTGTCGTCGTCTTCAATACTTTCATCTATAGATGGTCTTGAATTATTGAATTCATAATCTAGGTTAACCCAAATAATTTGGTGATTATCAATTTCTGTAACAGTCCAGCGATCATATCCAGTGTCAACATAATCATCTTTTTGTAAATTTGTATTGAGTGATTGTAACCATCCGCCGATTGTATCAATATCTTCAGAGTCATCAAATTCAATTCCAAATTTTTCATTTAAATCATCAAGTAATACACGACCGTTAATTTGATAAGTACGGTCATCAAGCTTCACAATATCATTCACTTCATCATCATCAAATTCGTCTCTAATTTCACCAACAATCTCCTCTAAAATGTCTTCCATTGTTAAAATGCCAGCAGTACCACCATATTCATCAATAATCAAACTAATATGCACATGTTCTCTTTGCATGCGTACAAGTGCATCACTAATTCTTGTAGTTTCTGAAATCATCGGTAACTCATGGATATAATTTGCAATTTTAATTGGCTTACCAGACGCATATTCTGTCAGAAATTCTTTAACATTGATAAAACCTTTAACATGGTCCTTATCACCATCTTCTGTAATTGGGTATCTCGTAAATTGATGTTCTTTTATTGTTTCAAGTAACTCATCCACATTAAAAGGTTCATTAAGCGTAACCATCTGTGTACGTGGCACCATAATGTCTTTAGCATGACGTTCATCAAATGAAAAAATATTCTGCATATATGCAAGTTCTGTTTGGTTGATTTCTCCGCCGTTATAACTATTATTTATAATAATTTTAATTTCTTCTTCTGACATAGCATCTGTTTGCGCATCTGGGTCAAAACCGAACATTCTAACAATGACACGAGAAGATCCATTCATTAACCAAATTAAAGGTTTCATAATATTTCCGAAGTAAAATAACGGTCTTGAATATAATAAAACAAGTTGTTCAGTATGTTGAATCGCGAAAGACTTAGGCGCTAGTTCACCTAATACAACATGTAAATAAGTCACGACAATAAATGATACAACAAATGAAATGGTTGTAGTTAGTGCACCAGGTAGATTCAATAAATCGAATAATGGATGCATGAGTTTTTCAAATGTTGGTTCTCCTAGCCAACCTAAACCTAAAGATGTAACTGTAATACCTAGTTGACATGCAGATAAGTAATAATCTAAGTTGTCTATCATTTTCTTAACGATTTTTGCACTTCTATTGCCTTCTTCAACTAATTGTTCAATTCGCGTTGATCTCACTTTAACAAGTGCAAATTCTGATCCAACGAATACCGTTGTTAATGCAATCAAAAGAAAAAATGTGATTAAACTAATTATGGTCGAAGTTTCCAATTAATTCCCTATTTCTAGGGATTCACCTCCATATGATATGTGTCACGCATGGGTAACACGTATTTAAATCATCGTACATTAATAAGTGATAACTACATGTTAAGACCTTCCCATCATGACGCCCCCTAAAAAATGTGATTTGTTCCATTTTATCATAAAAGGTTTCTTATATGTTAAACATAAAACCAATACTACATTATAATTAAAATTTTGTAATGATTCAACTTTATCAGTTATCATTAAAAATGATGTATTTCTCCTTTTTTAATGGTAGTTGTTACTCGACATTCATCATCTAACATAGCAATATCTGCATCTTTTCCAATTTTAATACTACCTTTAACATCATCAATACCAATCGCTATCGCTTGATTTAAACTTGTGACTCTCCATAAATGGTCTAAACTATCACCAGTAAATTCCATTAAATTATGTAGTCCCTCATTCATTTTCAGAATACTTCCAGCCAGTGCTCCATTAGTTAAGCGCGCTTCTTTTCCTTTAACAATAACATCTTGACCACCTAAGTCATAGCGCCCATCTGGCATACCTTTAGCTCTCATGGCATCAGTAATCAAATAACAATGTTGGTTTCCTTTCAATCTATAAGCAATAGCTACTGACGCTGGATGTGAATGAACACCATCTACAATCATCTCAGTGTTCAATCCATTATTAATCCACGCAGCACCAAACACCCCTGGTTCACGATGTTGGAATCCAGTTGCGGCATTATATAAATGAGTAATGTGCTTTGCACCATTACTTATCGCTTCATTGGCTTGTTCAAATGTTGCGACAGTGTGACCAATTGAAAAAATGATGTCGTCTTTCATAGCCATTAATGTTTCCTTTGACCCTTCAACTTCTGGCGCGAATGTCATTATTTTAATTAACCCATTTGCTATCTTTTGAAATTTATTAATTTTATCTACTGATGGTCTTTGAACATATTTTGGATGTTGTGCACCTACTTTATGTTCTGAAATAAATGGCCCTTCTAGATGTACACCAACAATTTCAGCTGCACGTGTCTCATCTTGTTGTTGTTGATAGGTAGCAATCGTCTTAAGCGCACGTTCTATATTATCAGTGGATTGCGTCATTGTCGTTGCTAAGAAAGACGTTGCCCCTTCAGATAACAATGATTCAGCTAAATGCTGTAATCCCTCGCTAGACGCATCCATTGCATCTTCACCATAACCTCCATGAATATGAATATCTATAAAGCCAGGTAAAACGTGTTGACCACAGGCATCAACAAGTTTAATCTCTCGCTTTGTTACTGTATGATTTTGAAGAGCACGCTCACCTACGTCTACGATTTTGTCATCTTTGATATGAACGAACCCATTTTCAATAGTTCCATCTTCTGTATAAACTTTTCCATTCGAAATTACATATTCTGACATCGTTGAAACCTTCTTTTCTGTTTATTATCACATGACTCATTGGCTATTTTATTATATATTTCTTAACGTTTCATATCATTTATTTCTATCTATACCCACTGATTTTAGTTTGAAAATTAAATATTAAAAATAAATTGATTATGGTGCAATCTAAATAAAATCATCTCACAAATAATATTAAAGACTGATCATTACACATAAGACAGTTAAAATACTTTTAAAATTATAAGTGAAGTAAAAAATACCCATTAACAACTTCATTTGATAATGAAAGTGTTAATGAGTCAAAATTGAAATGAAAATTATCTCAATAAATATTACTTATTCGTCCATTGCCTCAGATGCTTTAATTTCATTTTCAGTGACTTTAGGTTTTAAGAAGCCATATAAAAATGCTGAAATTAAAGTGCCAACGACTAAGGCAATTAATGTTTGTAAGACGTGAGCTCCATCTGTCCCAAGTATAACGAAAATACCACCATGAGGTGCTTTAATATCTGACCCTAAACCTAAAGCAATCGCACCAGCAACACCTGAACCAACCATCATTGAAGGAATAACACGTAATGGATCGGCTGCTGCAAATGGAATCGCGCCTTCAGTAATAAATGATAAGCCCATTACATAGTTAGGAACAATAGAACCTCTTTGTTCTTTAGTAAATTTTCTTCTAAATATTAACATCGTTGTAGCAATCGCTAATGGTGGAATCATACCACCTATCATAGCTGCTGTAATTGGTGCTGCATTACCTTCAGTTAAAGCAGCTGTAGCAAATACATATGCTGCTTTGTTGAATGGTCCACCCATATCGATAGCCATCATCGCACCAATTACAAAACCAAGTAACATAATGTTCGAACCAGATAAACTATTTAAACCATTTAACAATAAGTAATTTAACCAAGCTGCTGGCGGATTAAAGACGTATATCATTAGCAATCCAGTAATTACCACTGATAACAATGGATAGATTAATGTCGGTTTTAAACCTTCAAGTGCTTGTGGTAATTTACGTGTAATGTATTTAATTCCTTGAGTTAAATAACCTGCTAAGAAACCAGCAATAATACCTCCAATGAATCCTGAGTCACCAGAAACGGCTAACATACCACCAACTAAGCCAGCTGCGAAACCTGGTTTATCTGCAATACTACGGGCAATGAAACCAGCTAAAATCGGAATGATTAAAGCAAAGGCACTATTTTTACCAATATTCCATAATTGTTCAGCAAATGCATTGTATTGAGAACTTTCTGGTTTAAATGAGTTAAGTCCGAATAAGAACACAATTGCCATTATAATACCACCAGAAATAACAAGTGGTAACATATTAGATACACCATTCATTAAGTGTTTGTAGAAAGCTTTACCTGGACTTAACTTTTCCTCACTATCATCATGTTGTTTAGAGCCACCTTGTGCTACGAATGGTTTGCGACTAGTATCTAAAGCTGTGTTAATTAATTCTTCTGGTTGTTTAATACCATCAGCAACAGGTACCTCAACTACATTTTTTCCATTAAAACGATCAGTTTCTACATGAACATCTGCAGCAACAATAATTCCAGTTGCGCGTTCTATATCTTGTTCAGTTAAATGGTTTTTAACCCCACTAGAACCATTTGTTTCAACTTTAATTTTTACATTCATTTTTTCAGCTTGTTTTTTTAATGCATCACGTGCCATGTAAGTATGCGCTATACCAGTTGGACAAGCTGTAACAGCTAAGACATAAGACTCATTACTATCTTGTGCCTGATTTGCTCCAGCAGCTTCATTTTTTTTAGCTTCCGCTTCTTCCTCTTTAGTCGCTTCATCATCCGCTTCATTGATAATTTGTAATACTTGTTCCGGTGATTCAGCATGAATTAATTTTTCACGTACATTTTCATCCATTAGAATACCAGAAAGTTTTGCTAATGCGTCTAAGTGCGTTTGAGCGCCACCTTCAGGTGCAGCAATCATAAAGAATAAGTGTGCAGGTTGCATATCTAAACTTTGATAATCGACACCTTCTTTAGATTTACCAAATGCGATAGCAGGAGCTTTTACTGCAGCAACTTTTGCATGTGGAATAGCAATTCCTTCCCCAATGCCAGTTGTACTTTGTGACTCACGATTATGAATAGCCTCTTTGAAAGATGTAACATCATTTAATTTACCTGCTTTATCTAGTTGATTGACTAATTTATCAATCACACCATTTTTATCTTTAGATGACAAATCCATTGCGATTGTATCTTTAGTTAATAATTCTGTAATTCTCATTCATTTCACTCCCCTTCAAGTACTTTAATCGTAACTTGAGATTTAATTTTTTCTATAGCATCTCTAGTTGCTAAATCTTCTTCGAAAGCAGTCGCTGTTCCAGAGGCTACGGCTTGCTTAAATGCATTTTGAACCGATAAGCCAGATGCTAAGCCTGCCACCATACCTGCAACTGTACTATCACCAGAGCCCACTGTATTAACTACTTTTCCATGTGGGTTAACAACTTTTATACTTTGTTGTTGATCAACATAAATCGCTCCGTCTCCACCTAATGAGATGATGACTGATTGTGCACCCTTTTTAAGAATTTCTTTACCGTATTTAACAACATCCTCATCACTATTGACTGAAGTATTAAACATTACTTCAAGTTCATCTTTATTAGGTTTAATGAAAAGTGGTTGATAAGGTAGGACTGTTTCAACTAAATTCTTCTCTGCATCAACAACAAGTTGTGCTCCAGTTTCTTTAGTGATTTCAGCAATTTGAGCATAGGCATCGTTTGAAATACTATTTGGAACGCTTCCTGCTACTATTACGATGTCTTCACTCGTTGTGTGTTGTATTTGAGTTAATAACGTTTGAAACTGTTCCTTACTAATCTTAGGACCGGGAGCATTGATTTCAGTTTCTTGCCCAGATTTCAATTTCACATTGATACGCGTATCTTCATCAACCTGAACAAAATTAGAATTAATATGACTCTCTTCTAAAATTTTAGTAATGAATTCACCTGGGAAACCGCCTACAAAACCTAACGCAGTTGAATTAACATCTAAAGTTTTTAACACTCTAGATACATTAATCCCTTTTCCACCTGCAAATTTATATGTTTCTGTCGCTCTATTCAATCCTGTTAATTTAAATCCGTTTGTAAACATAATGTAATCGATTGAAGGATTAAATGTTACTGTATAAATCATGACTTTCCTCCTAAAAAATAAAATTGTGTTTTGTATGCATCAGTGACTTTATTCTTTAGTGCCTTTTGAGATGTAATTAATATAGTGCTATCTAATAATGGCACTCTTGCAAAATAAACCTGATTAAATTTAGACTGATCGACTAGTATGTACTTTTCATTAGATAATTTCATAGCTGTTTCTTTAATCAAAGCTTCTTGTTCATCCGGTGTTGTTAAACCATATTTCAAATCAATACCATTCATCCCAATAAATGCACGATCAAAACAGTAACGTCTTAAAGTTTCTAATGCATTTGCGCCTACTGTAGCCATTGTTGTAGCTTTCACTTGACCACCAATCATTAGCATTTTGATTCCATGTTTTAAAAGTTCCTCAACATGCGTCATACCATTTGTTACTACTATAATATCTTTAGCATCGATATATTGAATCATCTCAAATGTTGAAGAACCAGCGTCTAAAAATATACATTCCTTATCTTGTATTTCTTGAGCTGCTTGTTTTGCAATTTCTTGTTTTTCACGTAAGTTCTTAGTTAGTTTTTCCGATAAACCAGGTTCAACCACACGATTTTGGTTCAAGGTTGCACCACCGTGAACACGTTGTAATTTACCAATCTTTTGTAACTTAGATAAGTCTCTTCTAATCGTCGAAGCACTACACCCTGTTCGATCAATTAACTCTTGGAGTGTTAAAAAATCTTTTTGTGCTAATTCCTGTAATATTAAAGTTTGTCGTTTTTCCGATATCATTTTAATCACCCCATCTCAATCACCATTATAATGAGCGCACTTACATTTTTAAATCATAAACTATCAAAAACAATCAAAACAATTCATTTTTGTGACAAAAATAAAAACACCTCATTTTTAAGTTGTTTGATAAAATGCTCTTCAAAACGTCACCCATTAGGTTACTGAGCAAATGAATTAACTTTCAATAATTATAACCTTACCATACAATAAATTAATCTTGTGTGATAGCTTCAATTTGAGCTTGGGTCATCCTAATTAAATCTTCAACTTTAATAATAATTTGCATGCCTCGTTGTCCACCGCTTACATAGACTTTATCTAAATGTAGAGCAGATCTATAGTTGTTTGAAATTGATGTTTCATTCCAATTGGCGAACAACCACCTCTAATGTAGCCCGTAACCTGTTTTAGTTGATCTAATGGCATTAAATTAAGTTTTTTCTCATTAACAACATGCGCTGCTTGTTTCATATCTAAAGTAGCGTTGACTGAGATTACAAATACATAGTGATCATGATTAGCATTTTCTAACAAGAGTGTTTTAAACACTTCTTCAACCTTTGCACCAACTCGTCGAGCAATTTCTTCACCATGTTGATGTTGATCTGTTACCTCATATGTGTTCATATGATAATCAACTTTTGCTCTATCTAAAATACGCATTGCATTGGTCTTTTTAGTTTTAGACATTTACTCACCTTCTAAATTTTATCAATCGTTAGTTTATCTTAAACATGTTTAGTTTCAAAATCATTTGAAATAAATTTGAAAATGAGTATAAAACAACAAAATCACTCTTCCAGTAAAGTTTGAAAGAGTGCTTTCTATTGATTATTTCCAGCATGCGCATTGACAGTGCCATCTTCATTTACAGTAATTTTAGTTTTCTGATGACTGTTAGAATTTGAAAATGAATATACTGACGTAGATGGTTGACGGTACATGTATTCCATCTTGTAATTATTATTTAGATGATTTTTGGCATAATTAAAAGCAATAACGTTACATTCTTGTGTCGTAAAACTGTCATGTGTTTGTTCATGACTTGTCTTATGATTAAATTGATAATCAATTCCTGTCGCATCAGGTTCTTTTTTATCTTTTTCTGACGCTTTAGGCAATGTGATTTGAATCTAAACCCAATGTATTCTCTATATACGAAACTTTATTCACTTTTGTAAATGTACAAATCGTTTTATGTACTTTAGCTAAAGCATTTTGATTCGTTGCTAAAAATAATAATATCATTAAACAAATTGATAAAGTGATTGCCACAATACTCAACAATAGTTTTTTCAATTTCATCTCCTTACCCACATTTCTCTTAATATTTCCATCTATCTTAACATAATAATTTTTATAAAAAGATATGTAGGTTGCAATTTAAATAGATTGTAATATTTGTAACAGTAACATTAAAGAAGTTGTTATTTTTGTTACATAAGAAATGTATATTACATCACTGTAAACGCTAGTATCCCACGTTTTCTTAAAACTTAAAAAAGTCGTTCATCATTAAGTATTCTTACGTTTAGCTCTTAGCCACTTTTCAATAAATATAATAACTATTCCACTTAAAGAAACGCTAATTGCCATATACAAAGGAATCTCTATATTCACATCAAACAACGATCCTGCAACTAATGGGCCAATAAAATTTCCCATACTAGTAAATGTAGAATTTAAACCGCCAGCAAATCCTTGGCGATTGCCTGCTATATTTGAAAAGTAATTAGTCAAGGCCGGTCGTATCATATCAAAACCAATAAATACTATAAAGCTGATAAACATAATCGTCCAATAACCATTAGCAAGAACAAGCATCGTAAGTACCACTGCTGAATAAATTAAAGACCATGCAATAAAATTAAGTTCTGATAGGAATTTCATAACCTTATCAAAGAAAAAGATTTGGAATAATGCACCAAATATACCACCACCTGTTATAGCAATTGAGATATCCTTCGGAGAATAGTGTGCTTTATCTGAAGTATATAAAGAGAATAATGTCTCAAATGCAGATAGACCAAATGCTAAAACAAGCGTCAGAATCACTGGAGTAATAAATACCTTCCAATTGATTTTCTTTAATAGTTCAGGCTGATATTGATGAAAACCATCTGTCGTTCCCTTTTTAGGATTGTGAATGAATAGTAATGACATTACAAATGCAATGGCACCAAGAAAGCCCGCAAAATAAAAAGGTAATCTATGAGAAATCTCTGCTAAAAAACCACCAAACCCTGGTCCTAATATAAAACCTGAATTAATAATCGCAGACATATAGCCAAAGTTTTTAACTTTATCAAAACTAGAAGAAATATCCGCAATCATGCCAGTTACCCCAGGCATAACCATACCAGCACAGAATCCGCCAAGGATGCGAGAGATGATTAATATCGTAAAATTCTGTCCTCCAGCAAACATAAATTCAGATACTGAAAAAAGTATCAGACCAATGCAAATAATAAGTTTTTTATCTAATTTATCAGCCAATGTTCCACCAAATGGTGATGTCACCATTTGTGCTAATGCAAACGCAGCAACAAGAACCCCTAAATCACTTCCCTTTAACCCCAAATCTTTTAAATATACCGGAAGCACAGGTATGACTAAACCAATGCCTAAAAATATTAGAAATATATTAAAATAAAGCGTAAACAATTGTTTTTTCATATGATAACCTCCTCTCCTATCTATCTGTCTCTTATACACATCTGACGCTGCCGACGACTCCTTACGTGTAG
>ERZ1031010.53-NODE-53-length-14433-cov-6.655654_pt1 | contig 14433 bp, 19 predicted proteins | sample MGYA00518594_ERZ1031010 | MGnify/ENA primary metagenome ERZ1031010 (study PRJEB33718, sample SAMN03159722) | human skin metagenome | collected 2014-05-20 | study: EMG produced TPA metagenomics assembly of the PRJNA266117 data set (Human skin bacterial metagenome and... | reverse complement strand
ACGTAAGGAGTCGTCGGCAGCGTCAGATGTGTATAAGAGACAGCAGGTGTACCGGCCCGATCCTCCCCAACGACCTGTCGACCTGAACGGTCACGTTCACCCAGCCGCCGGATGTGGTTGTAGATACCTTGGCTCCGGTGGGCGCGTTACTCTCGGCCTGCCGAGCCGACGCGGTATCCCCGCGAGCCACCTGACGGGCCACCTGGGCGGCCGTCGTACGGCAGGCATCCTCGACGACTACCAGCCCCACCACCCAACAACTTGTTGCCACTACCAGGGTGGCTGCGATGAGACTGACAGCCATCTCGACTGTCACCATCCCCCGTGCTATACGCTGCCGGGATCGCTGCGGGGAGCGACCCGGCGTGGCGGACACCCGCGAGCGTCCGCCACGACGAGCCAGACCGGTCACGGCAGCATGCCTCCTGCCTTGCCAATGATGCTGACAACCAGTTTGAGCAGCTTCGTGAAGACCTCCTGGTGGGTGACGACCTTGAGCAAGACCAGCGCGAGCGCGACGGCGGCAAGCATGCCGACGGCGTACTCCGCGGTAGCCATGCCACGATCAATGATCTTGTTGCGCGCTGCTCGGTAACGCCCTCGATGTCGGGGCTCTACCACATCAGTAGCGCCAACCAGGTCGAGAGACCTAGCAGAGATGACGGGTTCCGTCGTTGGATCGGTGTTCTCAGACACTGTCGTCTCCTGTCTGTTTATCAGGCCGGGCCACTCCCGACCTCTGTGAGGCGTGTGCCTCACACCTCCAGTTGTCGTCTGAGCTCCCAAAATCCGTCAGTCAGTTTCATTTCTGTGGATAACCCGCCTACGGTCACCCAAACCCCCTGTGGACAACCGATGGCAGGCAGGACGACATGCCCGTGCCCTCACGACACAGCCCGTGTCGTCACAGCGCCCCCAACACCATTCCGGCGATAATCGGCACCACGCCAACCAACAAAAAGGCTGGAAGGTGGCAGCACACCAGCGGACCGATGGCGTCAACTCCCGCCTTACGTGCCCTTTTCTCGGTCTTTTCTGCGGCTGCAACCTGAAGTTGCGCAGCATGGGCCGACAACAGTTCGCTGATCCCTTCACCAGAGTCCACGGCTCGTGAGACGTCCTGAGCAGGATCACGCCACACTTCTACCGACGCGAGATCGTTCCAAGCCCTCGAGTCCGGCACTCCTGCCGCCAGAGACGACGCCAACCGACGCAAATCCTCAGCGCATGGTCCTTCCAACGATTCGGCTACCGTTGTTACTGCCGACCGCAATGGCAGCCCAGCCTCCATCGCGCTCGAGAGCATCAGGAGGGCCTCAGGAAGCTGAGCCGCCCGATGCTGTTCCATTCGTCTATGCCCCGATGACTCAAGCCGGCCAGACCCCCACCACATCACCGTTCCCACAAGAACGGATAAACCCGCCGCTGCTGGAAACGGCCACGGCACGCCGATGAGGACCGCGCAGGCCGCAACTAGCCCCGCTAGCACCCGTATGTGCGATGCTGGGGCTCCGGGGCGAGGAGCCAGCCAAGCGGGAGGCGGTTTCCGAGCCTGAGTACGTGTTCGTGCTGTCGCCGGAACGACCAGCCACGCTGCGATCGCGGCCATGATCATCGCCGGAAGGAGGGTTCCCGTCACATCGATGTCGCTCATGGCAGTGCCTCCTTCGCTACCCGATCAGCCAGAGACTCACTCCACAGCACCCCAACGCATGCCAGCAAGGTCGATCCCAACAAGCAAGCCCTCCCTAACCATGTGGTGGTAAGGAACACCGTCGGATGCGCTCCGACGACATGGCCCATAAGCAATCCGACCAGAGGTAGTAGACCCATGATCCGCCCCGACGCCCGAGCCGCCGCGAGTTCAGAGTCGAGGGTGGCTTCTAGGCGGGCTCGCCGAGCTGTTCCTTCAGCCACGGATTTCGCCGCTGGGGCGAGGGGCGCACCTGTTGTCGCCGCCAAATGCCACGCGTGGGCTAGTGGCACCAGACCAGCCATCCCTGGTTGCCGGGAGGTGGCAATGAGGGCGTCGGAAACGCTTCCGCCCACTGCCTGAGCCCGCCTAGCCTGGGCCAATACCTCCACGTCATCAGCCACGTGCTCTAGCGCAACTGAGGGGATCTCTCCCACCGACACCCGTCCAGCCAAAGCCCTTGTCGCCCGGGCAACCTCGCGACCGCCTTTAAGAATCTGGGCTCTCCGACGCTGACGGCGCACAACGACGAGCACCGTTTCGCCCACGATTACTGTCATAACGGCCCACACCACACCGCTCGCGCCAAAAAGCAACCAGGCCACCACGAACCCCACCGGTATCCCCGACCACGCTGGTAGATGCCGCCCCTCCTGCTTCCTTGTGGCGGATGGCATCGCTATCCATGCTGCCAACCCCATAAGCAAGGAGGCTCCGATGACCGTCATCGCGCCACCTCCATTCCGAGCAACTGTGACAACCTCCCCGCACCGTCGCCAAGAGTCATCACGCCGTCGGCATCCCACCGCACGGCGGGTAGGACCACAGCTCGACCCTCGACATCGACGAAAACCCCAATCTCCGCCACCCGTCGTCCCCTCTCTCCCCTCTCCACATGAATGACGGTGTGAAGGGCTGCGGTGATCTGAGCCGATGCCGCCTCCCGAGATAACCCACCCAAAGCAGCCAAAGCCTCCAGACGAGCCGGCACCTCAGCCACCCCGTTGGCGTGCACCGTCCCGCAACCACCCTCATGACCGGTATTGAGGGCCATGAGGAGATCTCGCAGTTCCGCCCCTCGCACCTCTCCAAGAACGATCCGGTCGGGCCTCATTCGCAAGCACTGACGGACCAACTCGTTCAGAGTCACCGATCCTTTACCCTCAGAGTTGGCTGCGCGGGCCTCCATTGACACCCAGTGCGGATGGTCGATCCAGATCTCCCGGGAGTCCTCCACAATGACCAGCCTTTGGTCCGACGGCAAGCTCGTCAGCATCGCGGAAAGCAGGGTCGTCTTTCCGGTCCCGGTACCCCCAGTTACCAAGAAGGCCAACTTCCGGCTCAAAATTGTGTCGATCATCCGTCGGCACCCCGGTGCCATCGATCCTCCGGTTACCCAATCGTCGAGGGAGAGGCAGCGTCGGGACGGCACTCGCAAACTAAGACAGGTCCCTGGCCTCGCCAGCACATCCAAGACAGCGTGAACCCGGGTGCCGTCTGGCAGCCTGGCATCCACCCACGGATTGCCGTCATCGAGCCGACGCCCCACCGCTGCAGCCAGCCGCACTGCTAAAGCCCTTACTTCCTCAGGTCCGCTGAAAGTGACGTCGGTCAGTTCCAGGCCTTGTCCGCGGTCGATAAACACCTGGTTGGGACCGTTGACGAGGACGTCAGTGACCCCGTCCATTGCCAGCAAAGGATCTAATCGCCCGGCCCCAGTGCTGGTGCGGCGTAGCTCTTCGACGACCGCCAGTACGGTTTTGTCTGAAGCCACCCGGCCACAGTCGAGAATGGCGTGGGCGACGTCCATCGGTGTCCAGTCCCGCGCAAGGCCAGCCAGTCGGCGTCGCACCTGCTCGACGAGCTTGAGATCCGGTTCTTCTCCGCTCATGAGCCCATCACCTGATCAACGAGCTCAGCGCACCCGCTACGCCATCGTCGGGAGGCCACCACCCATGGCGCTTCCCCGTCCCCCTGGCCACGAGCCAGTCGGCGGTCATCCTTGATCGTCATATCGGGCCGTACCCCCAACACCGACTCGATATCCTCGTCAGGCATGGATCGTCCCGGCCCTCGCCGCGCTACGAGGAGGTCCGGAAGGTTCTGCCCTCTGGCCGTCATCACAGATCTGAGGTCAGCCGCCACCACCCCGACCTTGACGTTCACCGTGACCTCCGGAGTATCAAGACCTCCCGGATCCACGACGACAAGATCGTGATCGCCAGCCAGGGAATCAACCACAGCTCTACGAGCTGCTGGAGGCACGTGAACACCCACCCTGCCTGCACTCACCACCTCAACACCGTCGAGGGAAGGCACGTGAGACCCCAAATCAGTCGTCACCCCGCGGGCCGACGCCAACTCAGGCCACCGCCACCCGTCTTTTCTCTCGATGCCTAGCAGCAGGTCGATCCCGCCGGCACTGGGATCAAGTTCAACCAGCCCAACTTTTATCCCCGACGTCGCAGCGGCCCATGCCAGACCTGATGCCAAGGTGCTGACCCCAGTACCGCCTCCACTCGAATTCACCTGCACCACTGTGGCCCTCGATGTCGTCGCCAGTTCGTCATGGAGAATCTCAGTAAGCACCTGATTAGCTCGCGGCACGACGATGACGCTGGCCGATAGTCCCGCCGACCAGCGTGCCGCCTCCTCAGCGTCGAAACCGACGACATAGGTGCCCGACCGTGGAGACAGCCCCCACGCCATCACCGACCCAGCCATGTCCGCTCCTACCAGCAATGGACCATTCCTCGACCAAGCCCGTGACACGGCTTCGCGGCCCCCTAAGACTTCCACACCAACCCCACCGCTGGCTGCCACTGACCCGACGACCTCCGCCAATCGACTATCCCGGGTCACCAAGACGACCGCTGTCTCCTCCGGGGCAGCACTATGCGCAGGCCGATGCACCGCAGCGCCCCGTCCTTGTCCAAGAATCTTCATACCTTCAGTTGTCGTCGGAAACCGCAGAATTCGTCACCCAATGTCAGATCTGTGGAAAACCGTGCCAACTCGCCGACGAGCCCCTGTGGACAACCCTGGCCACCACGATTCCCTCTACAATCGGGGCCATGGCAGTCTCTTCGGCACCGCATCTTCCCAGCGGCTCATTCGAATGGCTGACTGCCGGACGTGTGGACCCAGGTAGTCGAGTCGTCGTGCTGTGCCCGACCGTCGCCCATTGCCGAGCCGTTGCCTCCCATGGGGCCGATGTCCTGGCCGTTCACCGCGATCCCGATACCGCGGAAAAACTCAACCGCATTCCTGGCGTCATGGCCGTCTGCGGGTCGCCCGAATCGTTACCTCTTAATTCATCCAGTTTCGATGCTGTCTTGGTGCACCAGGGCTTTCACGAATTGGCCCCCGGCCTCGCCTTACCTGAAATCGCCCGCGTCCTGCGCCCAGGCAGTGTCCTCGGCGTCTCCTGGCTGGTACGCGATGACACTGTTCCGTGGGTCAAGCGGCTTGCGGCGCTACTGCGCACCGTCGATGAGAATGCTATGAGCGGCGACTACGGCACCGAGTCAGTACATGAACTCATCTCCAGCAAGTACTTTCCGGAGGACGAGCACACCACCAAGCGCCTGTGGGTGCCGGTCAACCGTGACTCTCTCGTCGCCATGGCTGCGGCCCGACCGGCCGTCCGGGCCCTCGACTCCGACGCCCGCTCCAACGTGCTCACGAAGGTTGCCGCACTCGCCGACGATTCTGCCGGGACTAGCGGGTTACGTCTGCCCTATCAACTTGAATGCTGGCGGGCTTGGGTCGACCACGATGAGCTCACCACCCCTATTCGACCCCATGACGATGGCCTGACGATCACGCTCTGATCCCGCTCACACCGTGCCTTAACAAGGTCTATCCACTCCTATGAGCGCCGATCGGTGACATCACACCAATTTGGTATGCTGCTACATAGGGTGTGCCGGGAAGTCTGGTCGGCGTGACTCTGTCCCCTATCCCGCTGAGCCCGCGCCGCGGGTTCCCGAGAGGCATTTATGACGGATTCCCGCAAGAACAGGCGGCCTCGCAAGAGCATCCTTCGACCGGTGACAGGCCCGAACGCCCTTCACCTGTCTGACATCTTCCGAAACGAAACCACTGGCGGCATGCTGATGCTGGCAGCCACGGTCGCAGCCCTCTTGTGGGCCAATCTTGGTCATCACTCGTACCATTTCGTCCGTGAATTGGCTCTTGGTCCGCTCACAGTCGAGCAGTGGGCGGCTGACGGCCTTCTAACGGTCTTCTTCTTCATCGCCGGCCTCGAACTCAAGCGAGAATTCGTTGAGGGATCGCTATCGCGACCTGCTGACGCATTGGTCCCCATCGTTGCCGCAGTATGCGGAATGGTGTTCCCGGCTGGCATCTACACGCTATTCAACGTGTTAGCCAGCGACGGACACCCGGCAGGTTGGGCCATCCCGATGGCAACCGACATCGCCTTCGCCTTGGCGGTACTAGCCATCGTCGGAGCAGGCTTGCCACAGGCCGTACGAGCCTTCCTGCTCACCTTGGCCATTGCCGATGACCTCGGTTCGATCATCGTGATCGCAGTCTTTTTCTCCACGGGCCTGGACATCTGGTGGCTCGCCGGTGCGATCGCCTGCATCGGCCTCTGGGGAGTGATGCAACACTTCCACGTCGATAACGGCTGGTGGTACGTACCGATCTTCATCGCCGGGTGGTGGTGCATGCTGCGCTCCGGCGTCCACGCCACCATCGCCGGCGTCGCTTTTGGCCTCCTGACCCGCACTGAGGAAGACGTCCTGGACGACCCCGTTGATCGCTGGCAGCACAAAGTGGAGCCATGGTCGGCCGGTGTCGTCGTCCCCTTTTTCGCTCTCATGAGCGCCGGTGTCCACGTCAGCGGGAAAACCTTCCTGGCCCTATGGACTCACCCAATCTCGCTGGGTATCGTCTGCGGGCTCATTCTTGGAAAGGTCATCGGCATCACCCTCGGATCCTGTCTCACCGCCCGATTCACCTCGGCTGAGCTGGGTCGCGGTGTTGTATGGCGCGACATCATCGCGGTAGCTGTGTTGGCGGGCATCGGATTTACCGTCTCAATGCTCATGACCGATCTATCCTTCCCAAAGAACCACGAATTCGCGGACGAGGCCAAGGCATCCGTGCTGATGGCATCCTTCTTGGCGGCCATCCTTGGTGGTGCCATGCTGCACCATCGCGGCAAAAGTCACGCCATGCGCCAGACCAAGCATTCCCACGAGGTTCCGGTTGCAGCCGGTACCTGCAACGACTAAAGCCAGTTCCTGCGACGACAACTCAACCCGAATACAGCAGATCGAACCTATTCCCGTTAGGCTGAGATCATTACATTCATCACGCGGAGGCATCCCATGGCAGACAAGCTCCCGGTTGGCGATACGATTGACAACCTTAAGACTGACGGCCAGAAGTTGGTCCAGGACTCCAAGGCCTTGGTGACGGCGGAGATCAAGCCTGCCGCCAAGCACGCCGGGATTGGTGTCGGCATGTTCGGAGGCGCTGGTTACTTCGGTATCGTCGGCGCACTGTTGCTGTGGCTGTGTGGCGCCTTCGCTTTTTCTCTTATGTGGCAGCATATTGGCAACTGGGACATCCTGCTGTCTCTAGTTGTCGGTTTTGCGACGATGGCTGTCGTCCTATTCATCCTGGCAGGCATCCTCGCCTTGGCCGGCAAGGGACAAATATCTCAGGTCAAAGCCCCGACCGGCATCGTTGACGAGGCTAAATCGACCCTCGGGGCGGTCAAGTCGGCCGTCGCCCGTGGTAAGTACAACGCCACTGCCCGCAGCAGCATCGACGCCAGCGAAGTTCCTTCTCCTGCCGCTCCGGTGGCGGCTGACGGGACTTCCGCTCCCCGCCGCGCTAGCGGTGCGACCGAGCGCGACTGAGTTAACTATTACGGCCCTCCCACAGCTATGTGGGAGGGCCGTTGCCTATGATGTAGCCATCAAGGCGCGGAACCCGCACCTCAAGGAATGTCGTTCGGCGTCATCTCCTCCGGCAGACGTCGAGCCCCTAAATATCCTTCCGGAATCTCCACCATGCGCTCCCGATCCCACGGCCGGGACCATCCGCCGCGATCGAGCAAAGCGTCGAGAACATGGGCAGTGAATCCCCACACGAATATGTCGGGTAGGACGAAGGCCGGACCGCGATATCCCGAGGGGTGACGTGTGGTGGCACGAGCCGCCGGATTTGCCAGGTCAGCCAGTCTGACACGCTGCACCATGGCCACCTCGGCGGGATCCACGACCCCAACTGTCCCTGCCCCACTCCAGGTGGCGATGACGGTCGTGACATCAGAGCCGCTAGCAGCCACGTGGGCAGTCGGCAGCACTCCCCTCACGGTGACGAGGCGTCTGTCCAATCCCACCTCCTCGTGGGCTTCCCGCAGGGCGGTATCGACGATCGTCTCGTCAGTGTTCTCAGCCCGACCCCCAGGTAGGGCTACCTGTCCAGCATGGTGACGCAAGGACAGTGGTCGTCGAGTCAGGACAATGTCGTTCCCTTCCTCGCTGATAAGGGCCAGCACCGCCGAGGATCGTCCGCCGCCAGGTCGTCGTCCCACCGAAAAATCAGGGTCGTCACGGCCAAGACTGGCGATGAGGGCACTTAAGTGACTCATGGCGTCCTCTTAATGACCTTGTCAATAGCAGAGTCAAGCTCCCGCTGGGAGCGCCACTGTCCACTGTGACGGGTGACGATAGTTCCGTCGCGCACGATGAAGGCTACGGGCACCCCACTGATCTGCCAAGCGCCTTGGATAGTGCTGTCAGGATCCTGCAGGTGGGGGAAGGTCAGACCCGCGTCACCCGCGAACGAAATGGCCTCGGATGCGTCAGATTCAGCGTAATCGATGCCAAGGAAGTGCACCCGGTCGTGATACCTGCGGTACGCGTTCGCAATGAGCGGAGCCTCACTACGACATGGTCGACACCACGACGCCCAGATCGTCACGACGGTCACACCCCTCGACGTCGCCCGAGACATGGAGACCGTCGGCCCCTCACCAAGGCATTGCAAGCCGTGATCAGGCATGGGCCGGCCCTCTGTGGCCGGCCCGGAACTTTTCGCAATCGGCCCCGACGGCAGATGCGAGCACCCCGGTATTCCGGCATCCTCGCGCTGATGAGCCATGCCCGCATCTCCCCCGCAGCCAGCAAACATCAAGGCGGCCATCACCGCGCCGAAAACCTTCATCCCCCTCATCGACGCGGCTCCCGGACTAACGTGGCGGCCTCCTCGGGATCCGTTGGGCCTTCCCCGAAGGACGGGCACCACTCGGCAACCGGGCATACCCCGCAGGCAGGACGCCGCGAGTGACAGCGCCGCCGCCCGTGCCAGATGAGGCGGTGACACAACATCACCCATTCAGACGGGTCAAAAAGCTCAGCCAGGTCGGTTTCCACCTTGGCGGGGGTAGTCGCATCGGTCCAGCCCAGACGTCGAGATACCCGCATGACGTGGGTGTCCGGGGTGATTCCGGGGATGCCGAAGGCATTACCTAAAACAACATTGGCGGTCTTACGACCGACTCCGGGCAGGGTCACAAGAGAGTCAAGATCGTCAGGGATGGCACCGTCAAAATTGTCGACAAGCTTCGCGCCCATCGACACCAGGCGCGCTGCTCGGGTTGGTCCACATCCCAGCGGGGCGACTACTGTCTCGACTTCACCAATGTCAGCATCGGCCAGGGCCTGGGGGCCAGGCCAACGGTTGAACAACGTGGGTGTGACGGTATTGACTCGCCGATCCGTCGTTTGGGCCGACAGCACCGTGGCAACGAGCAATTGGTACGGACCGGCGTAATTCAACTCGCAGTGAGCGTCTGGATAGGCCTTGGCAAGGAGTGCTCGCACCTCGTTGGCGCACGCGCGGCAGTCCTCCCGTTGAGGTCGAGATGCGCTAGGGGATGCTGCCATGGAGCTAAGCATAGGAGGAGAATCGAGGCCCGGTGTCAGCACCGAATGTGACAGCTGCCACAATGTAGGCACACGCCCGGCCACGAATGGTCGAACGATGCACGTGCTCATGAGGGGAGATGTTCGGATGGCAAATGTGGTGGCAACAGCGGCGACCCAACCGTTCTTCGCAACTCTCGGCACCGCCTCGGCCGCCCGAATCATGGCCATGTGTGAGGCGTCAGTCTGCCCGCGAAATACCGTGATCTTCGAGGCCGGAGACTCAGCTGACAACCTGTACCTCGTCGTCGAAGGAAAGGTGAAGCTCACTCGCTCCACAACTGCCGATGACCTCACTCCCCGCGACTCCCTGTTGTGGCTTATGGGCCCCAGTGACATGTTTGGGGAGCTGTCGCTGGTTGACGGCGGCACCCGCTCCACGACGGCCACCACTGTGACCCGCTGCAGCCTGCTCAAGACTCCGGGTGCGCAGATGCGCGAGCTCGTTAAAGGCCGTCACGACGTCGCCCTGGCTATGTTGGGACGCCTGTCGGAGCGCCTGCGTCGAGCCGACGACAACACCGCCCATTTTGTCTCCGGTGACGTCCCAAGTCGATTGGCGTACACCCTGCTCGACCTGGCACGACGCTTCGGTACCGCGAACCCGTCAACTGGGCACATCGTGGTGCGTCACGACCTCACCCAGCACGAGCTCGCCCAGGCCGTCGGCTCCTCCCGAGAGACCGTTAACAAGGCGCTGACGGATTTCGCCGCTCGGGGATGGATCGCAGCGCGACCCAAGGTTGTCACCATCATGGAGCCGGAGAAGCTGGCATCGCGGGCCAACTGAGTTCGCGGCACCTCACATCCACAAGTGTGGGGGCCAGGCGTTAACGCCTGGCCCCCACAGCGTTGTTCTGGAACCGGCGCGATCAGACTTCGACGGTCAGTTCGACCTCGACGGCTGATCCGAGTGGCAGGGTGGCCACCCCGACGGCGCTGCGGGCGTGTCGGCCATGCTCGCCGAAGACCCGGCCAAGCAGCTGCGACGCGCCGTTGGCTACCCCAGCTTGACCGGTGAAGTCCGGGGCGGAGTTGACGAAGACGACCACTCGGACAATCCGCTTAATGGCGTCCAACCCACCGGCCACGTCAGCTGCCGCAGCGATGGCGTTAAGAGCAGCGGCGCGGGCAGCCTCAGCGGCCTGCTCAGCGGAAACGGCGTCTCCCACCTTGCCAACGGCAGTCAACTCACCATCAACGAAGGGTAGCTGACCGGAGGTAAGAATCTGTGATCCGGTCTGAATGGCCGGCACGTAATCGGCAACCGGAGCCGCAACTGGAGGAAGAGTAATCCCCAATTCGGCACACCTCGTTGTAGCGCTCATCGGGGTTCCTCCTGGTCAGGCAGCGGACGTTTGAAGTAGCCCACTAGCGAATCGGGGTTGGGGCCGGCGACGATCTGAACAAGTTCCCAACCGTCGGCTCCGAAGTTATTGAGGATCTGCTGCGAAGCGTGCACCAGAATCGGTGCTGTGAAGTACTCCCATCGGGTCATGACTTCACCCTAGCCGTCTTCGTCAGAGTTCCCCGGTCAGCGAGCAGCACATCACGCCAACTCGTCACGTCTGGACGCTCACGCAGCAAGCGTCGCCTCTCACGCTCGGTCATACCGCCCCAGACCCCCCACTCAAGCCGGTTATCCAGGGCCTCAGCAAGGCATTCCGGACGGATGCGGCAGTCAGTGCAGATACGCCTAGCTCGGCGCTGCTCTTTTCCATCCGGAAAGAGGGCATCTGCCATACCGCGGCAATTTGCCTGGAGCGTCCAATCGTCAGCTTCATTGCTTTCCACGAATCTCACGGTACGCGATACGGATGCTTTTTGACAAGGGACGAAATAGTCAAACTGACTGCACGGTGGACCATGATATCGCATACACCTACTCTAGAGTTACCCCATGGACACCACGGCCACCATCGGTTGGGGAATCGCAGGCACTGGACGTATCGCTCGCACGATTCTTAAAGACTTCGCACATGTCCCGGGAGCACGCATCTGCGCTATCGCGTCAAGGTCGGCAGCCCGCGCCGATGCTTTTGCCGATCTGGTTACTCAGAACCTGAGTTGTCCCCGCCCAGACACTCATGATTCCTATGTCGACATGATCACCAACCCCACAGTGGACGTCGTTTACGTGGCAACCCCGCACCCTCAGCATCGACCGATCGCCCTGGCTGCCATTGACGCCGGGAAGGCTGTTCTCGTCGAGAAATCCTTCGCCGCAACTGCCCATGCGGCTGCCGAAATAGCTGAGGCTGCTCGGGCTAAAAGGGTCTTTGCCATGGAGGGGATGTGGACCCGGTTTTTGCCTGTCGTTACCGAGATGATCGACGCCGTCAACAATGGCGCGATCGGCGAGCCGACGGGTATCCAGGGAGATTTGTTCGCCCTGCGCGATTATGACCCTGACGACCGTCTCTTCTCCCCAGCTCTAGGTGGTGGAGTAACCCTTGACCTCGGCGTCTATGCCCTCGATTTCGCCATTCGCCTCTTTGGAGAGCCCACCGAGGTCATCGCCCGTGGCAACCACTTCCCCAATGGGGTGGATTCCGACGCTTCGATGCTGCTGACTTTCCCAAAGAACAAATTCGCCACGCTGGCCATCTCGTTCACCTCCGACGGTCCGGGACGCATGACTATTCAAGGCACCGACGGCTGGATAGAGGTCGAGCCTAGGTTCCACCACCCCAGCCGTATCCTCATCCACCGCCGCGGAGTCATCCCGGAGATCCACAACACCCCCGCGCTGGGCCGCGGCTACGCTCACGAACTCATGGAGGTCTGCCAATGTCTGCGAGCCGGACGCACCGAGAGCCTGACGATGCCACTCGACGACACGCTGGCGGTAGCCAGGACGATGTCTCGGGTCCTCGACCAGCTCGGTGTGGAGAACTACGACGACACTGAACTGTCCCACGCCTGAACCTTGGGCCCGACAACAGGCCGTGACTCCTCAGATCACTCGCCCACTCCTCGTCCCCTCCAGGAAATCGTACGGACGCTAGTAAGTCCAAACTCCGTGACTGACGTGCCACTTCCCTTACGTCCCTGCTGGATAATCATGGACACCTCCACGACTACCTGTTCGATGCAGGGTAAGGAGTATGCTAACATCATCAAAAATCCGAATCTCGACGAAGTTGATTCCCATGAATACATTGGTCACCGTTGACCGACCTGCCAGTATGACCGAGCAGGAATGGCGAAAAGCCATCAAATTTGACAGCACCGACTGGGGCTGGATCATTATGAGCATCGGCATGGCTATCGGTGCTGGTATTGTATTTCTTCCAGTGAAGGTCGGCTTAGTCGGATTGTGGGTTTTCCTCGTCTCATCGGTGATCGCCTATCCCGCGATGTACCTGTTCCAGAGGCTATTTATTAACACTTTGGCCGAATCACCCGAATGCAAGGACTACCCAAGCGTCATCTCAGGTTATCTGGGAAAGAACTGGGGCTTTTTTATCGGTATCCTCTATTTCATCATGTTGGTGATCTGGGTATTTATTTATTCGACAGCCCTCACCAACGATTCCGCCTCTTTTCTCCATTCCTTCGGAGTGACCAAAACTGTGTGGTCGCACAATCCGTTCTATGGTCTGGTTGTCATCTGCATCATGGTGGCGATCGCCTCACGAGCGGAAAAGATCCTTTTCCGAATCTCGACGGTGATGGTACTCACGAAACTGTCTGTCGTGACTTTCCTCGGCCTCGCGATCATCGGCAGCTGGAACCTGGCGAACGTCGGGGCCTTCCCGAGCTTGGGCTACCTGGTGAAACAGACCATCATCATGCTCCCATTCACATTGACCTCGATACTCTTCATCCAGTCACTCAGCCCGATGGTCATCTCCTACCGGGCCCACTACAGGTCAATCGAAGTAGCACGTCACAAGGCCTTGTGCTCCATGAACATCGCGTTCAGCGTACTGTTCATCACAGTCTTTTTCTATGCCATCTCCTTCAACTTAACCATGGGACATGACGTAGCGGTGAAAGCCTACAATCAAAACATCTCGACCTTGGCGATGGTGGCCCAGGGCATGGGAGGAACGACCGTCAAGATTTTCTCCTTGATTCTCAACATCTTCGCCGTAATGACGGCGTACTTCGGGGTGTTCCTCGGCTTCCGTGAGGCATGCCAAGGAATTGCGATGAACGTGCTACGCCGCCTCATCCCCGAGGAGAGAATCAACAAGAAAATTGTTTCATGGTCCATCCTCGTCTTTGCAATCCTAGTGTCGTGGGGTGCTATCCTCCTCAATGCCCCTGTGCTGAGTTTCACCTCCATCTGCAGTCCCATCTTCGGCATGATCGGTTGCCTCATCCCAGCGTATCTTGTATTTAAAGTTCCCTCACTTCACAAATTCCGACGCCCGAGTCTAATTCTCATTATCGCAACAGGAATTCTTCTAGTTGTCTCGCCATTCCTGGCTTTCAGCTAATTCTTATCAGAAAGGTTGATCATGACACCCTTGGCGACCGAAGGAGTCCGGAATGCCGACTCGATGCAGAAAACACGATGTCAAACCCCGCTTTCTCCCTCTGAGATCAACAACCTCATTGAGGCCCTCCACCAGGGCGTGACCCCAGCCACCGGCTGCACCGAACCGATTGCCTTGGCCTATGCCGCGGCGCGCGCCAAACGAGCTCTTGGAAGCGACGCGAAACAACTCGACTCTCTCCACATTGACGCTCGGGTATCCCCCAACATTATGACTGTCTCTTATACACATCTGACGCTGCCGACGACTCCTTACGTGTAGA
>ERZ1031010.52-NODE-52-length-14508-cov-30.364561_pt1 | contig 14508 bp, 11 predicted proteins | sample MGYA00518594_ERZ1031010 | MGnify/ENA primary metagenome ERZ1031010 (study PRJEB33718, sample SAMN03159722) | human skin metagenome | collected 2014-05-20 | study: EMG produced TPA metagenomics assembly of the PRJNA266117 data set (Human skin bacterial metagenome... | reverse complement strand
ACGTAAGGAGTCGTCGGCAGCGTCAGATGTGTATAAGAGACAGATATAAAGCAATTTGAAAGACAACCAACAAATATTTGAATTGCCTGAAAACAGTATATAATTTAGATTATTAAATAATGAGCATCTAAGAAGGTGTTATGTTTTATAAATAATTTCTGTAAACCAACGAAGAAATGTTTATTTGATAATCATGCATTGTGTTCACTATGTATAAATGATTTATTACTATTAATGGAGGAACCAAACATGAGTTTACCCAAGAAGAAAATTAATCTTTTTATGTTCTTCTTATTAACGGTATTTACCATAACTTTGAAGACGTATTTTTCATATTATGTTGATTTTTCTTTAGGTGTAAAGGGTCTTGTACAAAACTTAATATTACTTATGAATCCTTATAGTTTAATTGCGCTTATTCTAAGTGTATTCTTATTCTTTAAAGGTAAGAAAGCTTTCTGGTTCATCTTTATTGGAGGGTTCTTATTAACGTTTTTATTATATGCTAACGTAGTGTATTTCAGATTCTTTTCAGATTTCTTAACTTTTAGTACACTTAACCAAGCAGGAAATGTTGAGTCAATGGGTGGTGCAGTAGGTGCATCTTTCAAATGGTATGACTTTGTGTACTTCATTGATACAATTATCTACTTATTTATTTTAATTTTTAAACGTAATTGGTTAGATACTAGAGCATTTAGTAAAAAGTTTGTACCGGTTGTTATGGCAGCCTCAATAGCATTGTTCTTCTTGAATTTAGCATTTGCTGAAACTGATCGACCAGAATTATTGACTAGAACATTTGATCATAAATATCTTGTTAAGTATTTAGGACCATATAATTTTACTGTTTATGACGGTGTGAAAACGATACAGAATAATCAACAAAAAGCACTTGCTTCTGAAGACGATTTAACTAAAGTTTTAAATTATACGAAGCAAAAGCGTACTGAAGCTAATCCAGAGTACTATGGTGTAGCAAAAAAGAAAAATATTATTAAGATTCACTTAGAAAGTTTCCAAACTTTCTTAATCAACAAAAAGGTTAATGGTAAGGAAGTTACGCCCTTCTTAAACAAGTTATCTAGTGGAAAGCAAGATTTTACTTATTTCCCTAACTTTTTCCATCAAACTGGTCAAGGTAAAACATCAGATGCTGAATTTACAATGGATAACAGTTTATATGGATTACCGCAAGGATCTGCATATTCTTTGAAAGGTGATAATACGTATCAATCATTACCGGCTATTCTAGATCAAAAACAGGGTTACACTTCTAATGTTATGCACGGTGACTACAAAACATTCTGGAACCGTGATCAAGTTTATAAACACTTTGGTATTGATAAATTCTACGATGCAACTTATTATGATATGTCTGATGATAATATTGTTAACTTAGGCCTTAAAGATAAACCATTCTTTAAAGCATCAGCGGATTATCAATCTAAAATGAAAAAACCATTTTATTCACATATGATTACGTTAACAAATCACTATCCATTCACATTAGATGAAGAAGATGCATCTATTGATAAGCCAAATACTGGCGATTCTACAGTGGATGGTTATATTCAAACAGCGCATTATCTTGACCAAGCTCTAGAGGAATACATTACTGATCTTAAGAAAAAAGGTCTTTATGATAATTCTGTTGTTATGATTTATGGCGACCATTATGGTATTTCTGAAAATCATAATAATGCTATGGAAAAATTATTAGGAGAAAAAATCACTCCTGCTAAATTTACTGATTTAAATCGCACTGGATTCTGGCTTAAGGTACCTGGTAAATCAGGTGGTGTGAATAAAGAATATGCTGGTCAAATGGACGTAATGCCAACAATTTTACATTTAGCTGGTATTGATTTTAAAAACTATTTAATGTTTGGTACAGATATGTTCTCTAAACAGCATAATGATGTTGTACCATTCAGGAATGGTGACTTTATTACTAAAGATTATAAATACGTTAATGGCAAGATTTATTCAAATAAAGATAATGAATTATTAACTAAGAAACCTAAAGATTTTGATAAGAATAAGAAACAAGTTGAGAAAGACCTCGAAATGAGTGACAGTGTGCTTAACGGTGACTTGTTCAGATTCTATAAAAATCCTGATTTCAAGAAAATTAATCCGTCTAAGTATGAATACAAAGCCGGGCCCAAAGGTAATGAGAAAAAATAATATTGAATATTAAACTGGAGTAAGTGTGCTATTCTAAGCTACTTACTCCAGTTTTTTAGTTTTACATAAAACGGCTCTCAGATTCTTTTACAAATTACGTCAAAATAACTGAGAGTCATTTGAATATAGATTATAAATAAAATTTTTAATAGGCTAATTACATTAAGAAGCTGGAAATAATGAAGCAACTTTTAAGCTCTTTGTAATAAACGATTTAGATAATACTGTTTTTTCTTATCCAAGTGCAACATCTAGAATCATCATAATTGTAAAACCAATCATCAAACTTAATGTTGCTAAATCTGTGTTATTGCTTGATTGAGAATCTGGTAATTCTTCAACAACGACAAATATCATTGCTCCAGCAGCAAAGGCTAAGGCATATGGCAAGATAGGATTAACGACTAAAATGGCTGCTGCACCGATTGTTGCAAAAATAGGTTCGACTATTGCAGATGTTTGACCATAATTAAATGATTTCTAACGTGATGCTCCTGCCGCACGAATTGGCATTGACAATGCGGCACCTTCAGGAATATTTTGAATTCCGATACCTATTGCCAGTCCAAGTGCACCTAAAAAAGTAGCTTGGCTATTACCAGAAACAACTCCTCCAAATGCAACACCTATGGATAAACCTTCTGGTATATTATGAAGTGTAATTGCTAATACAAGTAAAGTATTTTTACCAAGCGAAGTATTGACGCCTTCTTGTTGCTGACTTTTGTCTTGGGCATTTTGATGAATGTGAGGAATAATATGATCTAAGGCTCTAATAAATACACAGCTAAGTATAAATCCAATAGCTGCTGGTAGCCACGGCATTGTACTTCCTTTACTAGACGCGATTGCTGGTAATAGAGACCAAAAGCTTGCAGCAATCATTATTCCTGCTGCGAATCCTTGCATAGAATTTAAAATTTTATCATTCACTTTTTTGAATATGAACACTGCTGCAGCTCCTAAAGCAGTAAGTAACCACGTAATTATACCAGCTATAAGAGATTGAATATAAGGTGGTAGATTTTGGAATAATTCTGACATATCTAGCGCTCCTTGTATCATTTCATCCTAAAAAGGTGTATAATATATAGAACTGAATTAAGTTTAACAAAATTATTTTGAAAATTCGATAGTTGATAATATTCGATATTTAAAAAGGAAGATAAGCATGGAAGCATACAAAATTGAACATTTAAATAAATCCTATGCAGATAAAGTCATTTTCGATAATCTCAACTTGTCCATATCTGAAAACGAAAGGATTGGCTTAGTTGGTATAAATGGAACAGGGAAAAGTACTCTTCTTAAAGTTATTGGTGGTCTAGATGAGGATTTTACTGCGAATATTACACATCCCAACCATTATCGAATTCGCTATTCATCTCAAAAGCAAGATTTAGATGGTGATAAAACAGTTTTTGAAACTGTATTTAACTCTGACACGACAACATTAAGCATTATTAAGAATTATGACCGAGCGGTAAATGCATACGCAATAGAGCAAAGCGATACTAAGTTTAATAACATGATGGAAGCTCAAGAGGCTATGGATAAACATGATGCATGGGATTATAATGCAGAAATTAAAACTATTCTGTCTAAATTAGGAATTAATGATATGAAAAAGAAGGTATGGGAATTTTCTGGTGGTCAACAGAAACGTGTAGTGTTAGCAAAAACGTTAATTGAACAACCAGATTTATTATTACTAGATGAACCAACGAACCATTTGGATTTTGAATCAATTAATTGGTTGATTAATTATGTTAAACAATATCCTTATACTGTTTTGTTTGTAACACATGATCGTTACTTTTTAAATGAGGTATCAACGCGAATTATAGAACTGGATAGAGGTAAATTAAAAACATATCCAGGTAATTATGAAGATTACATAGCAATGTGTGCTGAACATGAGTTAATTGAACAAAAACAACAAGATAAACAAAAGGCTTTGTACAAACAAGAATTAGCATGGATGCGTGCAGGTGCTAAGGCTCGAACAACTAAACAACAAGCACGTATTAATCGTTTTAATAATCTTGAAGCAGAAGTTAAGGGACAGCATTTTCAAGATAAGGGCGAGCTTAATATTGCATTTTCCAGATTAGGCAAGCAAGTTTATGAGTTGAAGTATCTCACTAAAAAGGTCAATAACAAAGTGTTATTTGAAAATATATCTGGAATCATCCAAAGTGGAAAACGCATAGGAATAGTAGGTCCCAATGGTGCTGGTAAAACGAGCATGCTGAATATTTTAAGTAAAGAGAATCAAGATTTTGAAGGTGAATTAAAGGTTGGTCAAACAGTTAAAGTTGCATATTTTAAACAAACTGAAGAGACATTAGATCGAGATATTCGAATGATTGATTATCTTCGTGAAGAAAGTGAAATGGCTAGAGAAAAAGACGGAACGTTAATTTCTGTTACGCAATTGTTAGAACGCTTTTTATTCCCTAGTTCGACCCATGGTAAAAAGATATATAAACTTTCAGGTGGTGAACAAAAGCGTCTCTATTTATTATGATTACTTGTTCATAAACCCAATGTTTTGTTATTAGATGAGCCAATTAATGATTTAGACACGGAAACACTTACTATACTAGAGGATTATATTGATGATTTTGGTGGATCTGTCGTTACAGTGAGTCATGATCGTTATTTTCTTAATAAGGTTGCACAAGAATATTGGTTTATTCATGATGGTCAAATGGAGAAAATTATTGGTTCATTTGAAGATTATGAAGCTTATAAAAAAGACAAAGACGTCAAGTAACAATGGCTAGGCAGACGAATCAACAGTCTAAAAAAAGTCACAATTAAGAAAAAATCTGGGCTTTCTTATAAAGAAAAGTTAGAATATGAAATGATAATGTCACGTATCGATACGACTGAAACTCGTTTAAAAGAAATTGAAGAAGAAATGGTTAACGCAAGTGCAGATTATGCTAAAATCAAAGAACTTAATAAAGAAAAACAAGAGCTTGAACAAACATATGAAGAAGACATCATGAGATGGAGTGAACTTGAAGAAATATTAGAAAAATGAGGGGAATGTAATCATGCAAGAAACTTTATCGCATTATTTTGGTTACAAAACATTTCGACCAGGGCAAGAGGAGATCATATCCAAAATACTTAATCATCATAATACTCTTGGAGTTCTTCCAACTGGTGGTGGTAAATCCATATGTTATCAAGTGCCAGGTCTTATGCTTGGAGGTACAACTATTGTTATTAGCCCGCTAATATCTTTAATGAAAGACCAAGTAGATCAACTTAAGGCAATGGGGATTCAAGCTGCTTATTTAAATAGCAGTCTAACTCAGAAACAACAAATGGAAATAGAGGAGAGGCTCATACAAGGACAGATTCAATTTTTATACGTTGCACCTGAACGCTTTGAAAATTCATATTTCTTAAGTTTGCTAAGAAAAGTTGATATACATCTTATTGCATTTGATGAGGCTCATTGTATTTCTAAGTGGGGTCATGACTTCAGACCTAGCTATCAGAGTGTGATTCATAAAGTATATTCGCTACCTCAAAATTATACTGTAGTGGCGTTAACTGCCACAGCGACTGTTGAAGTTCAACAAGATATTATGGCGAAACTAAATATAGCTAAGAATGATGAAATTAAAACAAGTACAAAACGTCGAAACTTAATTTTTAGAGTTAATACTACGTATCAAAGACAAAAGTTTGTGGTTGACTATGTAACGAGTCATGAAGGACAGTCAGGAATTATTTATTGTTCTACACGTAAACAAGTAGAAGAATTGAATGAAGCATTTGAAAATGAAGAAGTGAAAAGTACTATCTATCATGCCGGTTTGACTAATAAGGAACGTGAAGAAGCTCAAAATGATTTTTTATATGACCATGTAGATGTAGTAGTGGCAACTAATGCATTTGGTATGGGTATTGATAAATCTAATGTGCGTTACGTTATTCACTATAATATGCCAGGTGACATAGAATCTTACTATCAAGAGGCAGGTCGTGCGGGACGTGATGGTTTAAAAAGTGAATGCATTCTTTTATTTAGCGAACGTGACAAAGGATTACATGAATACTTTATAACAGTGTCTCAAGCAGATGATGATTATAAAGACAAAATGGGTGAGAAGCTCACTAAAATGATTCAATATACTAAAACAAAAAAATGTTTAGAAGCTACTATTGTGCATTATTTTGAGCCTAACGAAAAATTAGAAGAGTGTCATCAGTGTAGTAATTGTGTACAAGAAAATAAAACATATGATATGACACGAGAGGCAAAAATGATTATTAGTTGTATTGCACGTATGAAACAACAAGAAAGCTATAGCGTTATTATTCAAGTATTGCGTGGGGAAATGACTGATTACATTAAATACAATGACTATCACCAGTTGACAAAGCATGGTTTAATGAAGGATTATACTACTTCAGAGTTAGCGCATCTCATTGATGAGTTACGTTTTAAAGGATATCTTAATGAAAATGATGAAATATTGATTTGTGATGATTCCGTTAAAAAACTTCTTAACGATAGCATAAAGGTATATACAACGCCATTTAAACGAAAGAGTAAAGAAAAGGTCTTTATCAATACAGCAGAAGGTGTTGACAGAGTACTCTACAGTGAACTTGTTGAAGTTCGCAGGCAATTAAGTCAAAAATTAGGTATTGCACCTGTAAGTATTTTCTCTGACTATACACTTGAAGAATTTGCTAAACGTAAGCCGGAGACGAAACAAGACATGATAGCAATTGATGGTGTGGGTAGTTATAAATTAAAGCATTATTGCCCTAAATTTATGAAAAAAATACAAAGCTACAAAACTAGAATTTAAAATTTTTACAACGACAAATAGATTTTGTCGTTTTTTATTTGGAATTTTTTCTAACAACTTAAATGATTTTAAACACAATGATTGTTACAGCAATTTTTTGGAACCTGTAAAGATTATATGTAATTTAAATTAAATGAAAACTTAGATATCAATAAAATGTCAATTTTCAATTAAAAATGATTTAATAGGTAATATAGATTAAAATGGTCTACTTTAAGTAGCGTGAATGAAGGTGAGAATGTGATTAAGTTTAAGAATGTAACAAAACGATATGGGGAGAATGTTGCTGTTGATAATGTAAGTTTTAATATTAAGGAAGGAGAGGTTTTTGTATTAATTGGGCCTTCAGGTTGTGGTAAAACAACAACACTTAAAATGATTAATCGCTTAATTCCATTAAGTGAGGGGTATATTTACTTTAAAGACAAACCTATAAGTGATTATCCTGTATATGAAATGCGTTGGGATATTGGGTATGTACTTCAACAAATTGCACTATTTCCTCATATGACAATTAAAGAAAATATTGCACAAGTACCTCAAATGAAAAAGTGGAAAGATAAAGATATTGAACAACGCGTTGATGAATTATTGGAAATAGTCGGATTAGAACCCGAACAATTTAAACATAGAAAGCCAGATGAATTGTCTGGGGGTCAAAGGCAACGTGTCGGCGTTGTACGAGCGCTTGCAGCAAATCCTCCTGTTATTATTATGGATGAGCCTTTTAGTGCACTTGATCCAATCAATAGAGAAAAACTGCAAGATGATTTGATTGAGTTACAAACTAAAATCAAAAAAACGATAGTCTTTGTTACTCATGATATACAAGAAGCAATGAAATTGGGAGATAGAATTTGTCTGTTAAATAATGGACGTGTGGAACAGATTAACACACCCGAAGGATTTAAACAACACCCTCAAAGTGAATTTGTAAAGCAATTTATGGGGAGCCATCTCGATTCATCTAATCACAATGCTCAAAATCAAGTTAAGATTAAAGATTTAAACATACAACGACCTCTTGATGAGACTTCAGCAATGACAAATTATCCAGAAGTCAACGATACGCTAAAGATAGCCGACATTTATTCGGCATTAGCGCAACATGATGCAGTGATTGTTAATTCCTCAGAAAATACAAGCCAATATTTACTTAAACGTGAAGATATATTTGCTTATTTATCTGAGAGTAAGGAGGATATGACGCATGCATGAGTTTTTCAATACACTAAGTGATAGAAGAGATCAACTTCTTTTAACAATTATTGGGCATATTCAAATTTCGTTTGTTGCATTACTTATTGCAACGATTATTGCAGTACCTTTAGCTATCTTACTTACTAAGACAAAGAAGCTTTCTGAAATTGTTATGAATATTGCAGCTGTATTGCAAACAATACCATCTTTAGCATTGCTAGGTTTGATGATTCCTATATTTGGAATTGGAAGACTTCCAGCAATTATCGCTTTAGTTGTTTATGCATTATTACCAATTTTGCGTAATACATATACTGGTATTAAAGAAGTAGATTCATCTTTAATTGAAGCGGCTAAAGGTATCGGGATGAAGCCGCTTAGACGTTTAACAAAGGTTGAATTGCCAATTGCAATGCCCGTGATGATGGCGGGAATACGTACAGCTATGTTGCTTATTATCGGTACAGCTACATTAGCTGCTTTGATAGGTGCAGGTGGCTTAGGGGATTTAATTTTGTTAGGAATTGATCGTAATGATAGTTCACTCATACTGATAGGTGCTATTCCAGCAGCATTATTAGCAATTATTTTCGATTTCATTTTGAGATACATGGAAAGACTGTCTTATAAAAAGTTACTCCTAACATTAAGTGCAATTGTCATAGTCATCGTGCTAGCAATAGTTATACCACTACTGGCACACAAAGGTGATAAAATCATGCTTGCAGGTAAATTAGGTTCAGAACCTTCTATTATTACGAATATGTATAAAATTTTAATCGAAGATGAAACCTATGATACTGTAGAAGTTAAGGATGGAATGGGAAAAACATCATTCTTATTTAATGCTTTAAAATCAGATAATATTGATGGTTACTTAGAGTTTATTGGTACGGTGTTAGATGAGTTAACTAAAGAAGATTTAAAATCCAAAAAGGAAAGTGCAATGTACCAACAAGCAAAATCTAGTTTAGAAAACAAATATAATATGACGATGCTTAAACCAATGAAATATAACAACACTTATGCCTTAGCTGTGAAACGTGACTTTGCAAAGAAAAATAATATAAAAACGATTGGTGATTTGCGAAAAATTGAAGATAAACTTAAACCAGGATTTACTTTAGAATTTAACGATAGACCAGATGGTTTTAAAGCAGTTAAAAAGGCGTATCATCTTAATATTTTGAACGTTAAAACAATGGAACCTAAATTGCGCTATACGGCAGTTAAAAAAGGTGATATTAATTTAATTGATGCCTATTCTACAGATGCTGAATTGAAGCAATATAATATGGTGGTTTTAAAAGATGATAAGCATGTTTTCCCTCTTTATCAAGGCGCACCGTTGTTTAAAGAGAAATACTTAAAGAATCATCCTGAAATTAAAAAGCCATTGAATAAACTCGCAAATAAGATTACTGATGAACAAATGCAAGAAATGAATTATAAAGTTACAGTGAAGAAGCAAGATCCATACAAAGTTGCAATGGATTATCTAAAAAAAGAAAATCTAATTAAATAAGTATAGTGAGAACATAATTAATGATATTATGAGTAGCTATTCGATGTTATAACAAGTGCATCGGATAGCTTTTTAAATAGTAAAACATATTTAATGTGAGCAATCATGAACTTAATGCAATGTCTCATTGATTTTAAGGGAAGTTATTGTTTATAATAAGTACTGAGTTTTTTAAAATTTCAGTCAATTTAAGGAATGATTTATCGATGAAGAAACAGTTAGATCAATTATCAGCATACGGACCTGGACTTTCTCCTGATACTTTAAAAAAGAAATATGGTATTGAGGGAGAGTTATATAAGTTAGCTTCTAATGAAAATTTATATGGTCCTACTCCTAAAGTAAAAGAGGTGATTAAGGCTCAATTGGATAATCTCTATTATTACCCAGAGTCAGGGTCACCAGCACTAAAAGAGGTACTCAGCAAGCATCTTCATGTTGATGCTTCTCGAATTTTATTTGGTGCTGGTTTAGATGAAGTAATCCTTATGATTTCTAGGGCAGTATTGACAAAAGGCGATACAGTTGTCACTAGTGAGGCTACATTTGACCAATATTATCATAATGCAATAGTAGAATCTGCGGAAGTCATTCAAGTACCGTTGAAAAATGGGGGGTATGATTTAGAAGGTATTCTTAATCATATCGAAGATACTACGGCATTAGTTTGGTTGTGTAATCCAAATAACCCTACAGGTACTTATTTTAGTCACGATGAATTACATCATTTTCTAGAACGTGTTCCAAGTCACATTCCTGTTCTTATTGATGAAGCATATGTGGAATTTGTGACAGTTAATGATTTTCCAGACACATTAAAATTACAAGAAGCATTTAACAATGCATTCTTATTACGTACGTTTTCAAAAGCATATGGTTTAAGAGTTGGATATGTGGTGGCTTCATCGGATGCTATTGAGAAATGGAATATTATCAGACCACCTTTTAATGTGACAAGACTCTCGGAATACGCAGCTATAGCAGCTTTAGAAGATCAAATATATTTAAATGAGATTACTCAAATAAATGCGAAGGAGCGTGAGAAATTCTATCAAATTCCACAAAGTGAGCATTTTTTACCAAGTTAAACTAACTTTGTTTTTGTGCAAACAACAAGGAGTAAAGAATTATATGATGAATTATTAAACGTCGGATGTATTACAAGACAATTTACAAATGGAGTAAGAATTACCATCGGTTTTCCAGAACAAAACGAGAAAATGTTAGCAGTATTGAAGCAGTTTAAATATTAAAACATATGATTATGAAATCATTTTTTGATTTTTTAAAGACGTTATACCATATATAAGTAAGTTCAATTGTATAAATATAGTTATTATACTATATACTGACAACATAAATAGGGAGTGTAAAGAGTTAGATGCGACAAAAAATTGCTATAGATATGGATGAAGTTCTTGCTGATACTTTAGGCGCAGTGATTGAAGTAGTGAATAAGCGAACGGATTTAGGTATCACAGTTGAATCTTTAAATGGTAAAAAACTAAAGCATATGATGCCCGAGCATGAAGGCTTAGTTGCAGAGATATTGAGGGAACTAGACATTTAAATGTCATATCTCATACACAGGAAGTTGTTAAAAAGTTAAATGAACAGTACGATATCTATATTGCGACTGCAGCTATGGACGTTCTGACTTCATTTGAGTGGTTATTAGAATTCTTTCCTTTCTTAGAGCCTCAACACTTTGTCTTTTGTGGTAGAAAGAATATTATTAATGCAGATTTTCTTATTGACGATAATCCAAAACAACTAGAAATTTTTGAAGATAAATCTATAATGTTTACCATCATAATGTGAATGAACATAGATTTGATCGCGTAAGCGGTTGGAGAGATGTCGAAAATTATTTTAATTCTATTAAAGAGTAATGAAAAATAAAAAGTCATAGGTTACATTTTAGGATGACCTATGACTTTTTTATTATGTTATCAATTTGTGAAATTATTTTTCATAATCATAAGCTGTTTGAATAATGCCTTTAAGTTCACTTATTAATGGTTCTTTAGGGTTGGCAGTTGTACATTGATCTTCAAAAGCTAATTCAGCCATTCTATCTATAGTAGAATTAAGCACTTCTTCAGTGACGCCTTGTGATTTTAAATTCATATCGATACCGACTGAACATCCTAAATCGTAAACTGCATTAGCTAGAGCTTCTACCAATTCTTCAGTTGTGTTTCCTTTAAGTCCTAAAAATCTTGCAATATCTGCATAGTTAGTATCTGCTCTAAAGAAGTCATATTTAGGAAATAGAGCATGTTTTTGAGGATCTTTAGCATTATAACGAATAACATGTGGTAATAAAATAGCATTCGTTCTACCATGTGAAATGCCATATTCTCCGCCAATTTTATGTGCAATAGAGTGTGAAATTCCTAAAAACGCATTTGCAAATGCCATACCAGCCATTGTTGAAGCATTATGCATTTTTTCTCTTGATAATTTGTCATTATCATATACTGATGATTTTAGGTAATCAAATGATAGCTTAATTGCTTGTAAGCTTAGGCCTCTTGTGTAATCAGAAGCCATTACAGAAACATAAGATTCTATCGCATGTGTCAAAACATCCATCCCTGTATCAGCAGTGACACTTTTAGGGACACTTAATACAAATTGTGGATCGACAATAGCTATATCAGGTGTTAAAGCGTAATCTGCTAGTGGATATTTTACATGTGTTTCACTATCAGTAATAACTGCAAATGGAGTTACTTCTGAACCGGTACCTGATGTAGTAGGAATACATATTAATTTAGCGTTTTCAGGTTTTCCAATTTTATAGGTACGTTTACGAATATCTAAGAATTTTTGTTTTGCTCCAAAAAATGATGTTTCTGGGTGTTCAAAGAACATCCACATCGCCTTGGCTGCATCCATTGCAGAACCGCCACCTAGAGCAATAACTGTATCAGGTTGGAAATTAATAAACATTTCTAACCCTTTATAAACTGTTTGAGTTGATGGATTTGGTTCAACTTCGTTAAATATTTTGATTTGAGGTTGGTTTTCTCGGCGTCTTAAAACACTTTCAACTATATCTGAGTAACCAATTTTTACCATTCCAGGGTCACATACAATCATTACACGCTCAATATTTTCCATCTCTTTCAGATACATAACTGAATTTTCTTCAAAATAAACTTTAGGTGGAAGTTTGAACCATTGCATGTTATTACGACGTTTAGCAATTGTTTTAATATTTAATAAGTCTACTGCACTTACATTATGAGAAATAGAGTTTCTACCATAAGAACCACAACCTAATGTGAGTGATGGGATTAATTCGTTATACATATCTCCAATTCCTCCAACAGCTGAAGGTGTATTTACTAACACACGACAAGCTTTCATTTTAAGTCCGAAGGTTTGTTGTAACTGACTATCTTCTGTGTGAATAACGGCTGTGTGACCTAAACCTCCAAATTCTAGAGTTTCTTCACAAATTTGGAGAGCGTGTTTTGCAGATTTTGCTGTCACCAATGCAAGTACTGGTGATAATTTTTCACGTGATAATGGATAATCTTTTCCAACACCATCAATTTCTGCTACTAATAATTTAGTGTTTTGTGGCACACGAATACCTGAGAGTTGGGCAATATCAACTGCAGATTTACCTACAATATCAGGTTTAACTGCAGTTTTATCTTCATTCATGATAGCATCTTCTAATTGTTGAAGTTCGTTTTTGTTAACAAAGTATGTTTGATGTAATTTAAATTCTTTAACGACCTCTGTGTAAACTTCTTTGTCAACAACCATGACTTGCTCAGAGGCACAAATCATACCATTATCAAATGTTTTAGAACCTATAATATCATTAACTGCACGTTTAATGTGTGCAGTCTTTTCAATATAAGTAGGGACATTACCTGGACCAACTCCTAACGCAGGTTTACCTGTTGAATAAGCAGATTTAACCATTCCAGATCCTCCAGTTGCAAGTACTAAAGCAATATCTTTGTGATTCATTAATTGTTTAGTTGCTTCAATTGATGGTACATCTATCCATTGAATAATATCCTTTGGTGCTCCTGTTTTAATGGCAGCTTCTAATATAACTTCAGCTGCTCGTTTTGATGATTGTTGTGCACTTGGGTGAAAGGCAAAAATGATTGGATTACCCGTTTTGATAGCAATCATTGCTTTGAAAATTGTCGTAGACGTAGGGTTAGTAGTTGGTGTAACACCGCAAATGACACCTACAGGTTCAGCAACATATGTTAATCCTTTTTGTTTATCTTCTCCAATAATACCTACAGTCTTGTTTTTTTTAATTGAATTCCATATGTACTCTGAAGCATATAAATTTTTAATTGCTTTATCTTCATATATACCTCTACCAGTTTCATCGTAAGCTAGTTTAGCTAGATGCATATGCTGATCAACAGCGGCCATACTCATATGATGGACGATTTGATTAATCTCTTGTTGAGATTTTTTAGATAATTCTTTTAGAGCTTTTTGTCCTTTTTCTGCTAATGAATTAATCATTTTTGCGACTTCTTCTTTGTTCATTTCATGATTACTTTTTTCTGATATAGCTAACATATACAACCACTCCTTAGAGATTGTGAATTATTTCACAAATATTATAGTACACCTTTTTCTAAATTAAAAGAAAATTTAGAATGATAGATGTGTAAATGTGATTTTTATATGAACAACTAGTTATATTCTGTCTCTTATACACATCTGACGCTGCCGACGACTCCTTACGTGTAG
>ERZ1031010.51-NODE-51-length-14586-cov-33.650127_pt1 | contig 14586 bp, 12 predicted proteins | sample MGYA00518594_ERZ1031010 | MGnify/ENA primary metagenome ERZ1031010 (study PRJEB33718, sample SAMN03159722) | human skin metagenome | collected 2014-05-20 | study: EMG produced TPA metagenomics assembly of the PRJNA266117 data set (Human skin bacterial metagenome... | reverse complement strand
TCTACACGTAAGGAGTCGTCGGCAGCGTCAGATGTGTATAAGAGACAGCGGGAGGATATTAATAATGAAAAAAGTATTAGCACTTTTATTTGCATCAACACTCGTTTTAGGGGCATGTGATGACAAAAATGACGATTCTAAAAAAGAATCTTCATCTAATTCTACTGATAACGTTTCAGTAGAAAAATATGAAAAAAAGGTAAAACAACAGCGAAATTCAAGAAAGATAAATTAACCTCAGACAATTATGATATTGAAATTTTAGAAGCCAAAACTGTCAAAGCGCCTAAGTATGATGATGACGATAAACCAAGCATCGCCATCATCTATAGTGTAAAAAATAAGAAAGATAAAGAGATGACAGCATCTTCAGCATTTATCCAAGCATTTGATGTATATTAAGATTCTAAAGATGTTAAGAGAAAATTAGAATTTGGTGGAGGATTGGATACTGATTTAAAGGATAAATATGAAGACAAAATTAATAAAGGCGGAAAAGTAAAAAGTGTTCAATTCTTCAAATTGAAAGACACCAGTAACTCTTGAAACAAAAGACCCAGAACATGGTTTAAATGAAAAAGTGGGTACCAAAGAATTTAAAATTAAAGAAAAATAAATACACAGGTATACATGAATAGACATAATTGGGAGGATATTTAATGTCTAAAAAAGTTAAAATAATAGTGCTTATCGTAGTGGGACTATTAATCATTTTGTGAATATCCTTAGGAGTTAATGCATTCATAACTAACATCCCAAAGAATGTATATATTAAGTGAAAAAAGATTGCTAAAAATTTAAAATTATATGTCGATACTTATTTCGATAATGAGATGAAATTTCAGGAAAAACATAAAGACATTTCATTTTTTAAATTCTTATGAATTACATGCGAATACTTCTAAAACGTTCTTGAAGGAATTAGGATTATCGAAGTCCATAGCTAAAATAGGTCAAAATCCTTTTTATCGCAATGTTTTAGATTAACAACACTGGGCATTTGAGAAGTACGATAATACTTTGTAATATTAATGGTTAAAGATTAAGAGGGTACTATGTTTCAAATGAATCGTTTCAACGAGTTCATTTGAAAAAATCATATCAACAAATTATTAAACACGCAGTAGCCATCGAATTGAGGATGTGTTTAAATCAAGTTTTTTCAAGTATAGGTACAGCGTAGTGAATATTATCTTGAAACTTTGCAGAAAAAACATAAACGTTGGTGAAACTATGAATTCAGAATGAATTTTGTCTCGCTATCATAATTAAAGGCCTGTCCCCTATTTGTTAGGGAACAAGCCTTTTTCTCTTCTTATTGACTCAAGTTAAAGTCATTTTTATCTATAAACTAACCCACCGTCAGTTAAGATAGATTGTCCTGTAATGTAATTAGAATCCTTTGATGCTAAGAATGATACTAAGTTTGCAACATCAGTCGGCTCTTGGTATCTTCCAAGTTTAATCGCTGATGAAAATTCTGCAAAGGCATCACCAATTTCAAGACTATCATCAAGTTTAACCATTTCTTCATCAATACGATCCCACATTTTAGTTTTTGCAATACCTGGACAATAAGCATTCACTGTAATACCTTTATCTGCTAACTCTTTGGCTGCTGTTTGAGTGAATGAACGTACAGAATGTTTAGTAGCTGAATACGTACCTAACACTTCATAAGATTCATGTCCGGCAATACTACATGCGTTAATAATTTTACCTTTACTGTTTTGTTTCATAAATTGTTTTGCTGCTGCTTGAATACCAAATAACGTACCGAATACATTAATGCTGAAAAGTTTTTTTAGTTCGTCTTCTCCAATTTCTAAGATAGACGTTACTGCATCAACACCGGCGTTATTTACCATAACATCTAATTGACCAAATTCTGTTACTGCAAATTGTACTAATTCTTCTTGTTCTTTCTTCTTAGAAACATCACTTCTGAAAGCAACGGCATTAAAGCCTTTTCCTTTGAATTCTTTCTCAGTTTCTAATAAAAGTTCTTCATTAATGTCTTGTAAAACTACATTAAAACCATCATTAGCAAGTCGCTCTGCAATGCCTTTTCCTAAACCACCTGCTGAACCTGTAACGATTGCTGTTTTACTCATAAATATCCACCTCCTTATATATCAATTACCCTCATAACACACTGAGTATCAGAATAATCAATAATTGTTAAATGTTGTTTTTCAAAATCTAATAATATTCTGAAGTTTACCATTCTTTTAATTAGCGCCAAAATGCGTCAAATTTCAACATTGTGCTTAGGCACTAAGCTATAAGCTGCAATAAATGCGACAAAGACTAGTACTGCGCAGGATGATTCACAGATAATGTTATGTAAACTGTTGCTACTACAGCGATACCAAATGCTGCACCTAAAGTTGATGTCATTTTTATAATACCTGAATCTGTACCTACTTTTTCAGCTGGAACATTAGATACAGCTGTTGATAAAGCCGGTGTAGCGAAGAAGCCCAACCCTAGACCAATAAAGATAAACCCTATACATGCAACAACATAGTAAAGTACATTAGGTAATGATGTAAAGGCTAAAAGCACAATGCCTAATGTAATTGATATCGGACCTAATATTAGAGGTAATTGAGGCCCTCTTTTTTGCATAAAACGTTCGCCGACACGAATCATAATCAAGCTACATAACATATAAGGGATAGTTATTAAACCTGCTTTAGCTCCTGTTAAGTGTTTATCATCTTGAACATAAATATTAAATAATGCGAGAGAGCCAATATCCATATTGACCATCAAATTAGCTAATGTCGTTCCAATATAAATATCATTGGAGAATAAACTAAAATCTATAAAGGGTTCACGTTGTCTTTTTTTAAAATGTAGAACGTCATTATTGTCACAATAAATAAGATAATCAATATCATAATGATTGGATTAAACCACCCTATTCTTGATCCTTGAGTAATAACTACATTAATGCTTAACATCATGATGACGAAAATTATAATTCCTATAATATCGAATTTCTTATTGTGTGCAGACTCATCTTTAGATTCTGGCATATCTCTAAGCAAAATTAATGCAATAACAGCAAAAATAATAGAATAGTATGAAGATAAAGCGCCATCCGATAAACGTTGCGATAATTCTTGCAAACAATGAAGCTAGTCCAGTACCACCATAAGAACCAAATGACCAGTAACTTAATACTTTTTGACGTTCTTCTCCATGGAAGAATGAATTGATGAGTGCAGTTGTTGCTGGTAATAGACATGCAGCAGATAATCCCTATAGTACGCGTCCAATTAATAATAACACTGGCGCATGGGATATAATCAGTGCTATTGAACCAAGTATGCTTAATATTAAACCTGCATTCGTTATTTTGACACGCCCTATTTTATCCGATAAATCCCCTGCGACTACGATGAAGACACCTGTTAAGAGTGACGTTAGACTTACCGCAATATTAACAATACTCATATCCACGTGATAAAACCGTTGAACATGTGGTGCGATGTTTAAAAATGATTGAGCAAATAACCAATATGTGAGAATACCTAAAATAATGGCTACAATAAGTTGTTTACCCTTATTAAACTGAGTACTCATATTAAACAACCTCCTACTTACCAGTAATTAAATGTGTAGCAACACTTTGTCCAGCAATCCGTCCAAATGTAAAGATGTCTGCTAACGCATTACCTCCTAAGCGATTACCTGCATGTATACCACCTGCAACTTCTCCTGCTGCGTAAAGTCCTTCAATCACTTGTCCTTCTACATCTATCACTTGGGCTTGTGTGTTAATTCTTAAGCCTCCCATTGTATGATGCACTGCAGGTTTACGTGGTGTTGCATAAAACGGTGCTTTTTCGATTTTTAAATCAAAGGTATTTTTATTAAAGTCCTCGTCATGTCCTTCATCAACAAAGTGATTATATCTGTTAATAGTGTCAACAAATGTCGTTGGATCAATATTTAGTTTTTCTGCTAAAGCTTCTAACGTGTCCGCTTTTAAAAGTGTTCCGTCTGCTAATTCTTGATTGATTTTATCTTCAGATGTGTTCATTGCTAATGCCTTAATATTCTCATCAGCAATAATGTAGAGCATACCATCTTTTTGCTCTAAAGCCGCTTTTGATAATACATCTCTACTTTCAAATTCATTAACAAAACGGTGCCCTTCTTTATTTACAAAGACAAAGTTTGACGGTGTAACAATTGAACCAGTGAATAAAGCACCTGTTTTAGGATCTGAAATTGGCATCATTTGTGAGAAACCCATACCCACAAGTTCTGCACCGGCTTGAACACCTAAGCGAATACCATCACCTGTCATTGCAGGAGAGTTGGTAGTTTTAATGTCATCTGGAATGTTATCCCAATACGTATTATATTGTTGTAACATTTTTGTATTGGCACCGAATCCACCTGTAGCTAACACGACACCATGACGTGTATGAATTTTCACCTTAGCACCATTGGCTTTTCGTGCTTCAATGCCAATGATTTGATTGCCATCTTTAATTAATTTTTCTGCGGTTGTTTCTGTGAAAATACGTCCATGATGTTGTCTCAGGTAGTCTCTTAAACTTTCAATGTATTCTAAACCTTGTGCTTTCATAGGTTTGTGTCCACGACGCCATAAGGCACCAACTGGCATATCAACAAATGAGCGATCGAAGTGAACGCCTTTTTCAGTCAACCAATGAACAGAGTCTAGCACATTGTCTGTTAACGTTTTAACTAAGTCATAATTACCTGAAATTTCCACATTATTACGATCTTTACGTCTGCCTCCTAAATATGTTTGAATACGATGTAATTCTATTGAATCAAAAAGATGATTACCTTTGTCAGTTACATCTTCAAGATACGCTTGAATTTGAGATTTTAACGTACGGAAATCTTCAAGATAAGCATCGTCGATATCACTTTCATTATGATTGAGTATCTGTGTAAGCGTTTCTTTTTCTCCAGCTAAAGTAGGGAAACTTCCTTGCCAATCTGGTTCTACTGCATTGACTTGACCACCAGTACGAATAATATTACCGCCTATGGCAGCAAATTTTTCTAACATAATCACCTCTTTGCCCCCCATCTAATATTGTTGATGCTGCGCTTAAACCTGCACCCCCTGTTCCAATCACCACAACATCTGTTGTTTCTTCAATCACTTCATTGGACCATTGCACAACTGGTTTTGGACGCGCACGTAAAATATCTGGATTTTCTCCTGCTTGTTCAATCGCATCTGCAATACCTTGGACTATCCCTTCACTTGTCACTGTAGCTCCTGAAATCACATCTACATTAAGTGTTTGACCGTTAATGATATCTTGTGGTAAACGTTCAAATACAAGATTAGCAATACCTTCTGATTCTCCACTATCATCTACTTCAATACTAACGATTTTATCTTCTGATAGTTCAACTTTCATCGGTAAGTTACCATTATGTCCTTTCGCAAAGACATGGTACTTACCTTTTTTAAATTTTACTTTTTTATTTTGAAGTGCTTTTAATCTTTCATATTTATGATGTTCCTCTTCTTTATCTAAAATCATGAAATCCATTACTTTCCAAAGAGGAGACGGAATATGGAGTACTTTCTGATCATGATTATCCACAAACTGATCTACTTTTTCATGGCGTGAAATTTTGGATGTTCAATCAGGCTCTACTAAATAAGCCGATACTTAACAAGTCATATCCTATCTCAAGTGCGTCAACAGCATCTTCACGTTGCGCAATGCTACCAACACCAATAAGTGGAATCTTCGCTAGTTGTGTACTTTGTGATCTGCGATATTTTTGAATAAGTGGCTCTGTGTCCTCTTGATTCACAATAGATGTACGTTTATAACTATTTACTGAAATATGGAAGTAATCAGGCTCATATTCAGCTAATGTGTTAAGTAAGTACATCGTATCCTCAAAATGGATTCCCCGTTCTTCAATTTCTTCTGGAGAGAAACGATAACCAATAATAAAATCCTGCACGCCATGCTCATTAACAACACTTTGAACCTTTTTCAATATTTCTACCGGAAAATACGTCCGTTTTTCACGACTACCGCCCCATTCATCTTGTCTTCGATTAGAGTGAGGTGAAAAGAATTGTTGTAATAAATAGGTATTAGCACCATGGATTTCCACGCCATCAAATCCCGCTTCAATCGCACGTCTTGTCGCTTCTCCAAAGTCTTCAATCATCTGTTTAATTTGAACACGGGTCATTTCACGGGGTGGCACAGCATCAGGTCTCAATGCTGCAATTGGACTCGCAGATATTGGCTGTTCGCCACCATTAAACTTAGGGTTAGCCATACGCCCGGCATGATAAAGTTGCAAAATAGCTTTAGATCCTTTCGATTGAATAGTCTGTGATAACCATTTAAGACCAGATATTTTCTCATCAGTATATATTCCTATCGCTCCTGGAAATCCACGTCCATGGTCTTCAACGAAACAGCTTTCTACAATAATTGCAGATGCACCACCAGCTCTAAATTGATAATAGTCAATCACTTCTGATGTAACACTTCCATCAAAATAAGCAGCCTGAATGGTCATTGGTGCCATTAATACTCTATTCTTTAATTCAGCACCACATTTTAATTTAAACGTATCAAATAATTCTTTACTCACAGCAAATCCTCCTATTATTTGTGAAATAATTCACATAAATAATTAAAAATAAAATACTCGTATAGAGTATGAATCCACAGTTTATAAATATATTTGCATTTTAGACGTCATCAGCATATCTTGGTTCCTTCTTATAATTAAGCCTTCGACACCTTCAATCTGGTTTAATACTTCAATATTTTGTCGTGCTTGACCAAAACTACAAATCGTTGTCCAAATTTCACCATCAATCGCATGATCAGATACAATCGTTACGCTAGCAATGTCATTGTCTACTGGATAGCCTGTTCTAGAATCTAATATATGATGATACAACTGATAATTTTCTATAAAATATCGTTCATAAATACCTGAGGTTACGACAGATTGATGATTAATATTTAATACTATAAGCGGATCATCATCTTTATGAAAAGGATTACGAACACCTACATGCCAACACTCTGACGTTTCAGGCTGTCTACCTATCTTTATTACGTTACCGCCTAAATCGATGATAGCTGCAGTAACACCTTGATTCATAAAGAATTGTTGCAATTGATCGGCAAAGTAACCTTTCACAATAGCCCCCAGATCAATCTTCATACCTGATTGCGTTAAATATACCTCATGAGTCTCTGGATATAGTACTAGATTACAAGGATTCGTTAAGGTAAATGTTTGTTGAATTTCTTTTTCTGTAGGTTTGCGTGCATTTTTAAAACCAATTTTCCATAATTTAACTAATGGTCCTATCAAAATATTCATCTTCGCCTTCGATGATAGCGTAACATCATAACTGTAGCGGATTATCTTAAATATCTCTGGAATTACCTTTACAGGTAACTTTCCGGCGTGTTGATTGATAGACATTAAATCTGATGCAGAATCATTAGCGCTAAATTGACGTTCCCATGTATAGATTTTCTGTTCGGCTTCTTTTAGTAATTCATCTGATTGATTACTTTCTATTGTTAAACGAATCACCGTCCCCATCTCTTTAATTATTAGCGTCTTCACACTCTGTTTCCCCCTTTCCCATTTATTTAGCAACGCTAATTCTCAAGGTAAAAATTAAAGCTAATTCGCACTGAATGAACGATAACTTCAACTTCCAAATTTACACTAACATAATTTCAATGAATTGGTTTATACACATATAAATGTTCACAATTAAATCAAATTTTATTATAAATTAATTATAAAATATATACAATATATATATTTAAACAATATATAAAATTTAACATATTTGATTAGCTTCACCTAACCTATTTCATCAGTCAAGACGGTCTGAATAACTATATCAATATTTTTATCAACATATTTATCGATATATTTAACTAGATAATAGTTTCGATAAACGTTTAATGGTTTCACAACCAATGTCTCATAATCTTCCTGTTGAATTGCAGATTTAGAGATAATCGTGAAACCATTGCCAGCTTGTGTCATTTGTTTAATCACTTTAATATTGTTGATTTCAATAAGATATGGATTGTAGTTTAATTGAGACAAACCTACTTCTTGATAGAACCGTGTTCCAGAACCTTTTTCTCTGACAAAACACACATCCATTTTAGGTTCTATGGACTTTTTATAAATACAGACCATTTCATCTTCTTTAATTTTCTGACATTCAACTGCATTATCCCGAATTTCCTTTTCTACAATACCTATATCGATAATATTATGTTTGATATCATTGATAACAGTGTCTGAATTATTAATACGTAAATGTATATGTAAATCAGGATATAATTGCGTAAGTTTCGTCAATTGATTTGATAGTAAATATTCTCCATAAGTATAACTACTTCCTAATGTAAGTGTGCCTGCAATAATTTGTGATCCTACCTTCAAGTTTTGCCATAATGCTTGTTCAATACTCTCACGTTGTAATGCATATTGAAGTAACTTTTCTCCTTCACTAGTTAAACTTAAATAAGTTGATTTAAATTCGAAAATCTTAACATCATACTTCGTTTCTAAACGCTTAATATCTCGACTCACTGAAGGTTGAGATGTGTAGAGATTTCCTGCTGCTTTCGTAAAACTTTCTGTCTTCACTACTTCAATTAAAACCTTGTATGGATCCATAGTCTTCATTCCTTTATTGCAATTCGCAGTCATATTTTTTTCGTTATAACCATTATACTTTATATTTATTTAATGTTATAACAACGCAATGCTAAAATTTTATACTGAGGTGTATATAAATATGAAATCGACCGCACAAATACGTTTCACTAAAGGACTACTTTTTACATGTATGATTGCAACAATTAGCTTGTTACTCGCCAAGCTTCCAATTTTAAGTACTTTTGGTGCATTATCAATTGCCATTATTTTAGCAATGATTTACCGTCAAATTTTTGGTTACCCAGAAGAGGCTCGTTCAGGAATTACATTCACTTCAAAGCGTTTACTAAAATTTGCGATTATTTTATATGGTTTAAAACTTAATATGAACGATGTTTTAGGTAAAGGTTGGAAACTATTATTAATTGATATTGGAGTTGCCATCTTTGCGATAAGTGTGACAATCATGTTCAATCAATTGATTAAAGGAGATACCGGTATTACCTTACTATTAGGTATTGGTACTGGGATATGTGGCGCTGCAGCAATTGGGGCAACAGCTCCAATTCTAAAATCTAAGGAAAAAGATACTGCGATAAGTGTCGGTATAATTGCAATAGTGGGAACAGGCTTCGCTCTTATTTATACAGCTATTGAAACAATCTTTAAACTTCCCGCTTCAACATATGGTGCCTGGACAGGTGTCAGTCTCCATGAAATTGCGCATGTCGTTTTAACTGCAGGCGTCGGCGGCTCAGAAGCGATGAAACTCGCTTTATTAGGAAAGTTAGGTCGTGTATTCCTACTTATTCCTCTAAGTATTATTCTGATGATGATGATTAACTATAAAAATGCTTCAAATACTAGTAAACAACGCATTGATGTGCCTTACTTTTTAATTGGTTTCATTATTATAGCATGTGCAAATACATTTATTCATATTCCTCATATGGTAATGTATGTATTAAATATTATAACGACGATATGTATACTAATGGCCATGGTAGCATTAGGCTTGAACGTTGCTATAAAAGATGTATTATCTCGAGCGTTCAAACCATTAATTGTTATTATATTCACACCTATATGTTTATCTACGATCACTTTCTTAATTATTTATGCATTTTATAGTTAAAGTACTATTAATTATGAACTACTCAAAGATTTTAAAATAACAAAGAAGGCAATTTCTATGTTTTAGAAACTGCCTTCTTTGTTTAGATAAAACATGCTGTAACAAGTACCCTTAGTAGCTATTCCTCTCATTCACATATCGCATTGCTTATTATTCGTTTTCAAGTGCCTTTTCGATTGCTTTGATATTTTCTTTCATGAATGATTGGTAAGTATTTTTATCTTGTTGCTTAGTATGTGAGCCCATATTATAGAACTTGATTATTTTCGCATTTGTCTCTTTTCTCACCGTATCTGCAATTTTATTAGAGACATTTTCTTCTGCTAAGATATTTTTCACTTTATCTTCTTTAATCTGTTTAACAATATTTGTTAAATCTTTTTGGCTGGGTTCTTCAGCATTCATATTTTCAATGCCTTCTTGTTTAAAGTTATAACGATCTGCTAAATAACCAATAGAATCATGTGAAATATATACCGTTTTACCTTCATTACCTTTCACTGCTTGTTTCATGTCTTTATCTAAGCCTTTTAACTCTTTCACTAATTTTTTGTAGCTATCTTCGTAGTAAGATTGATGTTTACTATCTTTTTTTACTAACTCATCTCTAATTGCTTTAGCAAATTTTTGGCTGACGACTGAATCTAACCAAATGTGTGGATCATATTTACCATGGTGATGATGTTCATGTTCTTCACCATATTCGTGCTCATGCTCATCTTCTTCACCTTTCAATAAATCTTTCTTATCTAAAGATGATTCTAATGATAATGTTTTGTCTTTATCATTGATTGCTTTAGCGATTTTCTTAGCCACAGGATCTAAGTTATCACCTGTATATAAGAATAAATCTGATTTGCCAATATCTACCATTTGTTTTTGACTCGGATCATATGTATGTGGATCGACACCATTTGGATAAACAGATTTAACATCAACATGTTTACCGCCAATTTGTTGCACAAATGATTTTAACGGATACACTGTCGTTTTAATTTCTAATTTACCCTTATGATTTGACGATTGATCACTATCACTTTTACCACAAGCTGCCAGTGATAAAGTTAAAATCGCTACAAATAATAAAATGAAACCTTTTTTATACATGTGTACATCTCCTAAATCGAAATTATTACGCTTTAATATTTGCATTAATTTTTATAATTGTCAACAGTTATATATAAACTCAAAAAGTCTGAAAAAAACAAAAGTTATCGATTATGAATCATTTATGCTCAATATAATTAAGATGCATAAAAGGAATGACTTGTAAAAAATACCTCGATAAACACCATCTTTTTAATTTTATATTTGAAAATGACATAAAATATAGGTATACTTTTAAATCGTAATAATTTCGATTTAAAGCGCTTAAAGTATAGAAAGGAAGTGTCACGTGATGCATCGTCGTGTCATTATTATTGGAGCTGGAGCAGCAGGCATTGGTATGGCTATTACATTAAAAGACTTTGACTTTGAAGATGTATTAATTATCGAAAAAGGTACTATTGGAGATTCATTCTCTCATTGGCCTAAGTCTACTCAAACAATTACACCTTCTTTACATCAAACGAATTTGGAATGCCTGATATGAATGCTATTGCCAAAGATACATCACCTGCATTTACGTTTAGTGAAGAACATTTATTTGGAGAGACGTATGCAGATTACTTAGCGCTAGTCGCACATTATTATGATTTAGACATAACAATAAATACAAATGTTTCACGTGTTACACATGAGAATGGTGTGTATAAAATAATCACCAACAATGATACTTATACGGCAGATTATATTCTTGTCGCGACTGGAGACTTTTCCTTTCCATATCAACCATTTAATTATGGTCATCATTATAGTGAAGTCGATGATTTTACTCAATTAAAAGGTAATGATTTGACAATTATAGGTGGCAATGAAAGTGCCTTTGATGCAGCGATTCATCTCAGTAAAGATGGCGCAAACGTTTCTATTTATACAACATCAACAGGATTAAATGAAGCATACGCAGATCCAAGTAAACACTTATCTCCTTTTACTCATCGACGTTTACATGATGCTGTACGTCAAGGTGCGCATATCGAAATGAATGTTGTCTATCGCGCGAAACAAATTTTGTTTCATGAAGGTGAGTATTATATTCATTTTGAAAATGGATATACCGCTACATCACTTTCAGAACCAATTATTGCTACAAGTTTTGATGTCACTCAAAATCCTTTAATACAACAATTATTTAAAATACGGCATCAAGGCGTACAACTAACTGAATTAGATGAGTCCACGCGTTATCCTAATATCTTTTTAATCGGTGCTACCGTATGTCATGATGAAGCTATTCTCTGCTATATTTATAAATTTAGAGCACGCTTTGCTGTATTAGCTAGCATTTTAAGAAGTCGGGAAGGCTTACCTGAGAAATCTGCTTTAATTGAGACTTATAAAAAGAGTAATATGTTCTTAGATGATTATAGTTGCTGTGAAGTCGATTGCACATGCTAAATATAACATTCAATATACACACCGGGCAGTGGTCTCCTATACCAAATGATACACATTACATCTCAATTGTCGGTTATAAGAAATTAACTACCAACCAACAATATTTGTTAAGAAATTATATCGTGAAGCATCATTTAGATATTTCTCTTAAGGAAGCTACACACCATCATCACCACTTCTCAGTTCAGAAATCATTGAAAAACTACAATTATTTATATCAGAAAGTAAAGCCTTGCGACCTCGATCCTTGGATATGTTCTATAGCTGGTTACTCATCATATTCATGTTCGCCCTACCTATTTATGTGTCCTATCATATTTCAGATTGGTTACAGCAACATTATGTTTCACGATGGATTGCGCTACTTTCACAATCTTATGTATTTCAAAATGGATGGTTACAACACATACTTTTTGATGACTATGGTGACATTTCTTTAGGAACTTACTCCTTTGTATGGGCATTACCCGTTGTCATTATGATTAGTTTATCCACCGCATTGATAGACTTAAGTCATCTTAAGCAATATATTGTATGGTCTATTGAACCAACGATGATGCATCTTGGTCTCAGAGGTTCTGATATTGTACCACTATTAAAGGGATTTGGTTGCAATGCAGCGGCAGTGTTTCAAGCAGGTCATCAATGTAAATTGTGCACGAAAGTTCAATGTGTGAGTTTGATTAGCTTTGGTACATCGTGTAGCTATCAAATCGGTGCCACATTATCTATATTCAATGCTACACATCGTTCATGGTTATTTCTACCTTATTTAATCATGGTGTTCATTGGTGGTTTAATTCATAACAAATTATGGGTAAAACGTGATTCTCTAATGAATGCACGACGGTCGTTAAGACAATCACAACAAATACAATGACCACCATTACATTTGTTGCTCAAGAAGATGTGGGGAAGTATACAAATGTTTACATTACAAGCCTTACCAATTTTTATAGGTATATGTCTCGTAGTAAGTATTTTATCTCTGACACTGATTTTAGAATTATTATCTAAAATATTTACACCCTTACTAGTTACTAGATATACCTACACAGCTATCTCCAGGCATTTTATTTTCAATCATACGTAAAGATGACATGTTGTTGTTTAACATGAATGGAAGCTTATTCATTCAAAGTTTAACCGTATGGTTACTTGTATTCTTGAGTTCAACATTTACAGTATGTTCAGTCATTATGACCATGATCATTCGTCAATTGGGATGGCTAGAAGGATTGAAATTAATCATTAGACAAATGGTCACGTCCACTTGTTGTATCATTTTACTAGGTACTATGACTTAGGTATCACATCTCTTTCACAGTTAGGAGTTATATTATGGAAATTATTATCATTGGTGGCTTCTTAGGGAGCGGAACCTTTAGCAGTTGTCGATGCTTGTTTGACACCTGTACTCGCTCCTATTACGACAATTAGAAGTATAATTGGCCTGATTGTTGCTCAAATGTATCAACATATTGACTCCTACCCACAAGATATACAAACGTTATTTTTTGAACAGTTAAGTCATTGTTCTACATTATTTATCAATAAAATGGATTTAACTAACGTGGAAGATACTGCTCGCCTATTAAGCAAACTTGAGAGAATAAATGGTGATGCAAATATTCAAGTGGGACAATATGGTGAATTATCTTTAAAATCTTTGCTTGAAGTGAAAAATATAGTAACGAAAAATAGAGGGACTTTACATGGCAGGATTGAACATCGTTTCATTGATATGCCAAAATTAGAAACGAAAGAATCATTTATTGATACATTAGACCAACTGCCTCAAAATGTATATCGTGTTAAAAGATTTGTCCATTTTACCAATGCTGAGCATATCTATTTAGTTCAGTATACACAAGGTGAAATCGAGTTATCACCTATTTACATGAACTCAGATGTTCCATTATATCTAATAGTCATTGGTAAAGATTTGACTCATATTGAGCTCAAACTTTAATTAGCTTGAAAACTCGATACAGATAAATTATATTGCAAATATTTAGTGAATTTTCAAAAAATAATTATAAGAACTTAATTCTTAAATACAGGTAATTAAAATATTAATAAATACTTAATATACATTTTATTAATATTATTAATTTTAAATAAAGAATTTTATATTCCATTGACAATTAAATTTTTTTATTGTTAAATTACCTTAGAAGTGCAATGTGATGCTCAATGTATCTATTATTGCTGTCTCTTATACACATCTGACGCTGCCGACGACTCCTTAC
>ERZ1031010.49-NODE-49-length-14659-cov-35.361887_pt1 | contig 14659 bp, 20 predicted proteins | sample MGYA00518594_ERZ1031010 | MGnify/ENA primary metagenome ERZ1031010 (study PRJEB33718, sample SAMN03159722) | human skin metagenome | collected 2014-05-20 | study: EMG produced TPA metagenomics assembly of the PRJNA266117 data set (Human skin bacterial metagenome... | reverse complement strand
GTTACTATTTATTGGAATTAACGTTGACATATTGTCATTCAGTTTTCAATGTTCATTTCGTTACCGACAAGAAGTAATTATACGCTTCATTAAAGACTAAGTCAACAACTTTTTATAATTAATTTCAACATCGATTTTGAAAGTTCGTTAAGTTGTTTCGCTCAACAAATAAATACTATACAGGTTTCGAGATGTTTTAACAACAGTAAAATTTACACTAAATTAACATGACACTTCTGATCCCAAACCAAAAACCGAACTTTTTTACCTAAAAACGAATTAAAAGCCATTATATCATTAAATATCAACTTATATCACATTAAAAAACTTACACTATAGAGCAATTCACAAACTTTGAATGCTTTATTAATTTCTCTAATCTTTATAGGATTTTCGACTTATTCTTACTAATCCCTTCAACATTTTCAAACATACCCCTGTTCTTTAATGAAACCATAACTTTTAATTTTAAAAAAAGACAACACCAACTTGGCATTGTCTTTACGAACATATTTACATTTCAGTTCTTCCTGCAATCGCTTTAGAAAGTGTCACCTCATCTGCGTATTCTAAATCACCGCCGACTGATAACCCTTGTGCTAAGCGTGTGACTTTTATTCCAATAGGTTTAACTAATCTTGAAATATACATAGCAGTAGACTCCCCTTCTAAATTGGGATTCATTGCTAAGATAAGCTCTTTGACTTCATCGTTTTTTAAACGTTCTACTAATGAGGGTATATTAATATCTTCTGGCCCAATCCCATCCATAGGTGAAATTGAACCATGAAGTACGTGATATAATCCTTTATACTCGCGCATTTTTTCCATTGCAATAACGTCTTTATCATCTTCAACTACACAAATCACTGACCAATCGCGTTGTTTGTCCTCACAAATATAACAAGGATTGTTTTCAGTGATGTGTCCACAAACACTGCAGTAAGTAAGCTCTCTCTTAACATCTACTAAGGCCTTAGCAAATTGTACAACATCGTCTTCTTTCATATCTAAAGTATGAAAAGCCAGACGTTGAGCCGTCTTAGGACCAATGCCTGGCAATTTCATAAAACTGTCTATCAGTTTTGAAATAGGTTCTGGATAGTGCATTCTTTATCACATTCCAGGGATATTTAAGCCTTGAGTATGTTTACCTAAACGTTCTTGTGTTAACTCATCAGCTTTATTCATCGCTTCATTTGTAGCTGCTAATACTAAATCTTGAAGCATTTCTACATCTTCTGGATCAACAGCTTCTTCTTTAATCTCAACATCTACGACTTCTTTATGACCTGTAACAATTACAGTGACCATACCTCCACCGGCTGTTCCAGCAACACGTTCTTCTTTTAATTTTTCTTGTTCTTGAGCCATTTTCTTTTGCATTTTTTGCATTTGTTTCATCATTTGTTGCATATTTCCGCCACCGCGCATAATATCATTTCCTCCTCGAAATTAAACAGTTTCTATAAAAAATAAGCTTTTATTACATTATACATACGAATATATTGCTTGTCATGTATCATTCCTCATCAATCATATGTACAGTTTCTTCACCAAATAAGTCTTTTGCTTTTTGAGCAACATCCACGTATTGACTTTGTTTTACGCTATGTTGTTCATTATGATTATCTCCAGAATTACGGTTTTGTAAATACTCAGCTCTTACTCTTAACCATTGATCTGAAGGAACTCCAACAACTTTCACAGATTTATTAACAATATTACATACAACGCTCTCGATATTACTACGTTTTTCTTCATCTTTATTGACGATTTCACAGTGTATTTCTTCATCGAATTTGACTAACACATGATCTTCGCTTGCTGCTACTGGTTCAGAATTTTGAAGTAAGCTTACTAAAGATTTTTTATCATTACTTTTCGCATGGTCTATCACTTCTTGCCAGTGGTTTTTTAATAATTTAATGTCTTCTTTATTAGCCTTGTCTAACACTTTAGCTATCTGTTGTATAGAGAAGGCGTTTTTCGAACGTTGTATTGATCGTACAGGTTTTTTAGATTGTTGATGAGATGATCCGCTACTTACACCTTGTGCTTTCAGAGCTTTCAGTTCACTTTCAAGCTGTTCCAAGCGTTGAAGTAACACTTCATTATCAGGTTCAGTAGCTACAGCAGTTGTTGAAACATTCTGTACAGTTTGTGGTTGATTTTTAATCATTTCCGCAAGTTTAACTAACAGTACCTCGAAATGAACATTTTGATTCACACTAAATCGAATATAGACTAAAGTATCATTAATAACATCAATTATTCGATATAACATATCTAAATCAAAATGAATAAGTGCATCATGTTCAATCGTTTTATCTGATGTTTTATTCATAATGGTATCTCTCACAAAATAAATCATATCATTGATAAGTCGATTAACTTCTTTTCCTTCAGATATAAAATGATGATATCTGTTAAATGCTTCCTTTACGTTACTATTGACGACATCTTTAAATAATTCATTTAAAGATGCTTCATCAACGCTGCCAGTTACATTCAAAGCATCTTGTAACGTTAGGCGCTCATCCCCGAATGCTATGGCTTGATCCATGATACTTAATGCATCACGCATCCCTCCCTCAGAAACTTTAGCAATAAATTCAAGGGCAGCTTCATCGTAGTCTAAAGATTGAGCGTCAGCAACGTATTTTAAACGATTGATAATTTGATCCATACTAATCGCTTTAAAACCAAAACGTTGTGCTCTTGATATAATGGTAGGTGGTATTTTATGAGGCTCTGTCGTTGCTAAAATAAAAATAGCATGTGATGGTGGTTCCTCTAAAGTTTTAAGCAATGCATTAAATGCACCTGTCGTTAACATATGAACTTCATCAATGATATAAACTTTGTATTTAGACTCACTAGGTGCATATTTAACCTTATCTCTAATGTTTCTTATTTCATCCACACCGTTATTACTTGCAGCATCAATTTCAATGACATCAGAATTTGTTCCTTGAGTTATACCTTTACATATTGCACATTCATTACAAGGCTCTCCATCATTACTATTCAGACAATTAATTGCTTTGGCAAATACTTTAGCAATACTTGTTTTACCTGTTCCTCTAGGCCCACTAAAGATATACGCATGCGATTGTTTACCTTTAGATATCGCATTACGTAGCGTTTTAGTTACATGTGTTTGACCCACAACATCATTAAAACTTTGCGGTCTATACATTCGATACAAAGCTTGGTAATCCACGTTAGCACCTCCATTAACAATTACTCATCATTATATCATGCTTGTGACTTTTCTTTACAAATAAAATTAATAAAAAACCTCAGGATAATGAACTACCATGCTAGACCATTCATTAGGATATGGTTTCAATAATTTAACAAGCAACGGATTTTCTACACTAACGTTTTCCATACTTATATGAAATTGTTTAGCTTCTTCATATCCCACCTGCTTAAAATACTCTGAATGACAATTCACAAAAATTGCTTTGTATCCTTGGTTATTTGCTCTTTCTTCTACAGCGTTTAAGAGGGCTTTACCTAAGCCTTGATTTCTAACAGTTGCATCCACAGAAAGTGCACTGATTGCTAAAGCGACTTCTTCTCGACTTTGAGAAAAGAGTGAAACTTCAGCTAGCATGACATGTCCAACCACATCATTTGAATCATTTTTAGCTATAACTTCTAATTCATAATTGTAATTCTCGGACTTTCTTAAATGCTTAACACGTGCTCGGTCTTTCCAACTCATTTCTGGATTTTGGTCATAATTATTTTCAATACTATCTAATGATGTATCGTAATCAACTTCGGTTAATGTACTTAAATAAATCTGCATGTATCCTCCAAATTCAATAGTTGTTGTGTTATGTTACTCCATTACTAAAATGATTCTATATAACGGTATAACCTTAACAAATTATAAAAAATTAATCCATATAATAAAAAAAGCGACTCAACTAAAAGTCACTCAATCATCTATTTTCATTTTTTAAATTAATATTAAAAAACCATGCACCTTCGTATCGAACACATATCATAAACGTTACCGAAGTCGACAGCTAAATCTCGGCTACCCTACGGCACATATGAGGATCCACTTAATGCTGCTTCCGTCAGGACCTGACATGATTCATGGGTTCATATTGCATAGGACCGAAATCTTCAAACACTACGTGCTTCGGGCAGACTTTACAAAAATGCGCCCTCAACAAAGGAATTAAGTCTCGCATAAAGCGGATTTCGAGTACAGGGAACCGCTACCTCCCCACCTAGCACGGCAAAGCTTATAATACTATAATTGAGTATCTCTTTGCAAGCGTAAAAATTTCATTTTTTACTCTTACCTTTATCAAAAAAATTTCAAACATGAAACTTTTCTTAAACTTCAACACAATTTAATTATCGCCGTCTTGAAAACTCTTTAAATTTAAACTCTGTAGCTAAATGCTTTGAAATATTATATTGAAAACATGTGGTATCTTTTAAAAAAACAGTACTTCTGACAGTAGCCGTAAAAGGCGTGAGATGATTCCCAAAAATTTCATAGTCCAAAGATGAAAAAGATTCAAATGTAATTGCTTTACTTGAATAACTTATATCTAATTTCAATTTATTCTCTAAATACGCATAAATTGAGTCTTGAGCTATACCTTTAGTGATTGCCTCAACTACTGATTTCAAGAAGAAATCTTCATCGAAGATTTTCACTTTATTGTGAATAGAACGTGTCCGTTGAATATGAACTAATTTTTCATTGTCAGAAACCTCTAACTCTCTTTGAACTTCAGGAAATGCTTGTGCTTCTACAATTTCGTTTAAAATCACATTTGTTTCGTGTTTAAGATCTAATTCTTCTTTTACTTCTTTAAAGCTAATTAACTCAGAAAATGGAAATTCAGTAATTTCTTGATAAATAACCACTGAACCTTTACCTCGGATTTTTTGAATCATTCCATCTTGTTCTAGCATATGTAATGCTTTTCTAACAGTCTCACGCGAAGCATCATAAGTAGAAACTAAGTCATACTCAGAAGGTAACTGATTACCATAATTTAAATCTTGAGTTAAGATATTACTTTTAAGTTCATTATAAATAGTTAAAAACTTCTTTTGTTTCATGGTTGTTGCCTCATTCTTCAAAATTCATGCGTCTCAATGACTATCGAACCAAAACCAGATATTTCATTATTCGTTATTTTACCATTTTGAATAATAATATCTCCTTCAGTATTTAAATCAGTCGGTAATTTTATAACTTCTTTCGAAAAGTTGGCAATCACAAGCCAAGAAGTAGATTGATAATCACGACGATATGTAAAAAGTTGATCGTGGTTCATATATAAAGGTGTAATATTTCCGTATGTTAAAATATCATAATCGTGACGTAATTCTATCAGTCGTCGATAAGTGTGCAGTACTGAATTGGAATCTTTAATTGCTTGGTCGACATTCACATTTTTGTAATTAGATGTAACATTTATCCATGATTTACCCCTCGTAAAACCAGCTTCTTTACTATTACTCCATTGCATTGGGGTACGTGAATTATCTCTGGATTTCTGACTTAATATTTTTAATATATATTCCTCAGAATAACCTTTACTTTTTAATTCTTTAAAGGCGTTTAAAGATTCAACATCACGGTATTGATCGATAGTTTCAAAACGAGGATTGGTCATACCAATCTCCTCACCTTGATAGATATAAGGTGTACCTTGTAACATGTGTAGTGCAATAGCTAAAGTCTTTGCACTTTTTTGACGTAATTCCTCAGTCGTAGCATCTCCAAATCTAGATACTATTCTTGGTTGATCATGATTACATCAAAATATTGCGTTCCACCCTCCACCTTCATAGATACCTACTTGCCATTCCATTAATCTCTTTGTCAATTGTTGGAAATCATATTCGGCATATGTCCATTTTTCTCCATTGGCGTAATCAACTTTTAAATGATGGAAATTAAAAACACTATTTAATTCTTGTCTTTCAGGTTGAGTGTACTTAATACAATGATTAATAGTCGTTAAAGACATTTCTCCTACGGTCATTAACTCTTTATCACCAAAGGTATGACGATTTAGTTCATTTAAATACTTATGTACATGTGGTCCATCCGTATAGAATTCCTTCCCAATTTTCGAAGAATCCTTGAACTCACCTTTTGATATCAGATTAATGACGTCAAATCTAAAACCGTCAACACCAAAGTCAATCCAATAATTAACAATTTGATATAATTCTTGTCTTACCTTCAGATTGTCCCAATTTAAATCAGCTTGAGAAACATCAAATAAATGTAGATAGTATTCATCCGTTTTATCATCATATTCCCAAGCGTTACCACCAAATTTGGATTCCCAATTTGTTGGTGGTCCATCATCCGATTGTCTAAAGAAATAATAATCTCTTAAAGAACCTTCTTTAGAGGACTGGGCTTCTTTAAACCACTTGTGTTCTGTGGATGTATGATTGATAACAATATCTAACATGATTTTTAAACCTCGATGATGTGCTTCATCTACAAGTCTCTTAAAGTCGTCAATCGTTCCAAATTGCTCATTAATCTGTAAGTAATTACTAATATCGTATCCATTATCATTCATTGGAGATTCATATATAGGTGTAAGCCATAAATAATCGACACCTAAAAACTCTAGATAATCAAACTTTTCAATAATACCATTTAAATCTCCTTTGCCATTTCCAGTCGTATCATTAAATGATTTAGGATAAATTTGATAAACTACCGATTTTCTCCAATCATTCCGTGACATAATTTTCCCACCTTTTAACAATTTTACTTTTAAATTTCACAATTTATCGTTAGTCTGCCACAAATTCTTCTACCATTTCTTTAACTTCTTGTTTGCTTAACTTTGATAGGAAAATGGTTATAAAGAATGGAACAATAATTGCTAAAACCGTAATAATACCATAAATCAACCAAAACTCTTTTTGGATTGAGATAATAGCTGGTACTCCTCCGACACTTACTTTTCCTAAAACTTGGTTAGCTCCGATAATTCCACCTAACACACAAGATGTAGATATTGCTGCGATAAATGGATATTTCAATGGCAAATTGACACCAAACAAAGCGGGTTCAGTAACTCCAAGCAGTCCTGACACTCCTGATGTTAAAGCTAAGCCTTATTTCTTAGACATCCGACGTCGTTTATAGACATACCAAGCCCCAAAAGTTGTATAACCTTGACATATATTTGAGATGGCTACTATCGGCCATAAATATGTGCCTCCTAATCGACTACCCATCAACTGAAAATCAACAGCTAAGAACATATGGTGTAAACCTGTAATAACAAGCGGTGCATAAACCAAGCCATAGATAGCTCCACCAAGCCAACCAACGTGTTCAAAAACAAAAGTAACTGCGTTGGTAATACCAGTACCAATAAGAAGTACGACAGGACCAACAATAATAAACGCTAAGAATCCAGTCACAAGCAAAGCAACTGGTCCAACAACGAGCACTTTAATGGAGGCATGAACTACTTTGTTTAATACTTTTTCAAGTTTTGCTAAAATATACGTTGCTATAAGAACCAGCAATACCTGTCCTTGATAATTAAGTTGTTTAATATGTAAACCAAATATATTCCAAGTTGGTATATTCGTTTTGCCGATATCGTATTGAGAGACAAGTTGGGGATTCACCGAGCACTAAACCTAATATAGGACTCCCACCAAATACTCTCATACTACTCCATCCAATTAAAGCTGGTAAAAATATGAAAGCTGTGTTTGCAATCACATTGATGATATCGGAAATATCTGCAATTTGTGGATACATTTCAATTAATTTTTCAGGGCCAAATAAACCTTTCATAGTAAGTATATTGCTAATACCCATGAGTAAACCTGCAGTAACTATAGCCGGCAATATAGGGATGAAAATGTCTCCCAATAATTTAATTAAACGTTGTAATGGATTACCCTTTTGTGCAGCTGCTTTTTTTTCTCATTTTTTGATGATGCTTCAACGCCTGTTTCTTCAATAAATTGTTTATATACTTCATCTACTGTACCAGGTCCTATAACTATTTGATATTGATGGTCTGCTTTAAATTGTCCTTTTACTAGTAGATTTTCATCTAATACAGTTTTATCAACTTCACTATCATTTTTTAGCACTAATCTTAGACGTGTTACACAGTGTGTTGCTTTATCTAAATTTTGCTTTCCACCAATTGCTTCAACAATGGCATTTACATCTTTTCTTTTTACAGCCATACATTTCACTCCCTTACTTTCTTATAAAAAGTATAACTTGTCTAGATAAGTTATATAAAGGCTTACATGAAATCGTAAAAAAATAGATACTGGCCATTCTAAATTTAACTCCTCTAAATAATGGATTAATTCCGAAATTTCGCTCGTGTTTATAAAGATTACAAATACAATATAAAAAAGGCAAATACTCATTAAAATAAGTACTTGCCTTTTGTATCTATTAGTCTTGGAATTTAATTCTAATGGCGGAGGAAGAGGGATTCGAACCCCCGCGGCCCGTTAAGGCCCTGTCGGTTTTCAAGACCGATCCCTTCAGCCGGACTTGGGTATTCCTCCAAAGAACACAATAACAATCATATAATAGCGTTCATTAAAAGTCAATATAATTATTATTGTATCTACACTAGAATTTTATTACTTAAATATTTATCAACTGACTGGGCAATAGCACGACCTTCTTTAATGGCCCAAACAACTAAACTTTGCCTGCGTCGAGCATCCCCTGCTGCAAAAATTTTAGGATGATTAGTTTGGAAGTCAACATTGTTTGCTACAATCTTATTACGTTCAGTATGAATCTCAAAAGCATGTGGAACAGTTGTCTCCGTTCCAATAAAACCGATAGATAATAAGACTAAGTCAGCAAGCCAAAATCGTTCAGGCCCATCTTCTATGACCATACCATCAGACGTTTCCTTTAATATTTGAGTGTATAGTCCTCTAACATTACCTTGATCGTCTACATCATATCGCATTGTTTGAACTCCTTAAGCACGTGGCTCTTGACCGAACTTAGCTTCATATTCTTTATGGGCATAATCCATCTTAAATACAGGCATTGCCAGAGGCCATGAGGTGTTACTTTCAAAAGTTATTTCTTCGGGTTGCTTAGTATATTTATTAAACTGAACGATAGATTTACAGTTCTCACGCAACGCAGTAGCCACACAATCGGCTTCAGTATCACCAGCACCTATGATTATAACATTCTTATCTTTAGCAGTGATAGATACATCATCAATCTCACCATTTAAATACTGAGTTTGTTCAGTGAGGTAAATCCATAGCGAAGCGTATTCCAAGCCCCATGCGTCCCTCTAAAGGTAAGTCTCTTGCATTTTGAGAACCTGTACAAAGAATAATTGCATCAAACATCTCTTCAAGTGTTTCTCGACTCATATCAACACCAATTTCGACACCTGTTTTAAAAACAATTCCTGCCTCCTTCATCAATGATATCCTGCGACGAACAACTTCTTTATCTAGTTTCATATTCGGTATACCATACATTAGTAAACCACCAGATTCATGCGCTTTTTCATACACTGTCACTTTAAACCTTTAATATTCAATTCTTCTGCTGCTGTAAGTCCAGCTGGCCCACTACCTACAATTGCAATTGTTTGGGGTTTATTGTCTTCAGGATATTTAGGTTGAACCCATCCGTTATCATACGCTTCATCTATAATCGTACGTTCGATACCTTTAATCGCTACTGACTCCCTATTAATTTTCATGACACAAGAATTTTCACAAGGGGCTGGACATACTCTTCCAGTAAATTCAGAAAAATTATTTGTTTCGCTTAATCTCTCATATGCCGTTTTAAAATCTTGATGATAGACTAAATCATTCCATTCAGGAATGTAGTTTCCTATAGGACAACCTATCGTTTCTCTTCCATAAGGTTGACCTGTTTGACAAAATGGTGTCCCACAATCCATACAACACGCACCTTGAATTGAGGCATCCTCCTTTGTAAAACGTTGTTGAAACACTTCATGATTAGAAAGACGGTCTACCAAAGACAATTCTGATAGAGACTGTTTATTATATTTCATAAATCCTTTAAATTCGCCCATGATAAATCCCTCACTTTCCTAATAGATAACTGCTGGTTGTAATTCTTTTTCAATATTTTTTCTATCATCGTAGAACGCTGCAAGTGTTGCCTCGTCTTCACGTTCAATTTTACGTTTTTGTAAATCAATCTTTTGCATCATTAATTTATAGTCTTTTGGAATAACTTTCACTACAAATTGTTCAACACTTTCAAATTGATCCAATAATTTTTGAGCTTTAGTACTATGAGTATATTTATAATGCGCTTCAAGCATCTCTCTAATTAGAGTCTTTTCTTCTTCATGACACACATCACTAAATTCTAAAGTTTCCAGTACATTTACCTTTTTAAATCTTTCTACATCTGAAGGGAAGATATAACTCACACCACCACTCATACCTTGACCAAAGTTTTTACCTACATCTCTTAAAATAATGACATGTCCGCCAGTCATATATTCGAGTTCATGATCACCAATACCTTCTACTACGACATCAGCCCCACTATTTCTTATACAAAAACGTTCTTCTGCCTTACCATTGATATAAGCTTTACCTTTGGACGCTCCATAAAAGTTAACATTACCAACAATAATTTCATTTTCTCTTTTAACATTAGGTGCTTTAACAATAACCGTTCCACCGGATAAGCCTTTCCCAACATAATCGTTGGCATCACCTGTATGATGTATGGTTAAACCTTTCGGTGCATAGGCAGCTAAACTTTGTCCCGCATGACCTTCTGTATATACAAAAATTGTATCTTCAGGCAATCCTTCTTCACCGTAATGTCTTGTAATAGAACTACCTGTAATAACACCTACATCGCGTTGTTCATTATTTATAACATAACTACCAGTAAATGAATGACCACTCTCAATACTGTGTTTCGCATCTGGATATAAATAATTTAGATCAAAACCTATATCCAATGGATGTTGTTAAGAAATTTCCTTTGTATTCGGTCCATCAAAGTATTCGATTAAATTCTCTATTTGAATTGTAGCCGCTTTACTTCCAACTTTTAGTTGAGACGAACGCTTAAGAAAATCTGTACGTCCAACTAACTCTTCTACCGTTTCTAAACCTAATGAAGCTAAAATTTCCCTTAGTTCCTCAGCAACAAAGTACATAAAATTCACAACATATTGTGCCTTTCCTCTAAATAGAGCACGTAGATCTTTGTTTTGTGTCGCCACACCTACTAGACATGTACCGTTATGACACACTCTCATCATAATGCAACCTAAAACAACGAGCGGAGCTGTGGCAAAGCCAAATTCTTCTGCCCCAAGCGCACATGCGTATGCAACATCCTTTCCTGTTAGCAACTTACCATCCGTTTCTAATTTCACACGGCTACGTAAATGATTGAGTTTCAGTGTTTGGTGTGTTTCAGCTAGACCGATTTTCCAAGGTACACCTACATGCTGAATACTTGTCTTAGGTGATGCCCCAGTTCCACCATCGTAACCACTAATCACGATTTTGTCTGCAAAAGCTTTTACTACGCCTGAAGCTATTGTACCTACTCCTGTTTTGGATACGAGTTTAACTGCAATATCTGCCTCTATATTTGAATTTTTCAAATCATGTATAAGTTGAGCTAAATCCTCTATTGAATATATATCATGATGAGGTGGCGGAGATATCAAACCGATACCTACTGTTGAACCCCTAGTTTCAGCTATCCATGGATACACTTTTGAACTAGGTAACTGACCCACCTTCCCCTGGCTTAGCGCCTTGCGCAACTTTTATTTGAATTTCTCTAGCGTGTTGCAAATAGTCACTCGTTGCACCAAAACGACCAGATGCAACTTGTTTTATCGCACTTATTTTATTGCTACCATCTTTTTGAGTTTCATAACGTGATGGGTCTTCGCCGCCTTCGCCACTGTTACTCTTACCACCTATTTGATTCATCGCTTGAGCTAACGTCTCATGTGCTTCTGCTGAAATAGACCCATAACTCATCGCACCAGTGTTAAAACGTTTAACAATCTCACTTGCAGGTTCAACTCTACTAATATCTATCGCACGTTGAGGTTTGAATCCTAACAAATGTCGTATATGATCAATACGTTTAAAATTTACTTCCTCTGAAAATTCCTTAAATAGCTCATAATTATTGTCTCTACATGCATGTTGTAACAGGAAAATTATACGAGGATTAAAGGCATGATGCTGACCTTGTTGTCTCCATTGGAATGTACTTCCTGATTCAAGGTAGTCTGACGCACCACTTTGTCTAGCTTTATTCTCCTCATCAATTTGTTCAATACTAATACCAGATAATTTCGATTGAGTACCCGTGAAATATTGATCAATAACTTTTTGAGATAAACCAATCGCTTCAAAAATTTGTGCACCTTGATAACTTTGAACCGTAGAAATCCCCATTTTAGCCATCACTTTAATAACACCTTCAGATATTACATTAGAGTATATGTGTCGACGTTCCTAGTCACTTCATCTGAAAGCTGTCCTTGGAGCGTTAATTGTTCAATCGTACGCTGAGTAAAATAAGGTACCACCGCATTTGCACCATATCCGAGCAGACAAGCAACATGGTGAACTTCTCTAGTTTCTCCCGATTAAACAACTAGACTAGTCTCCATTCTTAAACCTTCACGAATTAATAATTGGTGAATATGACTCAATGCTAGTAACATTGGCATCGCATAACCACTCTCATTTACAAGTGGCTTATCATCTAAAACTAAAATTTTTGCGCCATTTTTAACAGCTTTTATCGCTTGTTTGCCTAAGTCAGTTAAACTATTCTCAAGTTGATCAGTATATAACGTAGATAGATATGTCACTTTGAAACGTGTTACATCTATAGTTGCCAACTGAGCCTCAGTTAAGACTGTTTTTTTTAATTGGATACGTTGTAACGCAGAAACATCAGGATGAAGTAAATTTCCTTCGCCACCTAAATAGGATAGTTCGCTAGTGACGATTTTCTCTCGATATGCGTCAATTGGAGGGTTTGTTACTTGTGCAAACAATTGTTTAAAATAATTAAACAATGATTCAGGCTTATCATTCAGTACAGCAATAGGTGCATCATAACCCATAGCTCCAATAGGATCTTTCCTATTTGTTACTAACTCCGTCATATATTTGCTTATATCTTCTTTTGTATAAGCGAACTGTTTTTGTAAACGGAATAATGTATCATCACTCCACTCAGAAGGTTGATAGTCAATATTATCTAAATCATACGACGTCTTATTCTCTTTTAACCATTGTTCGTAAGGTAACTCATTCGCAATATCTGCTTTCAACTCATTATTCTCTACAACTTTATTTTGTAAAAAGTCGACCAACAATAGCTTTCCTGAATTCAATTGCCCCTTAAAAGCCACATTTTCTTCAGGAACGTCAATTACACCTACCTCAGATGAAAAAACAATAAAATTATCTTTAGTTATAGTGTAACGACCTGGCCTTAATCCATTACGATCGGTAAGTGCACCAATTTTATCTCCATTACAGAACGAAATCATTGTTGGTCCATCCCATGGTTCCATTAAATAACTATAAAATTCATAAAAAGCTCTTACATTTTTATCATTCGATTTATTATATAACCACGGTTCTGGAATCAAGAGCATTACTGCTTTTTCTGGTTCCATAGCTAACAATAGAAATTCTAAAGCATTGTCTACAATAGCTGAATCACTTACGTCCTCATCTACGTTAAAACGAACTTTATTTTTTCATCTTTAAACAATGTTTCAACGAGTTTACTTTGTCGCGCTCTCATCCAATTAACGTTACCTTTTATCGTATTGATTTCACCATTATGCATAAGCATACGATTAGGATGTGCACGTTTCCAACTTGGGAACGTATTTGTACTAAATCTAGAGTGTATAAGTCCTAACTTAGATTGAAAGTTTTCATTCTGCAAATCTAGATAAAGACCCTTAATTTGATCGGAACGTAACCAACCTTTATACGCTATTGTTCTATTTGATAAACTTGTAAAATATATATCTAACGAGTGTTCCTCACCATATTTTTCAATTTGCTTTCTTGCTAAAAATAGTTGTTTTTCAACTTCTTTAACTCCTCTAATATTTACAAATACTTGTTGAATATAAGGCATAGTATCTGCAACATGCTCAGCAATAGCATTTGTATCTACAGGAACATCTCGATATCCAATAACTTTAAATCCTTCTCTTTCAAAGTAATGATTAAATTTCGTTTCATGTATAGAGTCTTTCACTTGTTCATTAGAAAAAATAATCCCACGGCATAATGACCTTCACCGGGAACTTGTATATCTGATAATTGATCAAAAAACTTAAATGGAATTTCTGTCATAATCCCTGCGCCATCTCCAGTGATACCATCAGCCCCAACACCGCCACGATGATCTAGTCGACGCAACATTTCTAAAGATTTTTAATAATATCGTGAGATCTTTTATTATCCATATTGGAATAAAACCCAATACCACACGCATCATGTTCTTCACGATAATCATATAACCCCTTTTTTAACTTCTCATTGTACATGATGCACACTCCATTATTAGAATTTTATGACAATTTTGGTT
>ERZ1031010.48-NODE-48-length-15296-cov-25.454170_pt1 | contig 15296 bp, 16 predicted proteins | sample MGYA00518594_ERZ1031010 | MGnify/ENA primary metagenome ERZ1031010 (study PRJEB33718, sample SAMN03159722) | human skin metagenome | collected 2014-05-20 | study: EMG produced TPA metagenomics assembly of the PRJNA266117 data set (Human skin bacterial metagenome... | reverse complement strand
ATAAATAGCTATCTATTTTAAAACAATTGTCACTTTGACCAAACTATATATGCTTGCTTATGATGTATTACAAGAAGGAGGTGACATATGCTAAATAAAATCGTAATAGTTGGTAGACTAACTAAAGATGCACAAATTTATGAGAAGGAGGAAAGTAAAGTAGCGACATTTTGCGTCGCCACTGAAAGAAATTATAAAGATGAAAATAATGAAATATCAAGTGATTATTCAATATGTAAAGCTTTTGGTAAAACTGCCACTAACATTGAAAAGTACACATCTCAAGGCACACTCGTAGGTATAACTGGTCAAATGCGTTCTAGAAAATATGAAAAAGAAGGACAGACGCATTTTGTAACTGAATTATACGTGGAAACTATAAAATTTATGTCCCCTAAAATGAAAAACAACGACAACCCCCTTGATAATCAATTTAACGAAAACGCTTATCAGTCAGTCGAATTAGAAATTATGAATATTTAAATGAATTAACTCTTCCTTAAACTCCATCCTATTTTTAATAAATTAATTTATCCTTTTCTTTCAATTATACTCATGCGACCAGCTTTAATAAGTATTTATTAAAGAAATGGTCGCTTAAATTTTAAAAAAGCTAATGTCTGTATAATTATCTGACAAATTTCATTTACATTACAATTGTGTTTAATAATTAAGACAGAAAAAAACTATTATGACAGTTTTGAGGTTGGTTTTATACTAATTTTATACAATTTTTTAATGTAATTCGAGTGTAAAAAAGTGATGGTTTTTTTTATTTCTCTGTAACCTACACTGATTTTTCAGATGTTACAGTAGTATTTGTAAATTAGTTAAGAAAACAAATCACTTTTAGGAGGATTTTTAATAATGAAAAAGACAATTATTGCATCATCACTAGCAGTAGGATTAGGCGTTGTAGCAGGAAACGCTGGTCACGACGCACACGCAAGTGAAGCAACAAATGTAGATAAAGCAGAATTAGCTCAAAAAGCACAAACAAATGATCAATCATTAAATGAAAGCCCTATTCAACAAGGTGCTTATAATATCAATTTTGACTATAACGGTTACACATACCACTTTGAATCAGATGGTTCAAACTGGAGTTGGAGTTATGAAGGTTCTGGTCAATCAACTCCAGCACATGAAGATGTAAGTGAACAACCAACACCTTCAAATAATCAAGCATCAGTGCAAGAAGTTAGTTCACAACAACCATCAACTCAAGTATCTGCTCCACAAACTGAGCAAACTCAACAACCCCAAACTCAATCAACTACTGCATCAAGCAAAGCTTCAAGTGGTTCATCTGTAAATGTTAACTCACATTTACAACAAATTGCTCAACGTGAATCAGGTGGCGACATTCATGCAATTAATCCATCTTCAGGTGCAGCAGGTAAATATCAATTCTTACAATCTACATGGGATTCAGTAGCTCCAAGTGAATATAAAGGTCAATCACCAGCTAACGCTCCAGAAAGCGTTCAAGATGCTGCTGCAGTTAAGTTATATAACTCAGCGGGTGCTAACCAATGGGTTACTGCTTAATTTAGAATCTTAATTTTAACCATCTTCTCAATAGAGGAAGATGGTTTTTTATTGCTTAGTTTTACTATACGTTTCATTTGATTGATTTATATGTAATCGTTTGCTATTGTGGTAAGTGAAATAAATAATCCATATAACTACTAGGGGAGCCATATGGCTGAGATGTTGATATTCAGACCCTTATAAACCTGATTTGGTTAGTACCAACGTAGGAAAGTAGTCATAATCAAATATGCATCTTTATGCCTTGATCGCGCTACTTTTCATTGTTGGAAAGTAGTTTTTTTATTATCCAAGGAGGCTTTTTATGACATTTTCAAAAGAATTAAGGGATGCAGCACAACCAATTATTGAAGATATTTATAATGATGGATTTATCCAGGATTTGTTAGTTGGGAAGCTATCTAAGCAGGCTGTTAGACAATACCTAAGAGCAGATGCGTCTTATTTAAAAGAGTTTACAAACTTATATGCATTACTTATACCTAAAGTTCATACTATGAAAGATGTAAAATTCTTAGTTGAACAAATTGAATTTATGTTAGAAGGTGAAGTTGAAGCGCATGAATTTTTAGCTGATTACATTAAAGAGTCATATAATGAAATTGTTAAGAAAAAAGTTTGGCCACCAAGTGGAGATCATTATATTAAACATATGTATTATAATGCCTTTGTTCATGAAAATGCTGCATATACTATTGCAGCAATGGCTTCATGTCCATATGTTTATGCGGTAATTGGTAAACGTGCGATTAAGGACTCTAGACTTAATAAAGAATCGGTGACTTCAAACTGGTTTAAATTTTACAGCACTGAGATGGATGAGTTAGTAGAGGTTTTCAATCAGTTAATGGACAGATTAACTGTAAATTGTACTGAAAAACAAAAAGCTGAAATTAAAGAAAACTTTTTACAAAGTACAATTCATGAACGTCATTTCTTTAATATGGCTTATATAGATGAAAAGTGGCAATATGAAGGCGATAAAAATGAATAAACCTAAAATTGCTTTAACTATAGCAGGTACTGATCCAACTGGTGGAGCTGGTGTAACGGCAGATTTAAAATCATTTCACTCTTGTGGAGTATATGGAATGGCAACGATAACGAGTATTGTAGCTCAAAATACGTTAGGTGTACAACATATTCATAATTTAGAGACATCTTGGGTTAAAGAACAGCTGGATAGTATATTTAGTGATGAATTGCCACAAGCAATTAAAACAGGAATGATTGCTACAAAAGAAACGATGGAACTTATCCGAGATTACTTATCCACTCATGCAGATATTCCATATGTGTTAGATCCCGTGATGCTAGCTAAAAGTGGAGATTCACTTATGGATGATGACACTAAAGATCATTTACAATCTACATTATTACCATTAGCAGATGTTGTTACACCAAATATTCCTGAAGCTGAAGAAATAACTGGTTTAACGATTAATGATGAAGACAGTATGCGTCAGGTTGGTTCTATTTTTATAAATGAAATCGGCAGCAAAGGTGTTGTGATCAAAGGTGGACATTCAGCTGATTTAAATAAAGCAAAAGATTTCTTATTTACTGCAGATGATGTTTTTATATTTGAAAATAAACGCTTTGATACAAGACATACACATGGTACTGGTTGTACATTTTCTGCAGTTATAGCGGCAGAGCTTGCTAAAGGACGTTCAATATACCAAGCGGTTAAAAAAGCCAAAGAATTCATTTCACTTAGTATCGAATATACACCAGAAATTGGTAATGGTAGAGGTCCAGTAAATCATTTTGCATATATGAAAAAGGAAGGGTTAGATGATGAATAAATTAGAACAAATACGTATAGACAATCCACTTATTATTTGTTACACCAATGACGTGGTAAAGAACTTTACAGCAAATGGCTTGCTAAGTTTGGGGGCTAGTCCAGCAATGAGTGAGGCTCCTGAAGAAGCTGAAGAGTTTACAAAAGTTGCTAACGCGTTATTAATTAATATAGGCACTCTTACTCATGAAAATGAAGAGGATATTTTAAAAATTGTTAAAATAGCCAATCAACAAAGGACGCCTATTGTTTTTGATCCGGTAGCAGTTGGTGCTTCAACATATCGTAAAAAGTTTTGCCAAAAATTTTTAGCCGAAGTAGATGTTACAGTAATTAAGGGTAACGCTTCTGAGATACTAACATTAGTGGATTCGCAAACAACTATGAAAGGAACGGATAGTGATAATTCTTTAGATTCAGTTGAAATTGCCAAAAAGGCTTCAGACATTCTAAATACAGCAGTCGTTATTACTGGCAAAGATGATGTCATAGCTCAAAATCATCAAATGATTAAATTATCAAATGGCTCTCCACTTTTGGCTAAGATAACTGGTGCAGGATGTTTATTAGGAGGTATCGTTGCAAGTTTTCTATTTAAAAATACGAATCCTTCGATAGATGATTTAATTGAAGCTGTAAGTGTATATAATATCGCAGCAGAACTGGCTGAAAAGGCATCGTATGTACATGGCCCAGGTTCATTTTTACCAGAATTATTAGATCAACTTTACCAATTAGAAGACGTAACTTATGAAAAATATTTAAAAAAAGAAGAGGTTTAATTAATGGCTTTTAATCCTGAACAATTAGCGGTGTATTTTATTTGTGGAACACAAGATATTCCGGAAAACAAGTGTATAGAACAAGTCTTAAAAGAAGCATTAGAAGCTGGCATCACATTGTATCAATTTCGAGAGAAGGGACCATCTTCATTAAAAGGTAAAGCGAAAAAAGAACTTGCGTTAAAATTAAAGCAACTATGTAAAGGTTATCATGTCCCTATGATTGTTAATGATGATGTTGCATTGGCTAAAGAGATTAATGCAGATGGCATACATGTTGGCCAAGATGATGAAGAAGTGAAGCAATTTGCAAGTCAGTTTGAAAATAAAATTATTGGCTTAAGTGTAAGTAACATAGAAGAATATTTAAATTCAGATTTATCACAAGTTACTTATATAGGTGTGGGACCAATGTATGTTACAGCTTCAAAAGAGGACGCAAGTGCACCTGTAGGTCTGTCAATGATTACCCAATTAAGAGAGCGGGTTAAAGACTTTCCGATTGTAGCAATAGGAGGTATTAATGAATCTAATGTTGCTACTATAGCTAAAGCAAATACAGATGGAGTTGCAATCATTTCAGCAATTACACGAAGTAGTAATATTGACAAGACTGTTAAGCTTTTTCTTAGTTATTTTAATTAAATTATTATTTTTTCCGCTTTTTGTTTTCTACTAGAGTATGAGTATGATAAAATGAAAACTATGTGAATATTACAATAGAGGTGGAAAAATGAAGAAAAAAGCGTTACTACCTTTGTTTTTGGGGATAATGGTTTTTCTAGCAGGGTGTGACTACTCTAAACCTGAAAAGCAGGACGGATTCTTCTTTAATACATTCGTTCAGCCAATGAAACATCTCTTACAATGGTTAGGAAATGATGTCTTTCATAAAGACTATGGACTAGCAATTATTGTCTTAGTTATAGTTATTCGTTTAATTTTATTACCATTTATGTTATCTAACTATAAAAATAGTCATATGATGCGAGAAAAAATGAAAGTCGCTAAACCAGAAGTAGATGGTATTCAAGAAAAAGTTAAACGTGCGCGTACACAAGAAGAAAAAATGGCAGCAAACCAAGAGTTAATGGAAGTTTATAAAAAATATGATATGAATCCTATGAAGAGTATGTTAGGATGTTTACCAATACTTATCCAAATGCCAATCATCATGGGACTTTACTTCGTATTAAAGGATAAACTTGTTCACGGACTTTCTGCACATCCTCACTTTTTATGGTTTAATTTAACTAAACCAGACATTTGGATTACTATTATTGCAGGTGTTCTTTACTTTATTCAAGCTTTTGTATCTAGTAAAACAATGCCTCAAGAACAGCGCCAAATGGGTTATATGATGATGGTTGTCTCACCAATTATGATTATTTGGATTTCATTACAAGCGTCATCAGCACTAGGTTTATATTGGTCTGTCAGTGCTTTATTCTTAGTAATTCAAACGCATTTTGCAAATATGTATTACTCTAAACTTGCTGAAAAAGAAGTTCAACCTTTTATTGAAAAATATGAAAGAGAACATAACTCATCTTCAAAGAAAAAAGGTAAAAATACTCAAGTAGTATCAAAAAAGAATAAAAAATAGTCAATAAAAACCAGCAAATCTATTATAAATTGATTTGCTGGTTTTTTTAATGTTTGATTGCTTAAAATTCCATTCCTTTAAAAACTGTTTTAAAAATAATAGCATAAATTGATGTCTTTCCTCTGCAAGTTTTCTTCCTGTAGGGGTATGCATCAAGTCTTTTAATTTAAGTAACTTTTCATAAAAATGTTTGATTACTGAATTATCGAAATGCTCTATTTGTTCTATTTTGAGATCTTTAAATGAAATCTCATGTTCTGTCCACATTGGTTCGCCATAGTGACTAGCAAACTGAAAAGTTCTAGCTATGCCAATTGCACCAATAGCATCTAAACGATCAGCATCTCTCACTATTTGTCCCTCTGCAGATAGCTTTATGCTATTATTCTTACCACCACGATAATTCATATTTTCGATAATATATAATATTTGTTTAAGTTCTTCATCGCTTAATTTTAAAGTAGTGAAAAATGTTTAAATTTTTTTAAAACTAATTGAGAATCAGTTAATTTATAATCAACAGTATCATGGAGCAATGCAACAAGTTCGATAACTAAAGTATTATCAATTCCTTCTTGTTGGGCAATGTATAAGGCACAGTTATATACGCGTTCAATGTGTGCAACATCATGACCTGTAGGTTCGTTTTGATGTACATTTAACATATACTCATAAGCACGTTTAATTTTTAATTCATTATCCATTTTGAATCTCTCCTTAGTATAAAAAGGCCTAGGTAATCCTAGACATATCTGCCAATCTTTTAAAACCCTTAATTCATTAACATCCAAAATGAATTATAAAATTGGAGAAAGTAATTGAGATATACCTTCTTTAAACTTGACCCAGTTACTACGTTTAGCATAACTTTCAGGGGTTAATTTAGTTGAAAGTTTCATATCATTTATAAATGCTTGTTTTAAAGAGAGTGCGACACCTTCATCATATATAAATGCATTTACTTCAAAGTTTAATGTAAAGCTACGATTATCCATATTAGCTGTACCTACACTTGCAAGTTCATCATCGATAACTAATGTCTTTGAATGAAGAAAACCGTTATCATAGTGATAAACGTTAACTCCAGCTTCAAGTAAAGAAGCAACATTCTTTAAGGTAGCCCAATAAACAAATGGATGATCAGGTAAATTTGGTACCATCACATTCACTTCTACACCACCTAGAGCAGCAATTTTGATTGAATCAAGAAATGCTTGGTCAGGAATAAAGTAGGGTGATTGAATATAGATAGACTCCTTAGCGGAGGAAATCATTTTTAAGTAGCCATATTTAATTTGTTCCCAGTCTTCATCAGGACCGCTTGATGCAATTTGAATACCTATTGTTCCACCTGAATTGACATCAGGGAAATAACGTTCATCATAAGATAAGTTATCACGTGTAGATTGTGAATTCCAATCAAGTATAAATCTTAATTGTAAAGCATTGACAGCGTCACCTTCAATACGTAAATGAGTATCACGCCAATAACCAAATTTCTTTGATTTTCCTATATACTCGTCTCCAACATTAAAACCACCTACATAGCCAATCGTACCATCAATAATGACAATCTTTCTATGGTTTCTATTATTCATTCTTAAATTAATAAGTGGTAACTTTGATGGAAAGAATGATTCAGCATGTCCGCCGCTTGCACGAAATTGCTTTAAATCCTTCTTTCTCAAATCTCTTGACCCCATGTCGTCATATAGCATTTTCACTTCAATACCTGCTTCAGCTTTCTTCTCCAATTCTGTTAGTAGCTGCTTACCAAGATCATCACTATGAAAAATATAATATTGAATATGTATGTAGTCTTTAGCATTATGTATATCTTGAATTAAATCATCAAATTTTTGTTGACCATCTGTATAAATGGTTAACTCATTATCGGTAGTTAAGAAAGCAGCATTGTTATAAAGTAACATCTGAACCATCTCTTTAAATTTGACAATTTGATGATTACCTTTTGAGAAATCTTGTTTTTTTAAAGCCTCTAATTGTTCATCAACAATCATTTCAAGACCTACTTTATCTTCTCGATCTAATTTAAAGATATGCTCTCTTTGTATTTGACGTCCTAACAATAAATACAAAATAAATCCTACTAAGGGTAGAAACACAAGTACTAATAGCCATGCCCATATGGAATTTGCTGTTCGTCTTTCCATGAAAATAATAATAAATGCAAAAACTAAATTAAGTAAAAACGCACCAATTAATATCAAATTAATAATAATATTTGAATGATGGAGCGCCATAGTAAAGACTTCTAGCATAGGGAACCCTCCTTTGTAGTTGTTCAATTTCATATTATTCTCATTTAAATCAATTTTAAATAATATTATAGCATGAAGAATGTTGAATATCATTGTCGGATTTTATTTTCTAATAAGGAATTAATTCGTTGACTTCATGGTTCGGGGATAATACGATGATGAGGAACAAAGAATAGAGGTGATTTGATGACTGAAAATGATACAGCACATCATTCAGAGCAAACTAAGGCAAATCTAAAATCACGTTTAAATCGAATTGAAGGACAAGTTCGTGCGATTAATAGAATGATTGAAGATGATGTGTATTGTGATGACGTTTTAACTCAAATAAAAGCGACACGTTCGGCTTTAAATAGCGTGGCTACAAAGTTATTAGATCATCATATGAAAAGTTGTATTATGGATAAAGTGAATAATGGAGCACAAGAAGAAGCAATGGAAGAATTATTAGTAACTTTCCAGAAATTAATCAAAGATTAAAGAAGGGGAAATAATTAAAAAAAGAAATTATTCATGTTTCAGGTATAGAAACAGGTGAACAAGAAGCACAATTGACAAAATTATTGTCTAAAATGATTGGAGTTCAATCGGTAACTGCCAATCGTAAAAGTGGAATTCGAAACTCCAACAAATTTAAATAGTATTGAAAAAGAAATTTATGATTTCGGGTATCATGTTGTTAATTAAAAAGATTAATCACAATTTATTCGGGGTATGTTTATTTGTACTTTATAAAATGTCACAGAAAAATTTACAATATTATGTAGTAAAGTAGTGCTATTTAGGGTATGATAATTTTGAAGCTACTCCAAACGAGGTGATTATAGTGAAGAGTCCGGATAAGATTCAAAACGTAGTCAAATTATTATCATCATTAGGTGTGAATATTAAAAAAACTAAATCTCGTTTAGATATTATTCAAACATTACCAACATCTAATCAAGTAAGTCACGAATTAAAATAATTTGCTAAAAAGAGAATGAGACAGAATTCGTTTCCCATCATAGTAACGAACGCTAGAATTGAAAAAGCTTGATATAATCGCATTTTCAATTCAGTCATCGTCTGCCAATATGTAAAAATACCTGAGACATTGATTGATGTCCCAGGTATTTTTTTATGTCTTAATGTCATTACTAGTTTATGTGACCATTTAATTATTTTACGATATTTTAGTTGCTTCAAGAGTTACAGGCTCTCTGTACCTCTTAGGTTCATGATAATAAATCGAAAGAATAACACCAATACCAGTCATTAAACTCCATAAAGAACTTCCTCCATAACTAATAAATGGGAGTGGAATACCAGTGATTGGTAGTAATTGAACTGTCATACCTATATTTTGTAAAACATGAAAAACTATCAACGATACATAACCGATAATAAAGACTTTGTTATATTGGCTTTCAATGATACTCGCTAAACGAATCAAATGGAAGATTAAAAATAAAAAGATGAGTATTAACACAACTGAGCCTATAAAGCCCATTTCTTCGCCAATTACAGAAAAGATAAAATCTGTATGATTCTCAGGAATATATACTTCACCATGATTATAACCTTTGCCAATTAATTGACCTGAGCCAATTGCCTTGAGTGACTCTGTAAGGTGATAACCATCACCGCTACTATATGAATAAGGATCTAACCAAGAATTAATACGTCCCATTTGATACATTTTAATGTTAAGTAAACTTTCTATAAGTGTTGGTTTGAAAATAATAGCTAGAATCACACTTGCTCCACCCACCATTGCAGCAATAAATATTGGTGCAAGAATTCGCCAAGTAATACCACTTACCAACATGATACCAGCTATAATAGCACAAATAACCAGTGTTGTACCTAAGTCATTTTGAAGTAGTATTAATGCCATTGGGATAATAGACACACCAATTATTTTGAAAAACAGCGTTAAATCAGAATGAAAAGACTTATTAAAAGTAAATTGGTTATGCTTTGATATTGTTTTTGCTAGGGCTAAAATGAGAATAATTTTCATGAATTCAGAAGGTTGAATACTAATTGAGCCGAAACTATACCAACTTTTAGCACCATTGATTACCGGTGTGATTGTTGTCTCAGGTAAAATTAGTAATCCGATAAGCAACACACAAAAGATGACATATAGCAAATATGTATTATTTTTAATCTTTTTTGGAGAAATTAACATAATTACAAATGCCACAATTGCTCCAAAAATATAATAAACAATCTGTCTGATACCAAAGTTTGCACTGTATTGTCCGCCACCCATTGCAGAACTAATCAATATCACACTGATAACTGCTAAAAGTGTAATAACCAGTACGAGTATCCAGTCGATCTTACGAAACCAATTTTTTTTTGGTTGTTGACGAGAAGAATAATTCATTCCTTACTCCTTTATATATTTTACGTAATTTTAGTTATTTTTTTAATTCATTCATAATCGCTACATTTAACGAATTAAACTTACACGAAATATCTAAGTCAATTCTACATGACTTTTTTAAAATTTGCTAGAATATCAAAATAGGATTCACTGAGTGTTATCAATTACAATTGACATTGTTATTCTGCAAATCATTATTACTAAAGTAAAAATGTCATTAAAATTTAGTTTTATACATGGATTATCGAATGCAATTGATTTTGAAAATATGATAACATTAAGTTTCAGAAGTCGTTATGTACAATTAATGGATACATAAATAGATTAATCAAACAATTATAATAAAGATAAATGGTTATAAGCCTAGTAATTGTAATGGAGGAAAACGAAATGACAAAAGAAAATATTTGTATCGTTTTTGGAGGAAAAAGTGCTGAACATGATGTGTCAATTCTTACTGCACAGAATGTCTTAAATGCAATTAATAAAGATCAATATCAAGTTGATATAATTTACATTACCAACGATGGAGATTGGAAGAAAAAAGATAATATTACCCATGAAATTACAACAACAGATGAACTGGTATTAAATGATGTAGAAGCGGGAGAAATTTCTCAATTACTAAATAAGGGTAGTTCTGGTCAACCTTATGATGCTGTATTTCCACTATTACATGGACCTAATGGTGAAGATGGTACAATCCAAGGTTTATTTGAAGTATTGGATATTCCTTATGTAGGAAATGGTGTGTTAGCTGCTTCAAGTTCAATGGATAAATTAGTAATGAAACAATTATTTGAACATAGAGGTTTACCTCAATTACCATACATTAGTTTCTTGAGAAGTGAATATGAAAAATATGAAAATAATATCATTAAACTAGTGAATGATAAATTAACTTATCCTGTATTTGTTAAGCCAGCTAATTTAGGCTCCAGTGTAGGAATTAGTAAATGTAATAATGAAGAGGAGCTTAAATCAGGAATTAAAGAGGCATTTCAATTTGATCGTAAATTAGTTATTGAGCAAGGTATCAGTGCAAGAGAAATTGAAGTAGCCGTTTTAGGTAATGATTATCCTGAAACCACTTGGCCTGGGGAAGTTGTTAAAGATATTGCGTTTTATGATTATAAGTCTAAATATAAAGACGGTAAAGTACAGTTACAAATTCCAGCTGAATTAGATCAAGATGTTCAAATGACACTAAGAAATATGGCTTTAGAAGCATTCAAGGCAACAGATTGTTCTGGGTTAGTGCGTGCAGACTTTTTTGTAACTGAAGATAATCAAATTTTTATTAACGAAACAAATGCCATGCCTGGATTTACTGCATATAGCATGTATCCAAATTTATGGGAAAATATGGGATTATCATATGCAGACCTTATCTCAAAACTGATCGAATTAGCTAAAGAGCGTCATGAAGATAAAAAGAAAAATAAATATAAAATTGATTAATAGAGGGTTTTAAATATGATAAATGTTACATTGCAACAAATTAAAAATTGGATATCATGTGAAATTGACAATCAATATTTAAATCAGAGTATTAAAGGAGTCACAATTAATTCTCGTAAAATAACCAAAGATATGCTATTTATTCCATTCAGAGGTGAGAATGTAGATGGCCATCGTTTTATTGCTCAAGCATTCAAAGAGGGTGCTGGTGCGTCATTAGCTAAAAAAGGAACGCAATTAAACCCAGACATTCAAGGACCAATTATTTGGGTTGAAGATACATTAAAGGCATTACAGAATTTAGCCAAAGCTTATCTACAACACGTGAATCCAAAAGTAATTGCTGTAACAGGTTCAAATGGTAAAACAACAACTAAGGATATGATTGAAAGTGTTTTATCAACTGAATTTAAAGTTAAAAAAACTCAAGGTAACTACAATAATGAAATTGGTATGCCACTTACTTTATTAGAACTTGATAAAGATACTGAAATTTCAATATTAGAAATGGGGATGTCTGGTTTCCATCAAATTGAACTTTTATCTAATATTGCCGAGCCCGATATTGCAGTAATTACAAATATTGGGGAATCTCACATGCAAGACTTGGGTTCACGTGAAGGAATTGCTCAAGCAAAATCTGAAATAACTATTGGTTTAAAAGATCAGGGTATTTTTATCTATGACGGTGATGAGCCATTATTGATGCCTCATGTGAAAAAAGTTCATGATGCTAAATTAATAAGTATTGGTCTAGGTAAAGATAATACTTACGTGTGCCATATTGATGATGTTGAAACAGATGGCATTGCTTTTACACTCAATAATAATGAAAGTTATATTTTACCTATTTTAGGTACGCATAATATGAAAAATGCAGCTACTGCAATAGCAATCGGTCATGAATTAGGTTTATCTTATAATACAATTAAAAATAATATAAGAAACGTTCAGTTAACTGGTATGCGTATGGAGAGACATTTAACTACTGATAATATTACTGTGATAAATGATGCCTATAATGCAAGCCCTACAAGCATGAAAGCAGCTATTGATACACTAGATAGTATGGATGGACGCAAAATACTCATTTTAGCTGATGTTTTAGAATTAGGACAAAATAGTCAAACCATGCATGAACAAGTGGGTGAGTATCTAAAAGATAAATCCATTGATATTTTATTTACTTTTGGAGATGAAGCAGAATATATTTATAATAAGGGAAAAGCATTTGTTAAATACGCTAATCATTTTCAGGATAAATCAAATCTAATTAAAGAATTAAAATCTTTAGTAAAAGACAATGATAAGGTCTTAGCTAAAGGTTCACGTGGTATGAAACTTGAAGATATCGTTGAAGCATTAATTTAATATATAGAAATCGATTGTTTGAAGCATGTATCTTATTGAGATTATTTCCTTAAAAAGATGTCAATAAGATAACGTGCTTTTTTGCGTTATCTTTTTTCAAAGGTGTTAAACGCTTACATTAGGTGTTGTGCTATCTTTTGTGAGTGTTAATATTTTTATATTTTGACTAAAAACCATATTAAGTCCAAAATTGCTTTATTGCTATAATATTTTTAAGGTGGTACTATATAGAAGTTGATGAAACAAAAGTGAACATATATGCAAAAAAGTATATTAAGAAATAAACACGTAAAAAGGAGAATTATTTTGCAAAATTTTAAAGAACTAGGGATTTCGGATAAAACGGTTCAAACATTAGAAGCAATGGGATTTAAAGAACCAACACCTATCCAGAAAGATAGTATCCCTTATGCGTTAGAAGGAGAAGACATCCTTGGCCAAGCCCAAACAGGTACGGGGAAAACTGGGGCATTTGGCATTCCTTTAATTGAAAAAGTTGTAGGTCAACAAGGAGTGCAATCATTGATTCTAGCGCCAACAAGAGAACTTGCAATGCAAGTAGCTGAACAATTAAGAGAGTTTAGTAAAGGGCAAAAAGTGCAGGTCGTTACCGTATTTGGTGGTATGCCAATAGAACGACAAATAAAAGCACTTAAAAGAGGCCCGCAAATTGTCGTAGGTACGCCTGGTCGAGTGATAGACCATTTAAATCGTCGTACACTTAAAACACAAGGTATTCATATGTTAATTTTGGATGAAGCAGATGAAATGATGAATATGGGATTCATCGATGATATGAGATTTATAATGGATAAACTTCCAGCTGAGCAACGTCAGACAATGTTGTTTTCTGCAACAATGCCTAAAGCAATTCAAGAATTAGTACAACAGTTTATGAAATCCCCTAAAATTATCAAAACGATGAACAACGAGATGTCAGATCCACAAATTGATGAATTTTATACCATTGTCAAAGAATTAGAGAAATTTGATACGTTTACAAACTTTTTAGATGTGCATCAACCAGAATTAGCCATTGTCTTTGGCCGTACAAAACGTCGAGTTGATGAATTAACAAGTGCGCTTTTATCAAAAGGATATAAAGCAGAAGGTTTACATGGTGATATCACTCAAGCGAAACGTTTAGAGGTATTGAAAAAATTTAAAAATGATCAAATTGATATATTAGTAGCAACAGATGTAGCAGCTCGTGGTCTTGATATTTCTGGCGTTAGTCATGTTTATAACTTTGATATTCCACAAGATACTGAAAGTTATACTCACCGTATTGGTCGTACAGGTCGTGCTGGTAAAGAGGGGATTGCTGTTACTTTTGTTAATCCAATTGAAATGGATTATATAAGACAAATTGAAGATGTTAATGGTCGTCGTATGAATGCATTAAGACCTCCACATCGTAAAGAAGTGCTAAAAGCACGTGAAGATGATATTAAATATAAAGTTCAAAATTGGATGTCTAGAAGTAGCGAACCTCGTCTTCAAAGAATTTCTAGTGAACTTTTAAATGAATATGATAGTACTGAATTAGTTGCATCATTATTACAAGAGTTAGTAGAAGCGAATGATGAAGTAGAAGTTCAATTAACATTTGAAAAACCTCTTGCTCGCAAGAATCGTGGTAACAAAGGTGGTTTTAGAAGAGGCAATCATAAACGCAGTAATAGTAAATTTGATAATAAAAATAGACGTTCAAAAGGGTCTAAAGGGAATTCAAATAAAAAGAAAAACTCAAAAAAATACGATCGACGAGATAAACAAAATAAAGGATCAAAACAAACGATGAAAGGCCGTACATTTGCTGACCTTCAAAAATAATACATCAAAAGCCAGTTAAGTAGTGATGCTTAACTGGCTTTTAAAATGTAAGTATATATTAAAACATCATACAAATTTAATAACACTTAATGTCCTTCAATAAACAGTTATCTGGATTTAGACCTTAGTTGCTCTATGCTATAATGTGAGTAAATACGTCAAAGGAGTGCATATATGAATATTGATAGTACGTTTCATAAAAGTCCTAGAAATGCCCTAGAAA
>ERZ1031010.47-NODE-47-length-15459-cov-29.548559_pt1 | contig 15459 bp, 19 predicted proteins | sample MGYA00518594_ERZ1031010 | MGnify/ENA primary metagenome ERZ1031010 (study PRJEB33718, sample SAMN03159722) | human skin metagenome | collected 2014-05-20 | study: EMG produced TPA metagenomics assembly of the PRJNA266117 data set (Human skin bacterial metagenome... | reverse complement strand
CGAGATAGCGTAGCGTCTCGTGGGCTCGGAGATGTGTATAAGAGACAGTAATTAATTTATAAATATTTTTTTCGTGCAATAGCAACAATTGCTCTTCCTTGATTACTAAAAACGGGTTTTAATAAGATTTTCTTATGTTGTCTTAAAAATATGAATATATCATCAGTATTTTTCACTAATATATAAGGAATGAATAGGTTCTATACTTTTAACGGTTGGTGAATAAAATTCACTAGCCGTTTTATAAATTTAGATATAAAAAAGCACAAATATCTCTATAATTATAAGTGCCTTAACAAACGATTAAGGAGAGAGACTGTGCCTATGTGTAATGATATATCAGAAATCATTAGAATTGAAGTAGAAAATTTAAAAATCACTCAAAATCTTGGTTTACATTTACATAAAAATGTGCAGTGTTTACTATATGGGGGTATTTTGACGTACGATCCTATGGGATATGAATGCTGTGGTATTAAAAACGATAGTCAATTAATCATTAAACATGGATTTCGGCAAACCAAAGTTTATATAGTATTAATTCTTGAAAGGCCTGCGACTTACAGTTAAAAAACAACTGTTTTACTGTAAGGAGTGTGGTCAAACATTTACAACTCAAACACCCTATATTGAACCACGTTGTACAATTTCTAACGATGTGAAGCTAATGGTGATGAAGAAATTAGCTAAAGTAAATTCCGAAAAAGATGTAGCTGACAGTGTATTTGTTTCACTTTCAACTGTACATCAATATTCAAAAATACTAAGCGCTTCTGTTAAAACAACTGTTAATGATGAGTTACTAGACATCTTTCTTTTGATGAATTCAAATCCACAAAAAATGTAGATGGCGCAATGAGTTTTATTTATTGTGATAGTATCACACACGATATCATCGATATCTTGCCAGATTGTCGTCAATTCAAACTCAAAGAATATTTCTTGAGGTTCTCTAGAAAACAACGTAAAAAGTTAAAAGTATATCTGTTGATATGTATATTCCGTATATTTTACTCATTGAATCACTTTTTCCAAAAGCAGAAATTATCATTAATCGTTTTCCCACTGTTTAAGCAGTGAATAGTGAAATCAATCGAACGCGAGTTAAAGTCATGAATTAATTTCAAACAAAAGATAAGCTGAATTATAATAAATTAAAGCGTTATTGGAAGTTGTTACTCAAGACACCTCACGATTTGAACCGTATATATTATCATTCATTTAGACTTTTTAACACATGGCATAGTCAGTATAGTCTTGTCCAATATTTATTAGGTTTAAATAATCAACTTAAACCAACATATGAAAAGGCTCATTTAATTTTAGGAACCTTAAAATCTAACAACATGAAACAGTTAACTTATGCTTTATATACTTCAAGAAACAATAATCTATCCGAAGAATTAAAGAGTGTTATTAAGACATTGATAAAGTATTTACCGTATATTACAAATACAATTCAGTATACACATTTAACAAATGGCCCGACTCAGGGCATTACTAATAAAATTAAGCTTATTAAACGTGTCTCTTAAGGTTATAGAAATTTCTATAACTTTAGAAATAGAATATTGATTATTTCTAGGATATTTAAAAGTGAATAAAAAAGTACTAAGCAACTGAGTAGAGTTGCTTAATACTTTCTCTCGTCACCAATCGACGTTGACATAGAACCTTTTAAGTTCCCCCTTTTGTTTTTTGGTGATAATTAATTTATTAGTAAAAAGCGTTCATTTATGAAATTGTAAATTGTATTTCATAGTTGTGTAATGTTTTAGTAAATTCTCCATTATTTAATTGACGTTTCTAAATGATTGTATTATGTTCGAAGTGTGGAGTGAAATTTCACTCTACCAAATACACAACTAGGAGGCGTTTTTTTATGCAAGAACAATTTCAAAATTTAGGATCAGCAATCGGTAATATTTTCGGATCTTTATCTGGAGCAAAAGAAGCTATTGTACATTTATTCGGTAATGGAACTTCAGAAGTTGTAAATACTATTGCACAAGTAGTAGATGCTTTCTTATCAGCAGCAGGCCTTAAATAATTGTTTATTATTTAAGCAGAAGAGTTTGAGTAGTTTAATAATTTGACATACATAGATAAGTCAAATGAACTTTTTCATTTGGCTTATTTCTTGTCTTAAAGTAATTGTACTTTACATCTTTTAATTTTAATCTGATTTTACCTCTTTTTTTAGTTTGATATTAAATAACATATCTATGTGTTTCGGATTAAAAAACCAGTAGCTTATATCAGTTATTGACTTTTTAGTAATTATGTATTTACTAATATAATTATTGAGGTTTAACACTTGTAACAATTGGAGTAGGAGACATGAAAACATGTATCTTAACGTATCCTTTAAGAAATTTACCTCTTTACATTCCAGATATAATTAATGTTAACAGTACAGTTACTGGTCCTCCAAAAACAACAACAAGAGCACTTAAATTACCTGAGCTAACGTGAGAAGCCCATTTTTTAATAAATAGTGACTGTTCCATTTTTATGTACAACATATTTAGTTTTGCCGCCTTTGCCTTCAAATCTATTTTCTAACATGCTATCCATCTTAGGATCTTTTTTGGTTCTTATCTCTCACCTTTTTGTATAAAGTAGCATCGTCTATTGAATACACATCGTCATCATTACTTTTAATTTTCTTATTCAATAATTATTATCTGTTCTAAGAATATCTTTGTTTGGTATTCTTTTACTTGCATTAGGATTTGTTTAGGATTGTTTCAATTTATCTTTCTTATCCGTTTGCACATGTGTTACATTTCCTAAAAGTGAAGAACTCAAAGACGTTAATAATACTGTGCCAACAATTGATAAACTAATCTTTTTCATGAAACTCCTCTTTTTAATAGGGATATTTCAAAGCCTAAATTAATCAAAAACTTTCTAAACCAGAAACAAAAAATATCTACAATCAAACAAAAATTTATGAAGGCTGTTTTGGGTTTCACTCGAGTGTGAGTTTGAGGTATAAATAAAGTCAAAAGAGAACTTGGGTTTGTATTAATGACACTTAATATAAGAAAAATAGTAGTTCAACGAGCTGAACATAATAGAAATAATAAATAATGAAAAAGACAATTTCTATATCTTTTCAATAGAAACTGCCTTTTTTCACTAGTCTAAAAACTTTATGCCTCAAATACTATTAGATGTGACTCATCTATTTCAAAAAATGTATTAAAAACTCAATTTTTCATTCATTTTAGCATTACGGTCAATCATTTTCTCAAAATATCCTTCATAACGTGACCATTCATCTTCTGTTATTGGATCCATATTTAAATCTGCTCCTAAATCCTTTAGAGCATATAACAAAAGGAACATTACATCATGAACTTTTATCTCTCTATTTAATAATGTTTCTAGTGACGCCATGCAAGATGGATGAATATCAGGATAGTGAAACTTTGTCGTTTGTCCTTGAAGCGCACGGTAATAAAATTCACGCATCATTAACGCACGGTCAGAACCTGAACCTTCCACACATAAATAAATTTGCACTGCGATACCACCACGTACACGTCTTTGAGAGATACCAGCAAACTTCTTACCGTTAATGCTTAAATCAAATTTCCCAGGACAATATGAATGTTCAATTTCATGAGTATCAATGTTAACATCCTCATCTTCGAACATTTTACAAATTAATAAGTACATCACTGTAAATGCTTCATCAATTGTCGTTTCAGTTTGTCCCTTAAATATAAGTGAAATATTTAATACACCTTGATCTAACACTACTCCAAGACCACCAGAATTCCTTACGATGGCATTATAGCCTGCTTCATCCGTAAGATAACGAATTCCCTCACTTAGCAAAGGCAAACGTGAGTCATGAATACCTAGAATGACTGTATGTTGATGAATCCAAGTCCTAACAACATTACAAGATAAATCTTTACCAACACTTTCCGAGAACGTATCGTCGAATGCAAAGGATTGCATGGGTTCTAAACCATTGGTATGGTCAACGTAACGCCAATGAATCTGATTAAAATATTTACTTGCTAAATCCATTATTGAAGAGATTGAGCAGCTGTAATAATAGATAAGTTATAAACATCTTCAGTTGAGCAACCACGTGATAAATCATTTACAGGTGAATTTAATCCTTGAAGCACTGGACCTACAGCATCATATCCACCTAAACGTTGTGCAATTTTATAACCAATATTCCCCGCTTCTAAACTTGGGAAGACGAATACATTGGCATCACCTTGAATTTTTGCACCTGGAGCTTTCTTTTCAGCTGCACTAGGAACAATAGCCGCATCAAATTGGAATTCACCATCAATAACAACATTATCTAAATGATCTGCTTCAACTTTATCTTGAGCTAATTTCAATGCATCTTGCACCTTAGTCACATCATCTGCCTTAGCTGAACCTTTGGTAGAAAAGCTAAGCATGGCTACTTTAGGATCCATTCCAAAACTTTGAGCAGATTTAGCGCTTTCTACTGCAATCTCAGCTAAACCTTGAACATCTAATTCTGGATTGATGGCGCAATCTCCAAAGATGTATTGTTCATCTCCTTTAATCATAAAGAAGATACCGGATGTTCTTGAAACACCAGGTTTTGTTTTAATAATTTGTAATGCAGGACGTACTGTATCACCAGTAGAGTGAGCAGCACCACTTACTAAACCAGCAGCTTTCCCAGTATAAACAAGCATCGTACCAAAGTAGTTAACATTGTTTAATAATTCAACAGCCTGTTCTTTCGTCGCTTTACCCTTACGACGTTCAACAAATGAGTCAATAAGTTTAGTCTTTAGTTCACTTGTAGATGGATCAATAATTTCAATTTGAGCTAAATCTAGAGAATTCTCTGTCGCTAATGATTTAATTTTGTCTTTATTACCTAAGACAATAGGTGCTATATAGTCAGTATTTTGTAATTGCGTAGCCGCAGTTAATACTCTTTCATCCTCACCTTCAGGTAATACAATTTTTACATTTTTTCCGGATAATTTGTCCTGTAGAACATTTAATAAATCAGCCATAATATCCTCCTCAATATACATTTATAATAACGTTTACATATGAAATTATACGCTATTTTATAGTAGAATTCCATTTCACTCATTTGTAAACATTTACTTAGAAGTTTAAGGATTGTTTATGATAAAATTTAATGTGAATTAAAATAAGAAACGAAATATAAGGAGCGATAAATATGAGTGAAGTAGCAGAAACTTTAGATGGTTGGTATAGTTTACATTTATTTTATGCAATAGATTGGACAACTTTCCGACTAGTTTCAGAAGATGAACGTGAATCTATGATTTCTGAATTAGAATCATTTATCAATGATAGAACACATGTTAGAGAATCACATACTGGTGATCACGCAATATATAATATTACTGGTCAAAAAGCAGATCTTCTTTTATGGTTCTTACGCCCAGAAATGAAAGAACTTAATAAAATCGAGAATGATTTTAATAAATTACGTATTGCGGATTATCTCATTCCGACTTATTCTTATGTTTCAGTCATCGAATTAAGTAACTATTTAACAGGTAAATCAGATGAGAATCCTTATGAAAATCCTCATATTAAAGCCCGATTATACCCTGAACTTCCTCATTCTGAATACATTTGTTTCTATCCAATGGACAAACGTCGAAATGAGACGTATAACTGGTATATGTTACCTATCGAAGACCGTAAAAAATTAATGTATAATCACGGAATGATTGGTCGTAAATATGCAGGTAAAATCAAACAATTTATTACTGGATCAATTGGATTTGATGATTTTGAATGGGGTGTAACACTATTTTCTGACGATGTTTTACAATTCAAGAAAATTGTGTATGAAATGCGTTTTGATGAAACTACCGCTCGTTATGGTGAGTTTGGTAGTTTCTACATCGGTCATATATTAAATGTTGATGATTTCAAAGAGTTTTTTAGTATTTAAAATTTAATCTATGAGCTTTGAACCCTACAATAATCAATTGTAGGGTTTTTTAGCAACAAATTTAGTGTCTAAATCAATTTATAATAAATTTTTCAAAAAGAAAACACACTTCGGTTACTTCGAAGTATGTTTCTTAGTAGTATCCTTGGGAGAACTTTTATCACTACTACGTATTAAGTTAACCTCATAGAATATACAGTCGCTACTCAATATATTCCTTGTAATCGTTAACTAATATTACTTTAACCATTTTGAAATATTTGAAACATTTCATTAGTGTAAATATACATTTAATAAGTTTATTTTTCATAATATATAAAAATTAACCTTTTTTATTTGAAATTATTAAAATATGGAATACTCCCTTTTTCTAATTTAATAACTTTTTAAAACGAAGATGCTGACCAATATCAGTAGAGATTTCGAAAGACTTCTACTATAATAATTATTAATTCTTAATTTAAAAAAATTGGTGATATAATGCGTATTGATTCAAATGAAGGGACTTATGAAAGTCTCATTAAAGATGTTGTCATGCTTGCAGCACGAATATTATTAGAGTCCGGTGCTGAGGGCACACGAGTAGAAGATACCATGTCACGTATTGCGACAAAGTTAGGCTATCCAGAAAGTAATAGTTTTGTAACTAACACTGTGATTGAATCCGTTTTACACAACGAATCATATCCTCGCTTGTATAGAATAAAAACACGTGATACTAATTTAATTAAAATTTCTCAGGCTAATGAAATTTCACGTCAAATTACTCATGGCACTATAAGTCTTGAAGAAGCTAAGAGAAAGTTAGAAGACATATATGTAGCAAAGAGAGACAGCAGTCTTCCCTTTAAAGGTATTGCTGCAACAATCATTGCAATTAGCTTTTTATATTTACAAGGCGGACATCTAGTAGATGTAATAACTGCAGTATTAGCAGGCAGTATTGGATACCTTGTTGTCGAAATACTAGATCGTAAATTGCATGCCCAATTTATTCCTGAATTTATCGGCTCTTTAGTCATTGGTATGATTTCAGTATGGGGGCATTCTCTAGTACCTAGTGGTGATTTGGCAACTATTATTATCGCAGCTGTCATGCCGATTGTACCTGGCGTATTAATTACAAATGCCATTCAAGATTTATTTGGCGGTCATATGTTAATGTTTACAACAAAATCTTTAGAAGCTTTAGTGACTGCTTTTGGGATTGGTGCAGGCGTAAGTTCTATATTAATTTTGGTCTAGGAGTGCAGTAAAATGTTTTGGTTATTCAATTTTTTATTTAGTTTTCTTGCTTCACTCTTTTTCTGTGTGATATTCGATGCACCTAGAAGACTTTATCTATCATGTGGTTTTGTTGGTGCATGTGGTTGGATGATTTATATTCTATTCCTTGATGGTTTAGAGATTCATACAATTTATTCTAGCTTTTTTGGTAGCTTAGCTTTAGGTTTACTCAGTCATTATATGGCAAGACGTATGAAAGAACCAGTTATCATCTTTATGGTAACTGGCATTATCCCCCTAGTACCTGGTGGCCTCGCTTATGATGCGACAAAAAATTTAGTTTTACTTCATTTTAGTAAAGCAATTAATACAATGCTTGAAGTGACTCTCATTGCCGGAGCCATTGCATTAGGATTATTGTTTGCCGATCAAATTTCAAAAATCATTATTTCAGAATTCGATCGCACTCGCACAAGAAAAAGATTATAAAACAATAAACTAGTTTGATTCACAACTTCAAATGCATCACATTAATCTCGGATACTATCTTTTAATAGTCTTTTGATTTTATTACTAGAGATAGATAGATTATGTATGACGCATCAATTCCTGAAAAATGAATCCCAAGCATAAAGCTGGTTGAAACAGCGCCCAAAGAACGCGAAACCATTCACTACTCATTATTGAATATAAAAGTAGCAGTAAGAAGATTCCTAATTGCAATCATCTTACTGCTATTATTATTTGGTCATGCTGTCTCAGCCTCTTTTTAGAGATGATGCTAAGAGTATGATATTTCAATATCTAAGACATCTATTTTGGTTTTTTACATCATTTATTTAGATTTACTCGGTTCATCAATTATATATTGGACTTCACTTTCAGAACGATTTAAAATTAATCGACTTAATTCATCATTATCCATATTCTTAAGTTTGGGATAACGAATGATAAAGAAGATTAAACCTATGATTAACCATATACCCAATGCGATATATGATGGCCCAGAAAGTGCTGCAGGAGAGCCTGGAATAAGCAGTAATCCTAAGAAAATAAATGACACAATTGAACCAACAATAGCGAATGTCTTATAAATAGGTGCGTATGTATTACTTTGTTTATCATAACTAAATAATTTTACCGCAGATAAACATGTAATAAAGTATGCAATAGACACCCCTGTAGATGACGTATTAACAATCCATGTTAGTGCTGTTCTTCCTAACCATGGTGCTACCAGAGCTACTGCTACTAAAAATATAATCGCAACATATGGTGTTTTATGTCTAGAATGCAACTTACTAAATACTGTCGGCATGATGCCTGACCGTCCCATTGAAAATAGTAAACGACTTGAACTCATTAAGAATCCATTTAACCCAGTAAAAATCCCCATAATGATAGCAATAGCTAACACGGCAAGACCAATATAGCCAAAAGCTTCTTGAGTTACAGCACCTGTTAACCATAAGTTACCATTTAAACTTTTCGTTTGTGTGCCTAGCCAACCAGTGTAAAGTAACATAACAACATATGTTAGTGATGCTGCGAGTAAACTATATACAATTAATTTAAATGTTTTATTAGGGGCAAAGTTAAACTCTTCGGCAGTTTGAGGAATATTATCAAAACCAACGTAAGCCCATGGCGCAATGGCAACAATCAAAATGATAGATTTAAACCATCCTGCTTTATCATTGGCTAAAGGTTGTAAATGGCTTAAATCAAAATTACTACCAAAGAAAGAGCCTAAAAACATTAATATAAATACAATAACCATTGCTACACAGAAATGGTATTGTAACGATCCGGAAACATTAGCTCCTCTAATCGCGATAAACATAAATACTAATAATAATATTGTAGCAATAATAATTTCAATTATGTAAACATCCCAACCTGCAATCGTATATAACTTCCCATTATTTAATACATTCGGTAATAAAAATTTAATTAATAAACTAAATGCTGTTGCATTAAGTGCTACTACACAGACATAACCAAATGTTAAAAACCACGATGAGAAGAAACTAATATATCTTCCAAAACTTAAAAAACTAAAAGCAAATGCGCCACCAGAAACTGGAAACTTTTCAACTAAAGCTCCATAACTCACTGCAATTAAAATCATAAGTAGTGCACCTATAACGATACCTATTGAAGATGCAATAGGTCCCGATTGTTTAATCCAGTCTCCAGGTAAAATAAAAGCGCCCCATCCGATACATGAGCCATAGGCAATTGCCCATACAAATTTCTCAGAAAGGTTTTGCTTAAGGTTCCCTCTATCTACATTCTTGTTTTTATTTTCCATAAATAAAACTCACCTCGAGAGTATAGTATACCCTAAAAGGCGAGTCTGTTAACTCAAATTGACTTATTTTTAATTCTATAAAAAATTAAACTAAAATATTTCAGATTACTTCTGAATCTAACCAGCAAATTTGAAAGTTGCAATAATTAACATCAACCATCCAATGATAAATAAAATACCTCCAATAGGAGTAATCGCTCCTAAAACGCGAATTTCAGTTAGGGCTAAAATATACAATGAACCGCTGAAAAATACAATACCGAAGAAAATAAGCCATCCTGACCAACTTACATCGATTGAAGTAGTCCCACTAATTAGACCAATCATTAAAAGACCGAGTCCGTGATACATCTGATATGTCGTAGCTTTTTCCCAAACTGACATGTATTTTGGTGATAATTTATCATCTAATACATGCACACCAAATGCGCCTGTTCCCACAGCTATCATTGTGTTAAGCGCACCTAGAATTATAAAAATTTTCATCATTTTAACCGTACTCCTTTATGTGTAGAAATCAAAAATAGATTCACCATTTCCGATGTTGTCATCTGTTGTCATTATATTTGAAGATGAATCATGTTTCCTCTTCATTGAGGCTGGTATTTTACCACCCATTGCTTTAATTTCTGCTACAGAGACATCATTAGTCTTTGTACGTGACTGTGTTGATTCATTACTGGCATGTGTTTTTAAATGTGACACAGGCATATTCGATTGATTAGTCATAGCACTCACATTGGTACTAAATAATGACGTTAGTGTATGTATTGCATACATATGCTTTTCAAATTCAGCATCTGTTTGAGCTTCCTCAGCTTGCACTAACTCTCGTTCAATGAATTGAACAATTTTATCTTGGTTCATAACGTATCACCTAACTTTCACACCAATGAATAGGCGTTTTACCTTTTGATTGCAAGTACTCATTTGTTCTTGAATATGGTTTAGATCCAAAAAATCCTCTAAAAGCTGATAACGGGCTTGGATGTGGTGATTTGATAATAAAATGCTTAGTATTATCAATCAGTCTTTCTTTTTGTTGAGCAGGTCTACCCCATAGAATAAACACTATATTCTCTCGATACTTAGAAACAGCAGTTATCACTTCATCAGTAAACGTTTCCCATCCAATATCTCTATGAGAATGCGCTTGTCCTTGACGTACTGTTAACACAGTGTTTAACAATAAAACACCTTCTCTCGCCCAATCTTGTAAATGTGGAGATGTTCTATGACAACCAATATCATTTTCAAGTTCTTGATACATATTTCTTAAAGAAGGTGGAAACTTAGCATTAGGTTGTACTGAAAAAGCTAAGCCATGTGCTTGATTAGGACCATGGTAAGGGTCTTGTCCAAGAATGACTACTTTAATGTCTTCAAATGGTGTTAAATCAAATGCTTGATATATATTTTTACGATCAGGATATACAATTTGTGTCGTATATTCTTTTTCTAAAAAGTCATGCATTGCCTGAAAATCGTGTCTTGACTTAATATCATGAAAAACTTCTGACCATTTCATTCTTATTCACCTCTCGATATATTTTAACATATCCACATCTAAAAGATATTTAAATAAAAATGAACAATACTATAATGTCAACTTATATACTTGATTGGTTTACATTTCGCTTTGTTTTGACTATAGTACTATTAAATATAATTGATTTACTAAATTCAGGAGCGTCATAACTATGTGCACAGGTTTTTCATTTTTTACAACACAAAGCTATCATTATTTAGCGAGAACGATGGATTTTTCATTTGAATTTAATGGTATCCCGACCGTCGTCCCTCGTCACTATCATTATCAATTTGATTTAGAATCAAACATGTGTCTTGAACATGGTTTCGTTGGCACAAATTTGAAAGTAGGACGTTATCGTTTTGGTGACGGTATTAATGAACATGGCTTAGCAATCTCAAATCATTACTTTACTGGTGAAGCTTCCTATAGTTCTCATCGACGCTATGGTTGCTTTAATCTGGCGCCGGAAGAATTTATTGTTTGGGTTTTAGGATTTATTAAAAATATCGACGAATTAAAACAAAAAGTTAAAAATGTTAATATTATGAATGAGAAAAATACAACTTTAAACATTGTACCGCCACTTCATTTTATGATTACTGATGAATCAGGTCGTACAGTTGCTGTTGAACCTCACAATGGATTATTAATTGTTAAAGATAATCATATAAAGGTACTATCAAATGCTCCGAAACTAGAATGGCATATAGAAAATTTAAGAAATTATGCCTTTCTACATCCTCAAAAAACAACAAATCAATTAGTAGGCAAAGTATTGGTACGATCTATGGGATGTGAAGCTGGAACAAACGGGCTCCCTGGGGGTTACACATCCACGGAACGCTTTGTAAGAGCAACGTATTTAAGACATCATCTTCAAAGTTCGAACAAAGAAGCAGAAAACCTACAAAATTGTTTTAAAGTATTAGAGTCAGTGAGTATCCCTCAAGGTGCAGTCATTGATGCAAATGAAACTCATTATACCCAATATCAATTAGTTATGGAAAGTAAGGAAAGATGCTATTATATTAAGCCATATTTTAGTAATCAAATCTTTAAAGTTCAATTAACTGAGGAAAACCTGTGTAAAGATGATATGACATTTCTTCCTATCAATCACGATTTAAAATTTTCTTCTCTATTGTATAGCTCTAGACGATAGTAATTTTAATGTAAAAACATTGAATGATTTAGCCGATCTAATAAACGTAGTATGATGATGAGTATATTAGAAATTAATGGGAGTGAAGAATGATGGCATTAAAAAAAGTACTAACTATTGCAGGTTCTGATACTAGTGCCGGTGCGGGTATGCAAGCAGATCTTAAAACCTTTCAAGAATTAGATACCTATGGAATGGTCGCATTAACATCCATTGTGACTATGGATAAAGAAACATTGGTCACACGATGTCACACCTTTAGATATGAATGTCTTTGAAAAACAACTTAAAACTGCAATTTCAATTGGCCCAGATGCGATTAAAACTGGTATGTTAGGAACTCAAGAAATTATTAAGTGTGCCCAAGAAGCGTATGAAGCATCTGGTGCAGACTATTTCGTAGTCGATCCAGTAATGGTATGTAAAGGTGAAGATGAAGTACTTAATCCGGGAAATACTGACGCAATGATTAAATATCTATTACCTAAAGCTACAGTTGTCACTCCAAACTTGTTTGAAGCTGGACAACTTTCCGGTTTAGGAAAATTATCATCCATTGAAGATATGAAAAAAGCAGCTCAAATCATTTACGACAAAGGCACACCACATGTCATTATTAAAGGTGGTAAAGCTTTAGATCAAGATAAATCTTATGACTTATATTATGATGGCAATCATTTTTATCAATTAACTACAGATATATTTCAACAAAGTTATAATCATGGTGCAGGATGTACGTTTGCTGCAGCAACAACTGCTTATTTAGCAAATGGCAAAACCCCTAAAGAAGCAGTAATAGCTGCAAAAGCTTTTGTAGCATCAGCAATAAAAAATGGTTGGAAAATGAACGACTTTGTTGGTCCCGTTGATCATAGCGCTTATAACCGCATCGAACACATCGACGTTGACGTTACTGAAGTATAAAGAGATGGAAGTGGGGACAAAATTAGTTGTCCCAGCTACATTCTTCTATAAAAACTTGCGCTTTTATAATCATTCAACTAAAGAATAAGAATCCTAGACCTCTATCGCATGATAGAGGTCTATTTATTTTATACACACTTTACAATTTAAAAAAACTGTTTAACATTTTATTCCTTAAAAGCCTCCTCTCAATCTCTACACATAAAGTCTTAGAAGAACGTCCGATAATCGTCGTATTTAAAGTTGATACTATAGCCCCATGTTTTTTATGATTTTTTCGTTTACTATGTTTAGTGTAGAGAGATAAAGGAGGTCATAGACAACATGATTATCTACAAACAAAATATAGAAAATGGAACACCCATTTATGAAATCATAACTAAAACTTTCAAGACTATTACAGTTAAATGTGATGAAACCTTCAGCAAATATGAAATCTATAAATTGCTCTCTACTAGAAAATGACGTTGATAAAATGCAACTGAGTTATTAGTTCAGTTAGCGTCATTATTACACCTAGACAATGCATAAAAGTCTAATTGAGAATTTGAGAATCAGAACTGGTATTCTATCTGATTGCCTGACATAATGAGTTTTTAAAGTTTTTTGTCTCCTAACTCTTAAAGCTTTAAAAGCCATTCAATCATCCCTAAAAAACACTCACCTTAATATGAAAAACGCTAATGTTAACCAAACATAGTATCCGTTTGAAGCTCGGAGAGAGCCTTTGAGCATTGTTAACATTAGCGTTTTTATATGTTATTAAATAATGATTAATCGTTTCATTGCTTACTCATTCATTTTTAGAAATTTTCTTTTTCTTGTCTTTCTTTAATCCACCATAATGCTTTTTTAGGATGTTCTTCATAATATTTTCTATCTTTTTCATTATCAACATTAGGATAAGAACCTTTGAGCGACTTGCCTGAGGTACTTGCATGAAGGAGTGTAATAACTAAAAAACCTATAATACTAATTGCAGTTAAATAGTATGCTGGCGTTAAAATATTACCTGTTGACTCTACTAACCAAGAAGCAACCAAAGGTGTAGTACCGCCAAATAACGAAACAGATATGTTAAACGTTACAGATAAAGTACGGTATCTAATATGAGTATAGAACATTGTAGGTAATGATCCAGGCATAGTTGCTTCATATGTTGATAAGAAGAAACCTAAAATAAAGACACCAATAATAATCAAAGGTAGTGATTTCGTACTTAATAAACTATATGCAACGATACTTAAAAGTGTAAGTCCACCTGCGCCAAATAAGAACACTTTTTTCTCACCAATTTTATCAGCTAGCTTACCAAACATAAGTGCAAGTGGTATCATTACTGTCATGACACATGTAATTAATACACTTGTTGTCGTTCCATCTAATTTTACAATTTGACCAAGGTAAGTTGGTAAATAAGCCGTTACAGAATAATTGGTAACGTTAAAGATGACTACTGCTATGAAACAAACAATAATATCTTTATAGTAATAACGGATAATAGTAAAGAATCCTATATTATCTCTCTGAGGTGTAGTGGCAACATCATTTTCATAAACTGGTGACTCTTCAAGTTTACGTCGTAAATAAAGTCCAAATAATCCAAGGAATAGTCCTAAAATAAATGGAATTCTCCAACCCCATGCTTGCATTTGATCATGAGTAAGGAAAAAACTTAATAAAGCAATCATAATTGAAGCTGTGATATAGCCAGAAAGTGTACCAATTTCAAGTCCACTACCTAGACTATTACGTCTATTATCTGGTGATGATTCAGCAACATATGTCATCGCTCCAGCATATTCACCACCAGTAGAAAATCCTTGTAATACCCTAGCTAACAATAACAACACTGGCGCCCAAATTCCTATCGTATCATAGTTGGGTAGTAAGCCAATCGTAAGTGTCGATAATGCCATTAGAATAATTGTTGTTGTTAATACAACTTTACGTCCATATTTATCACCGATAATACCAAAAACGATACCACCAATAGGTCTTAATAAGAACGCGATAGCTAAAGCTGCAAAGGTAAATATCTGTTGTATTTGTGGATTATCTACTGGAGAGAAGAAATTCGCTCCTATGTATGCTGTTGTATACGCATAAACACCAAAGTCAAACCATTCCATGGCGTTACCGATACCGGTAGCTACAACGGTTTTTTTCGCTTTTTTACCGTCTACCATGTTAATTTGATTTTTATCAAAATTCATGTTCATAACACTCCCTTGTGATATGTTACATAATTATACGACGTTAATTAAACTTGTCAAATTAATTCATATTACTGTCTCTTATACACATCTCCGAGCCCACGAGACGCTACGCTATCTCGT
>ERZ1031010.43-NODE-43-length-15622-cov-25.588039_pt1 | contig 15622 bp, 17 predicted proteins | sample MGYA00518594_ERZ1031010 | MGnify/ENA primary metagenome ERZ1031010 (study PRJEB33718, sample SAMN03159722) | human skin metagenome | collected 2014-05-20 | study: EMG produced TPA metagenomics assembly of the PRJNA266117 data set (Human skin bacterial metagenome... | reverse complement strand
CGAGATAGCGTAGCGTCTCGTGGGCTCGGAGATGTGTATAAGAGACAGTATTAAGATAACTTTAAAATATAAAACTACGGGAGTGTAAAATAAATTGGAAATTTTGAAGATCCATGAAAACCAAATTAAAGAGGCTTATCCACTGATGTCAAAGCTAAGAACACATTTATCTTTAGAAGACTATATTGAGTTAGTTACAGAAGCGATGGAAAAAGATAATTATGAAATGTATGGTTTATATATTGGAGATAATCTTGCATCTGTTATCGGCTTTCAATCAATGACAACTTTATATTATGAACGCTTTATTTGGATATGTGACCTTGTCACTGATGATAACTATCGCTCTCTCGGTTACGGTGAACATTTATTAACGCACATTGAATCACTCTCAAAAGAAAAAGGATATGAAGCTATCGCACTATCTTCTGGTCTTCAAAAAAACATGCACACCGTTTTTATGAAGATAAAATGTCATACAACAAAGTGAGCTATGTGTTTAAAAAAGAATTGTAGCTCTATGTATCAAAGATAAAATAATAAACGAGCCCCCGTATAGGAACTCGTTGTTATTATACAAGTCTAGCAATTTATTATTCGTAAATTATAAAATAAACTTACTAACTGCAATATTATTTAAATATTTCAATTGAAAACGGAACGGCATAGTCTTCTCCTTTATTAGTAATCACGATGCCAAGTATTGTATAAACTAGACCGGCGATACCAACGCTCCACCAAATTCCAGAAAGTTTACCTCAAGTGTGTTAGTTGATTTAGTCATTTTTCAATACGCCTAGTTCTTTGAGGTACACATTAATCTCTGCTTGAACTTTGACAATTTCTTTATCGATGTCTTTCAATTGCTGTTGGACTTCATCTAAATCAATGGGATCTTCCTCTTCGAATGTATCTACATATCTTGAAATATTAAGATTGAAATCATTGTCTCTGATTTCTTCTAATGTTGCGATATAACTGTATTTATCAATAGTTTCTCTTTTATTATATGTCTCTACAATTTTGCTGACATCTTCGTCTGTAAGATGGTTTTGATTTTTCCTTTTTCAAAAGATTGAGATGTGTCAATAAACACGATAGCATCACCTTTTTGACGGCATTTCTTAAATACTAAGATACACGTTGGAATGCTTGTACCGAAGAATAAATTGGCTGGCAAACCGATAACGTCATCTAAATAGTTCTTCTCTTGAATTAGATATTGACGGATGGTTCCTTCTGCAGCACCACGGAATAAAACACCATGTAGCAGGACAATAGCTATTGTACCTTCATCGTCTAAATGATAAATCATGTGTTGGATAAAAGCGAAGTCTACCTTGGATTTAGGCGCTAACTTACCGTAATCACTGAAGCGTTCATCCTTTAATAACTGTGGAGCCGCATTCCATTTCGCGCTATAAGGTGGATTCGCAACCACGGCGTCAAATGTTTGACCTTCAAATGCTGGCGCTTCAAGTGTGTCACCATTCTCAATTTGAAATGCTTTAAAGTTCACATCGTGCAGTAACATGTTCATTCTTGCCAAATTATACGTTGTACTATTTGTACTCTTGACCATAATAATTACGAACTTTTGCTTCACGACCAGCACGTAAAAGTAACGATCCTGAACCACACGTTGGGTCATAAACACTTCTTAAATCTTCTTTTCCTACCGTTACAATTTTAGCGAGAATGGTTGAAACTTGTTGTGGTGTATAAAACTCTCCTGCCTTTTTACCAGCACTAACAGCAAATTATCCTATCAGATACTCGTAAGCATCGCCAAGCATATCAATTCCAAAAGTATGATTTTCAATTTTGTTTAAGATGGCTAAATAAATGTTCAGGCTCGATGACGAAACCAATACGTTGAATCAACTCTTTCTCAACAATAGGTCGATAGGCATCATGATTCATTGCTTCTTCATACGTCATATTGTCTTCGACTAATAATCGTTCAGATTGTGTCTCTATCTTTTCGCTTAAAAATCGATAAAAAATTAAACCTAAGATATAATTTTTAAATTCATTCGCATCCATGTTGCCTCTTAAATCGTTGGCAATGGACTATAGTTTCTTTTGTAATTCCGCTTATTGTTGTCGCTATTTCTCAGATGTCGTCACTGCGTATTACCTCCGTTAATTTCGTTTCAATACACAATTTAAATTGTTGTACACTTATTTTATTTATAATTTTATATTACAAAATAAAATAAGTTAAGTGGAAACATTCTCTTAACTTAAACAAAATTAGTATCCAATTAAAGTTTTTCAGTGATACAATGAAAATTAAACAGTTTAATCCTTAATTGTGAAATTAAGCATAACTATCTTTGCACATTTATATATCTATTCTCAAAATGATTTTCTAAACTATTCTTTATGTATAGCATAGTAGCCCACTACATGTATGAAGATAAACTTTATGATTAAGATAGCTACTAACCATCATATGAATGTGATTACATTATTTTTCTAATTTTAAATTGTTTCAAAATGATGTATAAATAACTGAATGATAGCGTGTATCAAATAAAAAAGAGGTTAAGTAAACCTTATAATGGTTACCTAACCCCTTTTAAAATGTTAAATCAATGAAAATATTATGTAACTTGTTATAGGTTTATAAACCTAAAGCATGTATAATATCTCCAATAATTCCACCAGCATTTGTTACGATGTGTATGATACTTTTAGCTAATTCAGCACCGTCTCCAGATTGAGCTGCTGTGATTGTGTTTACGATAGCATCACCTAATTTTGAAAGATGGTCCATCATTGTAATCACCTCCCCAATTAAAGTCATCTATTAAAATAGCACTGAATATTTTACAATACAACAAAGTTACTTAAATTGTAACATTATCATTTTTATTACATTATAAATTTTGTAACAAATTTAAATATTCATCATTTGTAACTTATATTGATTTACTAACTAATCTTAAGAAATAGAAATTTTAATGGCTTCAAGTATCATATATTTCGTTATTGATTCTTAGTAACTCTTACATACTCAATGACTGAAGAACTGAACTTAATTTTTCACACGTTTCTTCAAATTCTCTATCAGGTTTAGACTTCTCAACAATTCCTGCTCCTACTTGGGCATGTGTCTCATTCTCATTTTGGAAGATACTTCTTAATATTAATGCAACGTCAAACCCTATATCTTGATGAATTAAAAACACACCACCACTATATAAATCTCGTTCTTCATCCTCATATTTCTCTATAGCTTGAACACTTTCTTTTCTAGGAATGCCTGAAGCCGTAACAGCAGGATATAGAGATAACAATGCATTCCAATAATTATTGTTTTTTAGTATACCAGAGACTCTAGACCCCAAGTGTTGCACAGATCCTCTTTCATAAATATGCATAAATTCATCCACTTTTACAGTATCTTTTTGACAAACTTCTTTAAGTTCGTCAATGGCTAGTTTAACTGAAACAGCATGTTCTCCCACTTCTTTGATATCAGTCAATAATTCTTTTTTTAAATGCGCTTGATTTTTTCTCGTACCCGCCAAAGGGAATGTGAGTACCTTATTGTCGTTATCTACTTGTAAGATGGTCTCTGGAGAAAATCCAAATAATTTCATAGAGTTGATATCAAACAAATATGACCGAGCTGGATTATTTACTCTTAATCCTAAAAAATAACTACGAATCATATGAATTCTATCTGATATCACAATTCTTCTTGAAAGAATCACTTTAGAATACATGTTATTTTTGATATCTTCTACTGCTTTAATGACATTATTTTTATACATATCACATTTTTGATTGATTAAAGATTGCTCTGTATCATTGGGAAGTGGTGAATTCTTTAGTGTTACATCTTCATACACTTTATCTAATTCACTAAATGGATTACTCTCTAAGTATCGAATAACCATGTGATTATTATGAATTTTCACTTCTATTGATGGCACAAAAAAGTATAATAATTCTTTCTCTTGTTCAGATTGAAGTTCTAAATACAAATATTTAGCTAAATTGTAATTAACGTAACCAAAAAAATTGATATTTTGGTTGTCACATCTTTTGTGTATCGCTTGTAATGTCTTATTGATAGTAAAAACGTCTTCTTGGATTTTGAAATTGCCATCCTTACTTTCAATGGTCAATGCTGTGTTACTCACTTTAAAAGATAACGCTTGATCAATACCTATATATGTCGTACCATTCATTTCATACATCAAATAATCATTTTGTAATGTAGATTTAGAATAATTACATATATTGTATTTCAAAGATTCTAAATTATATGTTTTTAAATCATATGTTTTTTCTTGATAATGCAATTCAGATATAAAATAATATAAATCATCATTCAATGTACTCACCTCTCGGATTTTTTCTATTGTGACTGTGGCATTTTTCTTTAATTCGCTAATTAATTCTTTCACATTGATAGCTTCATATAGTGGTTTGAGTCCATGTGATTTAATGCGTGATTGTAAAATTAAGCTTACTGTACTGTATAGAGTTATAACCGTTAATGCATTCCAATCTATATTACTTTGAAACGTCAATTCTGTGTTATTATTAATTATCACTTTTATTAAAGTGTAGGTGCTTTTACTATTACCATAGTTTTTAAATGCTGTTGCAAGTCTTTCGATAGCTTTATTCGTTTAATTATTTTGATATAAAAATTTTGCTTCTGCCATTTGAGAAATGATAATTTGGTCACGAAACACATTAAAAAAATAAGCTTTTGGTACCTGTAGTTGTTGCACGCAATTGATAAAATGACAACTAATAAGCGGTACGCAATAAAACGCTTTCATAAAAGGCTGTAAATTTAATGTCTTGATCATATAATCTAACTTCGTTTTTGTTCCATTTTTCAAATACTTTTGACTATATGAATAGGGAGGCTCTGACGTTTTAATGATTTCTAGTAATGCTGACTTTGATAAATTACCTGTACCTGAAAAGAACATTTCTAACTTATCAACAGTATACAATTTTTTACAATATGCGATTAACACTTCAGTCAAACCAAGGTTGACACCAACAAATTGTATAACACTCAAACGTTGTTTTTTTAAATTATCATCTAATTGTTGAACTTCTTGTTCTAAGCCACATATTCCCGAAGTATCTAAATAATGAGCATGACATTCTAAACAGCTTTTAATGATTTTTTGATCAAAATAACCGGTACAGTTAACAATAATCTCACATCCACTCATAAAATTTTTTAATTTTTCTGAGTTATCCAAGTACAACTTTTCATATTTCACATGAGCTAGATTAAGTTTCTTAAAATAATCTGTTCGTGTACCAACTTTAATTTGAATATCGTTTAACTCACTTAATGCTTCTGTTAGTGCGTACCCTATAACACCATTACCACCTAATATACCAATCTGTTTATATTGCATTAAAGTCCCCAACCTTCTGTTTGGCTTTTAATTGTTATAAAGTCTTGGTAGGTTCCAGGTGCTTGTACTAATGAGTCATGATTACCTTTTTGAATAATTTTACCATCTTTGAGTACAATAATCTGATTGGCATTTTTAATTGTTCCTATCTTATGCGCAATCGTTATTACCGTTTTACCTTTACTTAATTCATCAATCGCACTTTGTATTAAGTGTTCATTTTCTGGATCAATACTTGCAGTTGCTTCGTCTAAAATAATAATCGGTGCATCTTTTAAAATTGCTCTAGCAATCGAAATTCTTTGCTTTTCCCCTCCAGATAAATTATTACCTTTCTCGTTTACCATTGTTTGATACCCATCAGGTAGTGCCATGATGAAGGTCGTGGCAACAAGCTTGCTTTGCTGCTTGAATGATTTCTTCTTTGGTTGCATCTGGCTTACCAAATAATATATTGTTCTCGATGGTATCATTAAATAAATACACCTTTTGAAATACAGCACTCATATGTGACATCAATGCATTTAGTGTCATCTCTCTAATATCGACACCACCTATTCGAATACTACCTTCTTTGATGTCATAAAATCTTAGAAGTAAATGACATAATGTTGATTTACCACTACCTGATGGTCCAATAATCGCCGTAGATGTTTGTGAATCAACTCTAAATGTCACATCATTTATGACTTGTTTATCACCATATGAAAAACATACATGATCGAATTCGATATCATCATTTTCAATGACGATATACTTACCTTTTTCATCTAACAATGAAGCGTTGTTAATTTCTTCAATATCATTCAATGTCATATCAATCATTTCAAGTACGTGAGCGGCGTTATTCACATTTTCTACACTGTCAAAAATAACAAAAGAAAAAATGGCAATCATAATCAACGTCGGCAAATCGATACTATGATTGATATATAAGAGACAAGATGCTAGTACAATTAAAATAGAAGCGATTTTCAAACTCAGTAAATGCAACAAATTAAACGGAATATATTGTAGCTCAATTTTAGAATTCACACGCTTACTTTCATCAACAGCTTGATTAAAACTTTTGAGACTTGTGTTTTCTTTTGAAAATGATTTAATGAATTGAATTCCTCGGATTATTTCTAATACTTTCTCTACAAGCTGATTTTGAACATGGTGATAATAAGGTGCATTTTGTTGACTCTTTTTCTCTAATAATCGAATGCTAAATAATGATAAAATAACGCCTATCATCGCTAAAATGGCTACTTGCCAAGACACAACTAAAAGTGATAGTATCAACACCATAATTAATATATATCCATTAATAACGATATCTATCATCTTCATTGCGTAATTTTCTAAAAATGTCAAATCAGTTGTCACAATTGTGGCTAACTCATTCGTTTGATGATCATCAAAATAACCTAGTCTAACATTTTTTAATTTATCTCCAATATTTAATCTCTCATGTGCACTCATTTCATAGGCAATGCTTTCTTGTAATTTATTTTTTAAATATGCCGTGATAAATCTTGCTAATACTAAGATAATCATCAAACCTATGACATCCAAAATTTCATACATGACAATTTGATGATATGATAAAATGCGGTTAAATACTTGTGCTGATAAAAAGATAGGGAATGCAATAAAAATAGAATTAATCAATGACATGACAAATCCTAATATCATTCTTCTTTTATACGGTGAGGCCCATTTTAAAATCTTCATTGTAATTTGAAACATATTGATTCTCCTCTACATAAGAATTTATTAAAATTTAAGAAGATACACCCCAATCTTTTGCTACCATATGCATGTTCCACATATGTTTGTAGTTACCGTCTAATTCCATTAATGTTTGATGAGTCCCTTTTTCAAGAATTTGATGTTGACCTAACACAATAATTTGATTTGCTTGTTTAATTGTTGATAAGCGATGTGCAATAACGATGAGTGTTTTATTTTGCGTCAAGGCTTTTAAAGCAGCTTGAATTTTTTGTTCATTATCTGGATCAACGTAAGCTGTAGCTTCGTCTAATATAATAATTGGTGCGTCTTTTAATATCATTCTCGCAATAGTTACACGTTGCTTTTCCCCTCCGGATAATTTATTACCGACTGCTCCGACAAACGTATCATACCCCTCAGGTAATTTTTCAATAAAACTATGACATTGTGCTAATTTAGCTGCATGAATGACTTCCGCATCTGTAGCTTGAGGATTCCCAAGTTTGATATTGTCTTTAAAAGAAAGATTTAATAAAAAGTTTTCTTGTCCTACAAATCCTACTAACTCATTCAGTTGCTTGGGTTCAATATCTTTGATATTTACACCACCGATATCAATTTCACCTGATGTCACATCCCAAAAACGAGAAATCAATTTGGCAATAGTTGACTTTCCACTACCTGATGCACCTACAATGGCTGTGAAAGTTTGTTCAGGTATCACAAAAGATAAATGTTCAAACACTAAATCTTTACAGTCATTCGTATATGAGAATCCAACATCTTTAAAGACAATTTCATTACTTTGATACACGTTCCAATGATTAGATACTTCCAATTCCTCTAAATTTAATACATGTTGAACTTCGACAATCGCACTTTGGATAGACTTCAATTGATTTACGTAATTTGTAAAATTCTTGATAGGTGCAACTACACCCAATGACAGTACTAAACACAAGAAAAGTTCAGCATCATTAAGTTGGTTGATAGAGATCAAGTACATCCCAATAGGAAGCACACCTAAAAATGTTGAAGGAAGAATACTTGCGCCTAGATTCATGTAAATCCATGTGTTTTTAAACCAATTTAAAGTGTGAGTTTTATATACATTAACTGCGTCTTTATATTTTCTGTACGAGCTTTGTGATTGGTTAAATGTTTTAATGATTTCTATTCCTTCTATGTATTCGACAATAGCACTATTCATGTAATTATTCGAAGCCATTTGTTTAGCATACGTTTCATTAAATCCAGTCATCAATTTTTTAAAAGCAAAAAATGAGATAGGTACTGTCACTAACATGGCACAAGCCATGAGCCAATCAATCATAACAATAAATACGAATATTGAAATGGATAACAATACATTACCTATCACTTCTGGAATCATATGTGCTAATGGCAATTCAATTGTTTCAACTTTATCTACATATATATTTTTCAATTCACCAATTTTCTTAGACTCAATAACACCTAAAGGTAAGCGCATTAATTTCTGTGCTAATTGCTTTCTGATATTGGATAAAATATCATATGCAGTAACATGTGATAACATCGTTGAGCCTCCATAACCAATAACTTGAATAAGATATGCGCACAATGCTATCAAGATATAAACCAACATTTGATTCATCGTGTGATGTCCCTCAACCACCATTAAAACAATTTTGTAGACTGACCAATAAGGCACCAAGCCAGAAAATACACTGATAACGGATAACAATACTGATACAATAATCTTGAATTTACTTTTTCTACTAAATTCAATTAATGATTTAATCCAATGTTCTTCGGTGTCCATAAGCAATTTACTCCTTTCATCTCGCTTATTTTATATGTTAAAATAGGGATTTAAATGTTCTAAACCTTGATTATCTAAGGCATAATGATTTACAATTCTTCCCTCAGAAAAATGTAAAACATATGTACAGAGTTCTAATATTAATGATTTATCATGTGTAATAATGAATATTTTTTTGCCTTTAGCATGTAAATCACTGATGAGCTTTGCTATTTCTTGCATGTGATATAAATCTAATCCTGAAGTAGGTTCATCAAAAACAATCATTTCTTTACCACTTAACAACGCAGTAGCAATAGCCATCCTTTGCTTTTCTCCTCCAGAAAGAGCTAATGGATGTTCAAATTTTTTATCTAATAAATGTATATGATTTAACAAAGCATCACTCTGTGTTTCTGAAACTTGAATATTTTGTAATCTCAACTCTTGATCTAAGCATTCTGTAAAAAGTTGAGTATTTACATCTTGGAAGACCATATAACTCTGCCTTAACAACTGCTTGCGATGATATTTTTCGTTATCACACAACACCTGACCTTTGAAGCGTTTTAGCAGTCCGCTTAAACATTGGGCAAAAGTCGATTTGCCACTTCCATTATTTCCAATGATTGCCACCACTTCATTAGTAGGTATCTTGATTGATTCTATATCTAATTGTTCGTGTTTACTCATTTTGTTATAGGTAAATATAAAATGATTTAGTTCCATAACATCCTTTTTCAAAGTTACATGATGCTTTAATGTTTCGCTTTGACCATATCTAATTCCCATACGTTCGTATGTCTGACTGCTAAGTAATATAAAGTCTTTGACATCATAATCCGAATGAATTTTACCATTCGCCATATAGTAAACATGATTAGCAATATCGATGATCTAATCTAATCAATGTTCGATAAGAACAATCGTTTTCCCTTTTTGCTTTAAATAGCTAATCATTTCTCTCAATTTTTTGATACTATACATATCTAAATTAGATGAAGGTTCGTCTGACACAACAATATCTGGATTTGTAATTAGCACCGTTGCACACGCAATGATTTGTTTCTCTCCACCAGATAACTCAAAAATATTACGATTTAACAAATGTTCAATCTCAAATTCTGTCATTATCGTTTTAATTTTATCGACAATGATTGTACTGTCTATGCCTTGATTTTCTAAATTGAATGCCAACTCACTTGTCGTGTCGACGTTATAAAATTGTGTTTTAGGATTTTGAAACACGCTACCAACGATTTGGGATAATTGAAACATATTAATATCTGAAATATTGCGACCATCTAGGTAAACTTGTCCTGAAATATTACCATTTTGTACTTTAAGTATTAATCCATTGATTAATTTACTAATTGTTGACTTGCCACTCCCAGATTTACCACAAAATACTGCTAGTTCTCCTGGATGAATATGAAATGTTATATCTTTAATCGCTGGCTGTTCTGATGAAACATAGTTGAATGTTACATTTTGAAATTTAATCATTAAACAACTTCTCCTTGAAATAAACCATCCACAATACCAGCAACACTAAACATAACAGCTTATTGAGTAGTTTAAATTTGACAGTACAAACATTTGTTCTTGCATGGGGAGAATCTATTCCTCTTGTCATCGCTATAAAAGATAAATCATTGCCAATCTTAACTACTGAAATAATAAGTGGTATTAAACGATATTCAATAACTTTTAAGAAATGATGAGTAAATGTTATTCCTCGCATTTTCATAGCATCATTAATATGTTTGTGTTCTTCTCCAATAGTTGGAAAGAATCTAAAAATGACTGTTATTGGAATAATTATGCTACGTGGAAATTTCATTTTCTCCATTACAGCTATAAATTCATTTACTTTCGTAGAACACAAGGTATAGTATCCAACAATGAATCCTGGCAACATATTCATAAATATTCCAATCAAACCTAGAAGGATGAATTTCAGCATACCGTGAGATTGTGGTATTACCCATTCTTGTATTAAAAATAATGCAATAAAAATTCCTACACATTTTAAAAACTGACTTTTTCTATTAATACTCAACAAAAGAATAAGTGAAAATAACGTTAACAAGAGTCTTATAATATTCTGTGAACTACCATTTGATATTAGAATTGTACTGATTGTGATAGTTAGTAAAATCTTTGTTCTAGGATCTAATTTTGCAAGTATATTTCTACGATCAACTAATCCATTGATAGTGGGCTTCACACAAGTCCCGCCTTTTTAAAGTGTTTATTAAACATTTTCTTACCTAAATAAGCACCTATAAGACCACCTATAATAGTTAAAATAAACATTACTGGTAACATCCAAAGTGGTGTAATGGATCTCAAAACATTGACATAGTCTTGTCCATACGACTTTCTAATTTCTTTAAAGCATTGATCTCTAGCAATATACATACGCATTGCAAATCCCATCATCCATAGTGAGAAGCATGCATACCCCCCATGAGATATGTTTCCATTTTTTATAATGACCTGCTTTCATCATAAAATCTGCGAGCAAACCAAAAATAAAGCCAGCTGGAATCATAATCAGACCACTCCCCATTACTGTAAAAGCAAGTCCTAGGATTGTCCCTGTTAATGTCACCATGCCAAATTTATCTATTTTCATAACATATAAGATAAAAGGAATGCCACAAATAATTGGACAAATGAGACCTAGAATTAAAAATGGAATATATCCAATCATAAATGTTACAAAAAATATAACTAAATAAATGGCTGTGAAAATACCTACTGTAATTAAATTTCTAATTGTTTATTTTTGCATATATAAATCTCCTTTATTTTCTTAGTAAACGTGCAACATATGTTGCATTTTCAACATCTTCTACACAATCATAGTGATTTCCAGGTATATATCTTTCTTCAAAATTACCGATACAACATTGTTTCCAAAAATCATGACTATCTTGAATTGGAAGTAAATCAAATCCTGCTTGGTTTTCTGCTTTGAGATATGTTACATCTCCAATATAAGTCGTCGGTACCATGTGTGCGCCTTCCCAACTAGCCATTTGTGTTTTATAGGTAGATATTAAAAATTCTTTGTTCATTTCATCCTGTTGTCCTTGTTGAGTTCCGATGACTTTAGCATATTTTTCAAATCGTTCCTCAAACGTCAATGTTTTGAAAAAGTATTCTAATTCCATTCTCATAGAATCATTACATCCATACTGTTTACTAATAAACTTGAGTAAGTCATAATCTGCATGTGTACTTTTATCAATGTACATTGCTTTAATACTTTGATTTAACTTACTGTAATCAATATTGGGTAGTACATCTTTAATTGTTATAAAATAATTTTGTATAAAAGACATTTCAGAAACCATATAGTCTATTTTCGATATAGGTGATGGAGACGTATCAATTAATGTAACATGCTCAACATTAATGTCATCACTGAGCATAAGTATGCTCGCTACTTCTAACGCAATAAGTCCACCAGAGAGCAGTATCCCACTAAATGCACATCTTCGTATCCTGAATCTACAATCAATTCAGCATATGATTCACTGATTATTTTAACTAACTGACTTCTTTCTATGCGACAGTACTGTTGTTGGTTCAAAATTGTAACGCCTGCGATAGCATCATGGTCAGTGTGTTTGAGTTCTTCAAGCACGTATCTTAGGCAATTCATTGTCCCTAGACCTGCATGAAAAAATACTTTAAGCACTTGTCCTTCTTCTTTAAATAATGTTAACTCCCCAACGGAACGGTCTTTTTCGAGGTCATGTGCATGTTCTGATAATAAGGTATTATTAAGCTCTTCTAAAATTCTACTTATTGTAGGTTCCGCTAATAAAACTCTTAACAAATTATCAAAATTCAAATGAGTTAGCTGATGTTCTTTACAAATATTGATAATGGTTGTCGAAAGCCTTGCTAATATTAACGAATCTGCACCATGTCTATAGAAATTATCATCATCATTTAATATATCTACTTGCATCATTTTCTTACATTGTTCAACAATATTTTGCACCAATGTCTCTGGCAAAATATTGTAGTCAATCTTCACTTTCTTAAGATGCAACTCATCCGAATTGTTGTTACTATTCTGAATTATTTCATTAAATTGTTGTGAGCTACGTTCAACAAAATACCAAGGCTTCAATGTTTGCATGAATTTATTATTTTCAGCAATATCTAATAAACATTGTTGATAATCATTTGTAAAAGCATCTATAAATGCTTCGTTAAACACACCTATCCTTGTATCAATATTGACATGTAATTCACCATTTAATTCCATGATTTGACAATCCATAAACACTTGTGGAGACTGACTGATACCTGTATGTCCAAGTTTCATATAGTCATAATTCATACCAGTCATTCCTAATGAACTTGTAAAGACAATTGGGAAGATACAATTAGGATTAGATTTCCTTAATTCTCTTATTACTTGTACACCTAAAAAGTCACTATGTTGAAGATCTCTAAACAAATCATCTTGTAACGTTTTAGCATTATTTAAAAATGATGCGTCCTCATCTATATTTACCGACAATAAATTAGTTGATGTGAAATCTCCAATAACATAGTCTATGTTTTCATTTTTAGCCTTTCTATTCATGGTAGTTAAGTTCACTACAAATTTTCTCTGTTGCGCCCATTTATTTATGACACATGCAAAAGCTGTCAAAGCTATCGTGTTATAAGTTAAACCATGAATGTGTGAAACTTCTTTGATACTGTCCCAAGTTGCCTTCTGAAGTGAAAATGTTTTTCTTGAAAATTCATTTTTAACTTCTTTCATTTTTATTGGTAATTGAGGGTAATTGCCCAGACTCTCCATTTTATTCATCCAATAGGATTGATCGTACAAATATTTAGACCTTGCTTTTTTCAATTCATTGTTTTTATAAATCTCTTTTAGACTTTGACTTTGCTGTAATTCGACGTTGCTATCATCGTTAAAATACTCTATTTCAAATTCTTTCAATAAAATCCAGATGCTTGTCCAATCAAGGATTAAAAAGTCAAAAGACAAATGTAAGAGCGATTGATCATTTAATTGGCTTACTTCTATATCAAATAATGGTCATATAGATGGATTATAAGATTTATTCATTAATTTATAGCGTGTGTCATTGCACTGATGTTCACCCTCATTAAATAACACTTGGTAATTTCTATTTTCATCTAATATGTGTTGAGTTTCCCATGAATCAATGACTGTTCTTAGTGCTTCGTGCTTTGCTATTAATTTGTTCCACACCTGATTAACTTTATATTCTTCTAATTGCGGAAAATAAACTTCAAAATACACATGACTAGAGACTTCTCCAAAATCACTTTTCTTACCTATCATATATGCACTTTGAATATCTTTTAGTGGAAACTGAGTGGCATTATTAAATAATTCATACTTACTATTTGATTTTAGAAGCATCATAATATTTCTCTTGTTCTCTTTTAGGAACATTAAATCTTCGCTTAGTAACTGGTTGTTTATACTTTTATAATGCAACTGATTATCTTCAATCCATACATTTACACCACTACGATATAGAGCAATTAATTTATCTTCTATTTTCAAGCTATTCACTTCTTTTCTATAGTCATTTGGTTAGTTAACTGATAAAGCTCTCCGTTTTTATTTTTTAAAATGACTTGGTCAACTTTCGAAACACTTCCTACAACGAGTTGTATGCATGAATCATTTGATAATATTTTCTTTAACTTAGTATATTCTGGCCCTTTACATATAAAGTTCACTTTTTCTACTTTCACTAAGTTGTTCTTATGTAAAATACACTTAGGTCTTTGAACTACACTATAATCTGATACTACAAATGGTAAAGATACCGGTAGTATTGGTAGGTAACTAAAATAAATTTTCTCATCATTTAAATTCTTTCTACTCCAAGTAATGACTTTACTTGAATGAATACCGAAATTACGTAGTATCTCTTGATTTTGAGTAAATCTATTGATGGATTTTAAATGTTCAATAATAGGTTCGATTGCAAAGTCTACAAAACCTTCTTTTTTACCACACCATTTTTTCCATCGTTCTTTCATTGCTTTGCCATATAACCATCTAAATATATAAGCAAAAGGTATTAAAACATTATTCATCTCTATAAGTTCGATATAAGGACCTGTTTCAAACCAAATAAATGCATTTTTGGAGTTGGCACTGGCTTTTTCTACGTTAAAACCAAGTTTATTTAATTGTATTGATAGCATTCGTTAGACTTTTAACTTTGTAATGCAAGTGACCAATTTTATACACACTTACCTCTTTTCTAATATAAAAAGCGCTTGTTTAAATTGAGCTAATTCATCAATTTGAAAAGGGTCTTTACGCAACAACTTAAAGCCAGTTTCTTCAAAAATGTTGTACCAATCTTCTAAATTCAAAAAGGTCATACTTTTAAGTTTTCTCACATCTTTAGGTTCTTTCATCATAAAAGCCTGAGTCATAAGAATGACTGAAGATTCACCGTATGCTTCACCAATCAATAATTTTCCTTTTTCAGTTAATTTTTGATGCAATTGGTTAAGTAAACATTTAATATCTTGGGAATTATTCATCACACCCACTGCGATAATAACATCAAATTTTTTATTACTTATAAGCGATTTCTCATATGTATGATCTATGTCCACAATACTGTACCTGTCTCTTATACACATCTGACGCTGCCGACGACTCCTTACGTGT